>ERZ827101.3514-NODE-3514-length-11055-cov-2.829000_pt1 | contig 11055 bp, 7 predicted proteins | sample MGYA00519869_ERZ827101 | MGnify/ENA primary metagenome ERZ827101 (study PRJEB31778, sample SAMEA3449256) | human gut metagenome | biome: human gut; feature: human-associated habitat; material: faeces | place: United Kingdom | collected 2010/2012 ...
CTTTTGTCCTCGGCGACAAAAGAAAGCAAAAACGCCGCCGGGGTTCCCCCGGACCCCAGGGGATCCTGTCGGTTCTCTTTTCAGGAGAACCTCCCCACCGTTATCATAAAAACCAACGATACATAAGGGGACACGGCCCCAGGCTTTGGGCCGCCGCATGTTTTCAGTCCCGCGCCCAACCGGACCCCGGGGGCCTCGGGCCCCCTCATTGTATGGGTTGGGTTAAGTGTCCGCCTTCCCGCCGGCTTTCCTAAAGAGAAAGCCGGCTAGCCGCCCGGGGGTTCAGGGGGCTTTGCCCCCTGACGCCTCTTTCCCCCCTTTCTTGGCGTCAAGAAAGGGGGTGGCCCTCAGGCCAGACCTGAAAAAGACGGGTATGGCGGGTTGTCCGCGCATAAAGAACGCAGTCCTTCTAAAAAGGACATCCCATGCGCGGCCACGTCCTTTCTCCACGTGGAGAAAGGACGCAAAGAGACGCTTAGGGGGTTCCCCCCTAAGCACCCCGAGGTGATCAGCCGGTTTTCTCTTTAGGAAAACCGGCATGGGCGCGTCCGCTTGAATCGACGATATTTGATGAGGGGCTGCGGCCCCAGGCTTTGGGCCGCTGTATTGTTTCAGTCCCGCGCCCAACCGGGCCCCGGGGGCCCCAGGGTTCGGTTGGACGCGGGATCATTTTTTACGCCGTTATTTCAACAAATAAGCTTTGACATATTCCACCTCGACGTGGTCGGGGAGCCTGGAGTCGTCCAGGCCGGCCCACGGAGCGGTCTGGGTGGCCACCTGCATATACAGGGGTTTGGTATACCGCCCGACCGACGCGCGCCATGTTTCCTTGCGGTCGATATAAAAAATAAACTGGGACTCGGTCCATTCCACGCCGTAAGTATGCATTCCTTGAAACAAGTCGGGATCGGTCACGTTCTTTTTGATGTGGCAGGGATTGCCGCCCGTGTCGGTCCAGCTGATGGTGTGGGCGACCGAACTGTTGCTCATGGGGGCGGAGTTCAGGATTTCCAGGCTCAGCCCCCGTAGCTCGTCGGAACGGGGATCGGGTTCGGATTCCGGATACGGCTTCAGCCCGAAGGCCAGCCACCAGCCGGGCACCGTCTGCAAGCGGCAGCGGATTTCAAAATAGCCGTATTTTTGATCGAAATTGTTCATGGTATAGACGGCCCCGCAGCCATAGCCGTTCTCTTCCTTGACAATCGAGAGCTTCAGCAGGTTGTCCGCCAGAGCGGCCTGCGTATACCGCCAACGGGTGCCGTCCTCGTGTTCGTATTCCGGGCAGAGGTACCATTTGCTGCCGTCGAGAGTATCGCCGCCGAAATCGTCATAAAAAGTCTGCACCCATTTCCGCTGGTTATTCTGCTTGTATTCGGTGGGGGACACGCCGTATTGCTGCCGGAAAAACCGGCTGAAGGAATGAATGGAGGTATAGCCCAGCATATCCGACACCTCGGTGACGGAAAGGTTGTGATCCAGAAATTCCCGGGCCTTGCTGATTTTCAAATCGTTATAATATTCCTTGAGGGTTTTGTTGAGATTTTGTGAAAAAATATGCGAAATATAAGAATAGGCATACCCAAAGTGGTCGCTGACCTCCTTTAACTGCCGGATGCCGATGATATTCTGCTCCATGTACTGCACGATGCTGTAAAACAGCGTCTCCGAGCTGTTGCGTCTTTCAGCGGGGGTGTACACCACCTTCGTCACCTCCACGAAGTCCCGGTACAGGGAGTAGCTCGATCAAGAGGGTTTCGAGCACCGTTTCCCGCATGGCGTTCCGGCTCATATATTCGTTGAAGATATTGGTGAAAATGGTGTACATATTGAATTTGTCGCTCGCCAGGGGCATGTCCGCGCTGTCGAGCAGTTCACGGATCGGATAAAACACCGACATGCGGGGGTCGGTTTCATCGAAATCGAAGCCGCAGTAGAAAAAACGCAGCGGGGCCTCGTTGTCCGATTTGATATTGTGATGGTCCCCCGTGCGGAGAATGAACACGTCGCCCTGGCGCACGTCGTAATACTTGCCGCGGGTAAAGCAGGTCCCGCGGCCGGTGGCAATATAGGTCAGTTCATAGCATTCCTGCGTATGCAGGCCGTTTTCAAAGTCCTGATCGCAGATCAGATCCCCCACCTGGTGCAGCAGGATGGGCCCGAAATGCAGCGGCGCCCATTTGTGGACGTTGTCAAAATGGAATTTCACGTTTTGCAGATACGACATGCGTTTTTCACCCCTATTTGAATAAATATACATATTCGACATGCTCCCTTGATTATTTGTCCTTTGATGGATAATACCATAAGAAGAGGACAATAATCAAGGACATTTCGCTGCAAAACAGCATGTATTGCAAAACAGCAAGTTTTGTTAAGCAGCATATCATGTCATGACAAAGACAGAGGTTATAGGATTATTGTATACTAAATTTGCAGAGACAGCAAGAAGTTTGTGTGAAATACCGACATCTGGATTGAGGGGATATGTATGGTAGACATAAATATACGGGAGTTTGGCGCGCAGGGGGATGGACTGGCGGATGATTCGGCCGCGATTCAGGCGGCCATCGACGCCTGCCCGGCCGGAGGGGTCGTCCTGATCCCCGAGGGGGTGTTCGCCTGCGCGGAAATCCGGATGAAGCCGCATATCACCCTCCAGGGGACGCTGACCTGGGGATACCGCGACAACCGCGAGACCGGCGCCTGCATGATTCCGGCCCGGGACGGGTCCGCCTGCCTGATCGACATCACCGACGCGGTCGGCTGTACCTTGACGGGGCTGTCCCTGTGCGGGCAGGGACGGGGCGAAGGGATGCATGGCGTTCAAATCGTCAAATCCGACGGATACGGCAGGGAAGAGGACGCCATCCGGGTGGAAAAGTGCCGCATTTCGGAGTTCTCGGGGGACGCACTGCATTTGTCCCATGTCTGGTGCGCGACCGTGCGGGATAACATGCTTAGTTCCTCCCGTCATGGCCTGTACATAGACGGCTGGGACCTGTTTATTTATGACAATTGGCTGACCGCCAATCGGGAATGCGGTGCTTTCGGGGAATTTTACTGCAATACGGCGATTATCTGCCAGGGCAACCGGGTGGAATGGAATGGCCGGGAGGGCATCCTGTCGAACGGCGGCGTCACGTGGGTACTGAACGGCAATCATTTCGACCGCAACGGCCGGGAGGGTGCCCGGTTCTATCACGCCAAGCATATCAATATCGTCGGCAATGTATTCGCCCGGGACGGCTGGAAGGTTCCGGAGGATGAATATAGCGCCGGGCTGACCATCGAAAAATCCTGCGGCGTATCCATCCAGTCGAACGTTTTCCGCTCGCTCGGGGGAGACGGGGGCGAAAAAGCGCGGCATTCCCCTGATTACGACATGCAGCTCCAGGGGCTCGATACCGCGGCGGTCAGCGGCAATATCATGTACCAGGCCGCGGTGGTGCAGAACATCCTCGACCGGGGTGGACACGCCAACCTGGTCATGACGGGCAACATCGGATCCCTGGCGGCCGACAACTGTTAACGCGGACAGAAAAAGGAGGCAGTTCGGATGAAGCACCCCATTCGCAAAGCCCTGACCGCCATTCTGGTGATGACACTGCCGTTCTGCGGCGGGCTGGTCCCCAGCATCCCCATGCGGGTGTCGGCGGCAGGCGGCTCCGCAAGCGACATCTATGCCAATTCCATTTCCTCGATCCCCCTTTCCGATGCGGCCGCCAGAATGGCCGCGGCCCCTGTGGGGGGGACCCCGTCCCTCCTTCCCGTCACCGGCGGAAAAACCGTCAATGTGGCGGATTTCGGCGCGAATGGGGGCGACCGCTCCAGCGACACCGAAGCCATTAGGAAGGCTATTGAATCCCTGGGCGGGGCGGGAACCGTCCTGTTCCCGGAAGGCTCGTATTACTGCGCAGACATCCGGGTTCCCTCCGGCGTCACGTTGATGTCGATGACGACGTTCGGCTTCGACGGGAACGGTGCCACTCAGCTCGTGCGGAACAAGGCGAATGCCTCCTGTATCCTGGATTTGACGGGATCGCGGGATGTTACGGTCTATGGGATTTCGTTGGACGGCCTGAGCAAGAGCGCGCAGTCCACGGTCCATGGGGTGAAGGTGGTCGGGGCGAAAAACGTTCTGATCGCCAATTGCCGCATCAACGCGTGCAACGGCTCGGCCGTGCTAGTGGACAATTCCACTGGGGTGACGGTGCGGGGCAGCATGCTGTGCGGCAGCGCATACGGTGTGGGCGCGATCAGCGGCAGCGATCTGCTGGTATATGATAACTGGCTGACGAGCTGTCACCCCGCCGGATACCTGGCCCAATCGGGAGTGACGAGCGCCAGGATAACAGCCAACCGCATCGAATGGTGCGGTACGGGAGTACTGCTGGAAGGCGCCAGCGGCCAGACCGTCGCCGGGAATTATTTTGACCGCTGCAACATCGGTGGCATCCGCGCGAACGGCGGCCGTAACCTCCAGATGCTCGGCAACATCAACCAGCGCAACGGGGTGCTTCACGGGACGGATGAATCCTGCAACCTCTACCTGAACGGAGTGAGCGGCGCCGTCTACCGCGGCAACGTGATGGAGGCCATCCGGGGAGACGGCAGCGATACCAATGTCACACCGGAAACCGCGATGATCATCCGAAATCTGAAGGACAGCCAGATCCTTTATAATACCGCTTATAAAGGCTTTACCCAGGATCTGCTCAAAGACTACGGTGGACACAGCGGCACTACCATTGAGAACAATGTGGGAACGAAATACTGAGAGGGTGCGGGATGAAAAATACCGTATACAGTTACGCCGGCCTGATGGAACGGCTCATCGACCTGCCCGCGCTGACCAAGCCGCCTTCCCCGGGAGAGAAAAGCGGCGCGGTAACCTGCCGCAGCCGGTCCTGCCGATACGACGAGGAAACCGACACCTACATCAAATGGAGCGTTAAAAACGAGCCGGGCGCCATTGCCTATGAAGGGATAGACGAACACGGCCGCTACATACTCATGGAGGAAGACGGCCCCGGCGTGATCTGGCGGTTCTGGACCGTTGCCCACGGCCACTATAACACCGTCATCCGGGTTTACCTGGACGAGGATGCCGAACCGGTCGTGGAAGCGACACTACTGGATTTTTTCACACAGTATCACGACGATCTGCCGGTATCCAATTTCCCTCTCCTGCACAACATCAACCAGGCCCGCGGCTCGGTCAGTTATTTCCCGCTGCCCTATCAGACCCATATCCGGGTAACGGCGACGGAACCGATCATGTACCAGCTGACCTACTCCCGATTCCCGGAAGGGAGTATTCTGCCAGATTACCGGGACCGATACAGGAATGAAAACACCATCACCGACGCGGCGATGGAACGCCGGCTGGAGAGACGCGGGCAATACGAACCGAGCCGAAACTGGCAGGCCGTAACCATCATCGTTCCTCCGGGTGGGGAGCTAGTGCTGTATGAGAAGGAAGGAGCGGGGGTTCTGCACGGTCTGCGGTACTACCCGGATTTCCGGTCGGACGAGGAAGCCGAGACAGCGCTGCGGGGCCTGATCCTGCGTATGTACTGGGATGGTAGAGCCAAACCGGCGGTTTGGTCTCCCCTGGGGGATTTTTTCGGTACCGCTCCCGGCCTCCATCTGTTCCGGACGATCCCGACCGGGATGAGCCGGCTGGAATGCTACAGCGAATGGGTGATGCCATACGGCAGCGGGATGCGTATGGAGCTTGAGAACCGCACGGACCGCCCGCAGACGGTCCGGTTCGAGGCGGCGTTCGAACCGCTCGAGGGAAATCCGGATTCCCGGCTGCGCTTCCACGCTAAATGGCATCCCCGCGAATTTCTCGGCCGGGATGAAACACGCTTTCTTCCGGGTGGGGATCGTTACCCCGACTGGCCCATTCTTCTGGTAAAAGATGCCTGCGGGCGGTTCTGCGGCATGTCGATGCACGTGTACAACGATTTCCCAGAACCAAAACAGCAGGCCGCGGCCTGGTGGTACGGGAAATATCATCCCGATTACGAGTGCACGGTTTCCTATTTCTGGGGAGAAGGGCGCGAAAAATTTTTTGTGGACGGTGAAAAAGAGCCGAGCACCTTCGGCACCGGCACGGAAGATTATATCGGATACGCCTTCAGCGCCGAGCCGCCTTTTTCCAATTGGGACGGAGCCTTTGCTGCGGCGCCCAATCTGGCCTATACCTGCCGGGGACACATTTCCCATTGCCGGTTCCAAATTCCGGACAACATCCCGTTTCAAAAGAGCTTTGAGGCCTATTTCGAGAAGTATTCCGACGATATCTGGACCGACGGCGTCAATCCGGCAGCCCGCGGATGCTGCTATGTGGATGTCGTGAGCTACTGGTATCAGCAGGCGGGCACGGACGACGAGTATCCGGCCTATCCGCATCAGGCGGTGAACGGATTTTACCGGCTGCCGCCGCAAGACCTCTGAATGGAAGGAGCCGAACGATGAAACGACAACTCCTGAGCGGGCTTCTTTGCCTGGCCATGCTGTGTGGCGCCCTGTTTTTGGCCGGCTGCAAAACCAAAGACCCGGCCGTATCCGATCCGGCCGGCTCCGGCCTGTCCGGGTCGGATACCGAACTGACGGGAGAGGAAACGGGGGAGAGCGGCGTGCGGACGGACACCACCCTGCCGGAAGGTCCGGCCAACAGCGGAAACGCATCCAGCCAAACCGTGCCCGGGACGACCGGGACGACCGGCCCTACCCTGCCGCCGCTGGATCCGGGGAAGGAATCCTCCCTGGCCACGGTGAACGTCAAGGATTACGGGGCGAAAGGGGATGGCGCGTCCGACGATACCGCGGCGGTGCAGGCGGCGATCGACAAGGTCTGCGGGGACGGCGGCGGGTACGTCTATATGCCTGCCGGGATCTACCGCCTGAACGCCGTGAACATCCGGGAAAACGTCTGTCTGTACAGCGACCGGACGTGGAATCCGGACGACAAGAACAGCAAGGGCGACACGGTACTGGTCCCGAAAGACAGCTCCGTCTCCTGCGTGGTGAGCATGACGGGGAACGGAAACAACACCAATCCCGTGCTCATGAATGTCTGCATAGACGGGCAGAATCTCGGCACCGCGCTGGCCGGGGTGGCCTGTCCGGGGAAGAGTGCGGTGACCGGTACCTCTATGCGGGTTGAAAACGTCCGTGTCATGGGATGCACGGGGGTTGGCCTGGACGCCTCCTACAACGCGATCGTGTCCCTGCGGGGCAATTATATCACCGGATGCGGGACCGGCATCAAGCTGGTCGGCTGGGACCTGTTCATCAACGGCAACACCGTCGCTGGGAACCGGGGAGACGGCGTGCTGGTATCGGGCGGGACGGCGATGAACTTCTGCTACAACCGGGTCGCGTGGAACGACAGCTGCGGCATCCGGTTCGAGGGATTCGGCCGTGTGTCCATGATGGGGAATACCTTCGACTCCAACGCCTGCCCGGGTGTCTATTTCAGCGGTTCAAGCAATATGGCGCTGCACGACAATCTGTTTATCCGCAACGGCTGGGCACCCCGTTCCGGTATGGCCAACGCCGACACCCATGTCTCGGTCAACGCGTCCTCCGGCATCAATATCACGGGCAACACCTTCAAGGCCGCCGCCGATTTCGACGTGCGCGCGCCGCGCTACGGCATCATCGGCGATGTCATGACGAATTGTGTGATCCAGGGCAACACCTTCTCAGGGGCGGCGACGGATCGGAACATCCAGACCAACCACGATACCAATACCGGCTGTGCGATCTCAGAATAACAGACGAGACAGAAAGGATGGAGGCAAATGAACAAACGGCTTTCCTGCATGGTGTCGGCCGCACTGGCGGCACTCCTGATGTTGGCGGGATGCGGAGGGGGTGAGACACAATCCCCTTCCTCCGGCCAGGGCGGCGACACCCCGGTTTCCCTGGATTTCGGAGGGGAGGAGATCATCCTGGCCTATCCCTGGTCTCTAAACTCGCCGGACAGCAGTCCGGCCGCCGAACGGCATTACCAGTACGTGCAGGAACTGAACGCGAAGTATCATGTGACCATTACGGAAAAGAGCATCAACGGTTCCTATTACAACAACAACATGGTCACGACCGTCCTGTCGGGCAAGCCGATGGGGCATATTATGATCGGCTATGACCAGTTTGCCGCCGATTATTACAAAGCCGGCATCTTTGCCGAGCTCAACGACGCCATGTCGAAAACCGGGATCGATTTTAAAAACGACGCGATCTACAACCAGCTTGTCACCCGGTTCTGTAATTTCAACGGTAAGCAGGTGGGTTTCTCCAACAGTGTCGAGGTGCAAAAAGACCTCTGGTTCGTCAATCTGCGGATGCTTCGGGAGGCGAGTATCGACATTTACGGCATGGTGGACCGGGGCGAATGGACCTGGGACAAGGCGGAAGAATTGGGGAAACGCCTGACCAAGGATACGAACGGCGACGGCACCCCCGACATCTACGGTATCGGTTCGAGCTCCGCCCAGAATCTGGCGGAATCCCTGGCCTCTGCGAACGGCGCGGCGCTGACCCGCCTTAACGGGGATAACCGTCCCATCCTCGCCTGGAGCGATCCGGCGGTGCTCGAAGCCATCAACCGGATGTACAAATGGTGCACCACCGACAACATCTGCCGGCCCACCCCATCCAACCAGGCCTGGACCCAGGCTGCCACCGATTTCGTCAACGGGTCCTATGCCATGGTCCAGGGGCCGATCGATTATCTCAGCAGTTTCCAGAGTGCGGCCATGAAGGACGATTTCGGCGTCATCCCACCGCCCAAGGGCCCCAAGGCGGACGGCGACTGGTATACGTCGATGGGCACGGTATCCTTCTTCCAGTTTATCCCGGTTACGTATCAGGACCGGGCGGCGGAGCTGATCCAGCTCTATCAGGAGCTCTCCAAGAGCACCGATGGCATGACCAAGTCGGAGGCCTGGCAGGATCAGTATCTCGACCTGGTGAGGGACGATCAGTCGATGGAATACCTGATGAAGCTCGGCTTTGAAGGACGGCAGCGCCTGAGTCTGACCAGTGCAGTTGCGGTCAATTGGGGCGATCCCTCCCTGGCCGTCGTGTTTGAGAACATGGCTAAGAATACCACCTCTCCCGGCGCGGCGATCCAGGAATACGGCAGCCAGTTCCAGGCGCAGATGGACGACAAGTGGAAGGACATAACCCTGACGGGTATTCAGTAAATAGAGGGAAAGGATGATTTGGATGAAGAAGGCTCTATGGAAAAAGGCCGGCGCGGTGATGGCCTCTCTAGTGCTGCTGGCGGGCGTCATGGTCCTGCCGGCCGGCGCGGCCGCGCTGTCGGAGAATTTTGAGGAATTCGGTTCGACCGACGACCTGAGTATGAACTGGTTTGGCTACGGGGATTTCATCAGCGACATAACGCTGAGTAAAACCGGCGGCGTCGACGGCTCCAAGGGCCTCAAGATCGCGGTGGAGTATGATGACTCGGTCAAAGATAAATGGGGCACCCTGCGGGGCTCCTATGCGGACGACATGAGCAGCAAGGTGGCTACGGGCATCCGGTTCTGGGCCAAGGCGGACCAGGAGGGCCAGGAGATGCAGGTCATCATGGTCTACAACAACATGAGCTGGAAATACGATGCCACGGTCAAGCTCAGCAAGACCGGCAAATATTATGAGGTGCCTTTCTCCTCCATGAAGCTCAATTACGGCACCGTCACCGTGGAGAACGGCACCGATCCGCAGTATATCAACGAGTGGCAGTTCCAATTCCCGCGGAATCTGGAGGTCGGCGCGGTGAATGTGGTGATCGACGACATCTCCTACATCGGGGACGGACCGGCGGTCGGTCCGACCGATCCGCCCGTCACGGACGCGCCCACAACCCCGCCCGTAAACAAAACGGACCCGCCCACAACCCCTCCGGTCAACGGAGGGTCGACAGCCCCCTCCGACGATCCGGCCACTACCGGGGATACAGGGGATGGCACCACCGACCCGACTACGGGGACATCCGACGTTTCGGACGCGGCGGTGGGGCCGGCATCGAATGTCACGACGGCTCCGGATGGATCCAGCGTTCCGCCTCCGGATGAAACAGGCGGGCTGGGCACAGGGGCAATCGTGGGCATCGTGATCGCCGCTGTTGTGGTACTGGCGGGCGCGGGCGCCGCCGTCTATTTCCTCGTCATACGGAAAAAGAACCCGGAGGAACCGGGGGATCCCGGACAAGAATCCGAATGAGCCGGAAAAATCGGTTTCTTGATAATCAGAAAGGATGAGTGGTCAACTATGTTGAAAAAGCCCCTGAGCATACTCTTGACTCTGGCGCTCCTTCTCTCCTGCGTGTGTGTGTTTTCCGCATCGGCGGATCCCGATCCGTATCTTATAGACGATTTTGAAGGATATGCGGATACGGCGGCCCTTCAGGGAACCTGGGCGACTACCAATGGCGGCACGTCCGCGCTCTTGACCGACAGTGGCAAGGCGATGTCCTTTGGATACACGGCTTGGAACGATATTTACCGAGCAGTCGATTTCAGTACCGCTCCTGCCGATGCGGTCGGTCTCAAGCTGAACATCAACAGTGCTTCGGCCGTCAATAACGTATCCGTCAAGATGGGGTATAACAACGGCGCCGAATATCGGTTTGTGTACACGATGGACCTGAAGGCCGGGGACAATGAAATCCTGCTGCCGTTTGACGATGCCGGTTGGACCGGAGTTGCCGGATGGGGATCGGTGGGGCCCATGAAACCCTTGAGCAGCGTCAAGCAGCTGATGATCTCGTCCGGCGGCGGTACCAATACGCTGGCGATCGACAATATCCGCTTCCTGAAGGCCTCCGAAATCTCTGACCCGTATAGTATCGCGGATTTCGACGGCTATGCGGACAAAACGGCGCTGGAGGCCGACTGGGAGAGCGCGGACGACGCCTCCCTCGATCTCGACGGCACGACGGCCAAGGCCGGCAAATCCCTGAAAATCGCCTACACCAATTATGGCAACACCTACATGAAGCGCCTGGCCGACGCGCTCGCGGCCCCGGCA
>ERZ827101.3525-NODE-3525-length-11017-cov-2.753786_pt1 | contig 11017 bp, 10 predicted proteins | sample MGYA00519869_ERZ827101 | MGnify/ENA primary metagenome ERZ827101 (study PRJEB31778, sample SAMEA3449256) | human gut metagenome | biome: human gut; feature: human-associated habitat; material: faeces | place: United Kingdom | collected 2010/2012 ...
ACAATTGCGACTTTTTAGTTGCCCTGGGTGGTGGAAGCGTAATGGACGCCTCCAAAGCGATGGCATTCATGGCCACGAATCCCGGCGATGTATGGGATTACATCAGTGGCGGAACCGGAAAAGGACAAACGATGGTAAACAAGCCCCTACCCCTGGTTTGCATTACCACCACTGCCGGAACAGGTTCCGAAGCAGATCAATGGGGTGTTATCACCAATGATGAAACTAATGAGAAAATAGGTTTTGGCGGTTATGATGAACTCTTCCCGGTGCTGTCTATTGTCGATCCGGAGTTGATGAAATCTGTTCCGCCTAAGTTCACGGCCTATCAGGGATTTGATGCGTTGTTCCACTCTACAGAATGTTATATCTCAAAAACTGCCAGTCTGATGAGCGATATGTACGCATTGACCGCTATTGAAAATGTAGCTAAATATCTACCGCGTGCAGTTGCCAACGGAACTGATATGGAGGCTCGTGAAAGAGTCGCATTCGCTAATAATCTGTCCGGTGCGGTAATGACCTTTTGCAGCACTACTGCCGAACACTCTTTGGAACACGCTATGAGCGCTTACCATCAGGAACTGCCACATGGTGCCGGATTGATTATGATCTCCAAAGCATTCTATGAATTCTTTATAGAGAAGCATGCCTGTGATGAACGATTCATCAAAATGGCACAAGCAATGGGTATGCCGGAAGCTGACAAACCGGAAGACTTTATCACCATGCTGGTAAAACTACAGGAAGCTTGTGGAGTGGCAAACCTGAAGATGAGTGATTATGGATTTACGCCCGATGAATTTGATACCCTTGCCACCAATGCCAAGGAAACAATGGGCGGATTATTCCTTGCCAACCCTTACGAATTGAAGCACGAAGACTGCGTGGAGATTTACCGCAAATCGTTTCGTTAATTCATAAGCCCAGTTATTGTACGAGGCTGCATCCGGGTTAATTTCATGTTCTGAACGATAATGAGAAACATGAAATTATCTTCCGATGCAGCCTCTTTTGTACCCGATAAACAGAATCTGTAATCCGGGTTATTATGTCCGTAATCTGTCTACAAGGAGTATTCCATTTCCGCCGTATTTTTGCAATATAGAAAAAAGGTAATCAATCATTTAATAAACAACAAACAAAAAAACTTGAATAATGGAACTAATTAAAGACACTCATTACGAAGGTGAACGCCCTTTGTTCGCCGCTCACAATCTTCATCTGGAAAACGTAACGATCCATACCGGCGAATCTGCCCTGAAAGAATGTAGTAATATCGAAGCTATAAATTGCCGTTTCGAAGGAAAATATCCTTTCTGGCATAACGATGGTTTCGTTGTGAAAAACTGCCTGTTTACGGAAGGAGCACGTGCCGCCCTCTGGTATTCCAATAATTTGCAAATGACAGACACTTTGGTAGAAGCACCGAAGATGTTCCGTGAAATGGATGGTATCCGACTGGAAAACGTACAACTGCCCTATGCACTGGAAACCCTCTGGTTTTGCCGGAATGTAGAGTTGAAGAATGTAAAAGTAGACAAAGGTGATTATCTGTTTGTACACGGTGAAAATATCAGGATTGATGACTTTGAGATGAATGGTAACTACTCTTTCCAATACTGCAAAAACGTAGAAATCCGTAATGCGGTAATCAATTCAAAGGATGCTTTCTGGAATACGGAAAACGTGACGGTTTACGACTCTGTATTGAACGGGGAATATTTAGGCTGGCATTCCAGAAATCTGCGTCTGGTGAACTGCAAGATTTCAGGTACACAGCCGCTTTGCTATGCCCACGATCTGATTATGGAAAACTGCACGATGACAGAAGATGCAGACCTCGCTTTTGAATATAGCAGTGTGCAGGCCACTATCCATAGTCCGGTTCACAGTGTAAAAAATCCACGTACAGGAAGTATCACTGCCGAAAGTTTCGGAGCTATAATCCTGGATGAGAATATAGAAGCACCGGGCAACTGTGAATTGAAATTATGGGACGACCAAACCTGTTTTGACTGATTAGGTATGAAATACAATTTTGATGAAATCATTCCACGCCGGGGTACGAACTCTTATAAATGGGATTCTGCCAATGATGCCGACGTATTGCCAATGTGGGTAGCCGATATGGATTTCCGTACAGCCCCCGCCGTGACAGAAGCGCTGAAAAAGCGAGTAGAACATGGTATCTTCGGTTATGTCCGCGTGCCTGACAGCTATTATCATGCGGTAATCCACTGGTTCGACAGACGTCATAATTGGAAAATAGAGAGAGAATGGATAATCTATACAACCGGAGTAGTACCGGCTTTATCAGCAGTAATAAAAGCCCTGACGAATCCTGGTGATAGAGTTCTGGTGCAGACTCCGGTGTATAATTGCTTCTTTTCTTCCATCCGTAATAATGGTTGCGAGATGATTTCAAATCCATTGATCTATGATGATAACACCTATCGGATTGATTTTGACGATCTGGAGAAGAAAGCGGCAGATCCGAAAGTAAAATTACTGTTATTGTGTAATCCGCACAATCCGGCCGGAAGAGTCTGGAGCAAACAGGAATTAATACGTATTGGTGAAATTTGCCTCCGGAATGATGTATGGGTGGTATCAGATGAAATACATTGTGAGCTGGTCTTTCCGGGATATACCTATACGCCTTTTGCATCTCTTTCAGAAAAGTTCCGGATGCACTCCGTCACTTGCACATCACCCAGCAAAGCTTTTAACCTGGCCGGACTTCAGATTGCAAACATCATTTCCGCTGATGCAGATATACGCAGAAAAATAGATAAAGCCATTAATATCAACGAGGTTTGTGATGTGAATCCATTCGGTGTGGAGGCATTGATAGCCGCCTATAATGAAGGGGAAGAATGGCTGGAAGAACTAAAAAGTTATCTGTTTGCCAATTATCAGTATCTGAGAAACTATTTCAATGATCATCTACCGGATTTCCCCGTACTTAAATTAGAAGGTACTTATCTGGTATGGGTAGATTGTTCGGTGTTGAAGAAGCCATCGGAAGAAATCGTGACGGCTCTACTGGAAAAAGAAAAAGTCTGGGTCAATGAAGGCAGTATGTACGGAGAAGACGGAGACAATTTTATCCGTATCAATATTGCCTGTCCGCGGCAACAGTTGGCTAAAGGTTTGGAGAGGCTTAAACATGCCTTCGGACAACTTTCTTAAAATCTCCTATAACTATATAAAAATGGACCTTCATAAAACCATATCATCATAAGCGTTTCCGTTTTTCCGGATAATTATAAAATAAATAGTCTTCATCTCAATCGTCCCAAGCTTTCATATATCCATCCCAACTATTTATCAGTGCAAATTTATTCGGATTAAAACGGGAACGTTTTCTTTAATATTAGTAACTTCGCAAAAACATACTAAGAATTTGAAATATCATGGAATACAGAATATTAGGAAATACAGGACTATCAGTTAGTGTCATCGCACTGGGCTGTGAAGGTTTCGTGGGAAAAACGGAAGAACAGGTACATTCGGAAATGGATTTCGCCATCAGTAAAGGAATCAACTTTATTGATATGTATGCCTCAAACCCTGATCTGCGTAGTAATATCGGCAAAGCATTGGCAGGGCGCCGGCAGCAGTTTATTATCCAAGGACATCTATGTACTACCTGGGAAAACGATCAGTACCTACGTACCCGTGATGTAGAAAAAACAATCGCTTCTTTTGAAGACCAGTTGACACGTCTTCATACGGATTACCTTGATATTGGTATGATTCACTATGTAGATAGTGAAGAAGATTTCCATGAAGTATTCAATGGTCCTATCATTCAGTTGGCCCTGCGTCTGAAAGAAGAAGGTAAAATTCGCCATATCGGACTAAGCAGTCACAACCCTATTGTGGCAAAGTTGGCTGTAGAAAGTGGATTGATTGAAGTACTGATGTTCTCCATCAATCCCTGTTACGATTTGCAACCACCCAGCGAAAATGTAGATGATTTATGGGCTGACGAAAGTTATGCCCATTCCCTTGAAAATATAGATCCGGAACGTGAAAAGCTTTATGAACTCTGTGAGCAGAAAGGTATAGGTCTGGATGTAATGAAAGTCTATGGCGGCGGAGACTTACTGAGTGAAACGAACTCTCCCTTTGGCAAAGCTATGACACCGGTGCAGTGCATTGAGTATGCGCTAACCCGTCCGGCTGTTGCTTCCGTAATGGTCGGTTGCAAGAGTTGCGATGAGATGCAAGCTGCAATCAACTGGTGTAATGCTACTAAGGAAGAAAAGGATTACACCCCGGTTATGGCAGGTATGGAAAAGTTCAGCTGGCAGGGGCATTGCATGTATTGCGGACATTGCGCCCCTTGCTCGGTAGGAATTGATATAGCGAGTGTAAACAAGTACTATAACCTAACCATTGCCCAGAATGAAATACCCGAGACAGTACGCGAACACTACAAGACGCTCTCGCATCATGCCTCGGAGTGCATTCAGTGCGGACAATGTGAAACGAACTGTCCCTTTGGAGTAGCCATCATCGAACAGATGGAAAAGGCTGCGGAAAAGTTCGGATATTAGCAAAACGAACGTTGCTTTACTTTCCAGGCATAAAGCAACACCACGATAAACGAAAGTAACGGAACGATGAACGAGAAAGACATATTGGTCTGATCAGCCACATACCCCATCATGAGCGGTCCTACCGCTCCCCCGATGGGGGACATCATCAGATAAGAAGATGCACGCTTTGTATAGTTGCCCAACCCCCTCAATGAGAGAGCGAAAATCGTGGGGAACATAATAGCTTCGAACGCATATCCCAGAAAAAGAGCTATTAATGACAAAATGCCCAGATTAAGAACTACCAAAGACGTACTGACCACCGTTCCTATTGCACAAACGAACAGCACTTTTTCTGCCCGGATATACCGCATAATCCAGCTACCGGCAAAACGTCCGCACATAAACAGTCCCAGACCACCGAACGAAAGTACTACAGATGCATCGCGGGCATTCATCCAGCCATCATCCACCACATAATTAATAAAGAAGCTGTTGATTGATATTTCTGCAATCTCGTAGCAAAACAGGCTGATAATACCGAAGATAAACAGCTTGTGCGACCAAAGCCCACGTGCACCGTTTTCTCCGACTTCTTCTTCATCAGCTTCATGAACAATCTCCGGCAGGCGTATCTTATAAAATACCAGAGCAACTCCCAATACAATGATCCCCATCAGTGTGTAAGGCAATGATATATTGCTTTCGCCCCCTTCCGAGAATAATAACAATCCCCCGATAAGCGGACCGCAAATATCCATTGAACGACTGCGCCAGATTCAGGCGACTGGCAGCCGTTTCCCGGTCGCCTAATTCCGTCATGTAAGGATTAGCCGCTGTTTCCAGAAAAACCAAGCCACAGGCTATGACAAACAGAGAAAACAGAAAAAAGTTGAAAGACATCCAATATTCCCCGGGAATGAAAAGCAGGGAACCTATGCCATAAAGCAATAGGCCGAAAACCACTCCTTTCCGGTAACCGTACTTATTGATAAACAGTCCGGCAGGAATAGCCATCACGAAATAACCCAGGTAAAACATGACCTGTACCCATGCCGAATGGGCACGTGTAATAACCAGCACATCTTGAAAGTGTTTGTTTAGCACATCTAATATCGCATGTGCAAATCCCCATAAGAAGAATAGGGAAGTTACCAGAATAAAAGGAATCTTATACTCCTTCTTTACCAAATTTTGCATACAGAACTCTTTTATAAAGAAAGCCACTCAAGGTTTTCAGCGCGCAAAGATAGCCAAGAAGTTTCATAATACGGCAGTTTCCCTTAACTTTGTGCCCAAAATTCAAGATTATAAAATGGAACACAGAAAACTGACAAGGTATCTGATATCGCTGGTGATGATCCTGATGATGGTCGGTTTAGCCGAATGGACCAACGAAAAGGAGATTCTGTTTCCGGAAATGACAGCGTTGATCATCGGCCTGTTAATTATCGATAAGCGGGTATGGAATGTAAAACGTTGGCAAATCATCCTGCTTATGACTCTTGGAGCAGCAGTCGGTATCTGCATTGTTCGTTATTCACCCCTGCCCTATGTAGTCAATCTATGCGCTGCATTTGCTTTTGCAGGTGCTTCCCTTTTAATCAGTCGCGCTACACTGATTCCTTTGATATCAGCTTGCGTATTGCCCGTTTTGCTTCATACGGAAAGTATCGTCTATCCGATAGCAGTTTTTTCAATGTCAGTGTCAGTAGTGCTTGTACAAATCATTCTGGAAAAATGCGGAATACGTAACCGGATGCCTAAACCTGTCGACAGAAAACCCGGCAAGGAAGATATCATCAGATGGCTGATATTATTCTGTTTTGTAGGTGCTTTGGCCGAATTGGCCGTCGGCATGGATTACCCCTATCTCATATTGCCGCCACTCATGGTGACCTTTGTAGAAATGGTAAACTCCAAAGCAGGATTCAGAAATCGCCCTACACAAGTATTTCTCTTTCTGACTACCGCAGCCACTCTGGGTACTGTACTTCAAATAGTTGGTCACCACCATCTTCATCTACCGGAAAGTATCGTTGCTTTAACCATTGCGGCTATCCTATTCCTCATCTTCGAGTGGACAGGGAAATTCTTTGCTCCTGCCGGAGCACTGGCGTTCATTCCTATGCTATTACCCCAAGAGAATCTGGGCTGGTTACCTTTAGAGGCTTCTATCGGAGCAGCCTTATTCATAACCATTGCCATGGTTGTCTTTCAAAAATGCTATAAATGGAATCGGGCACAACTCATCTTCTGTGCCACCCCAACCCTACTACGTGAATATATGAACCGTAAAAAGCGGAAAAAACCAATCGAATAAATTAAGAACAAGATGAATACATATATGGAAACCCCGCGCCTGATCCTACGTGATTGGAAAGAAGAAGACATCCCTGTCTTTGCCGGATTAAATAGCAACGATCAGGTAATGGAATTCTTTCTCAAAAAGCTATCTTATCAGGAAACACTCGACTTCTATAATCGCATCCGGAAGGAATTCGCATCCAGAGGATATGGGTTGTATGCAGTAGAAAAGAAAGAAAACCATGCGTTTATAGGTTATGTAGGGTTGCATGATATTACGTTCGACGTAGATTTTTCCCCGGCCGTAGAGATAGGTTGGCGCCTGATTCCCGAAGTATGGAATCAGGGATATGCTACCGAAGCGGCTTCAGCCTGTCTGGAATATGCAAAAAAGACATTGGGACTGAAAGAATTATATTCTTTCACCTCACTCCCAAACAAACGTTCGGAACGCGTGATGCAAAAAATAGGTATGGTAAAAAGCAAAGAGTTTGATCATCCATTGGTCAGTCCCGACCATCCTTTATGCAGACATGTACTGTATAAGATCTCCTTGATAAATAGATAGTCAATATACCGTCCACGAGTACCTGTAAGGCACATTAAAAAGGGCTACACCCTTTATCCCGAATGGCTACGCCCTTTACCCCAAAAGGTGTAGCCATCCGAGGAAAAGGGTGTAGCCCTGAAAAAGAAAGGATTTTCACCTTTTAAAAAAAGTGCAATATACCATAGCCTTTCTAAATGCTAATAAAAAACAATTATCACTTTTTTATTAACAAATTACGAATTAAAAGTTGCCATTCCCAACTATTGTATTACCTTTGTCGCGGTTTGAGTTACGAATCGTTATCGTATAGTTCTCCTTTTTATATCTTATTAAGCAGACCTCTCCTTTAATTATCCCCTCACTCTTACTTAATATTTATTTAATTAAAATTTCAAATGAACATTTACATTTCAGGTTTAAGCTATGGCATAAATGATGCTGACTTGAACGAATTATTCTCAGCGTATGGAGAGACCTCTTCAGCTAAAGTTATTATGGACAGAGAATCGGGAAGATCCAGAGGATTTGGTTTCGTCGAAATGACAAGCGATACAGATGGACAAAAGGCAATTAATGAACTTAACGGAGCAGAATACGATCAGAAAACTATTTCAGTAAGCGTTGCACGTCCCCGTGAAGAAAGACCCCGTAACAACGGTTATAATTCCAGACGTTATTAATGTCTACCCTACAACAAGAACAGGAGATCAGATCTTCTGTTCTTGCTTTTTTCAACTAAAACAGCAATACAAAGAAAAGAACATCGCTAAACGAATAGAATACCCGGAAGTATATTTATCCGCTTACAGTCTTATTACAATATCAGTTTTATGAAGCCATTTTTTATTGGAAATATAGAGATAAAAACACCTATCATACAAGGTGGAATGGGAGTCGGAATTTCATTGTCCGGCCTGGCATCAGCCGTAGCCAACGAAGGCGGCATTGGTGTTATTTCATGTGCAGGTTTAGGCCTGCTATACCCTAAAGGCAAAGGCGACTATACCGAAAAGTGCATTTGCGGACTCAAAGAGGAAATCAGAAAAGCCCGCCAAAAAACAAAAGGAATCATCGGAGTGAATATCATGGTGGCCCTTTCCAATTATGCAGAGATGGTACGCACTGCCATAAGCGAAAAAATCGACGTAGTCTTTGCCGGCGCAGGACTTCCGCTCGACTTACCCCTATACCTGACACCGGAAAGCAAAACGAAGTTGGTGCCCATTGTATCTTCTTCAAGAGCGGCCAAGATTATATGCGACAAATGGCAGAAGAACTTTGATTATTTACCCGATGCCATAGTAGTAGAAGGCCCTAAAGCCGGAGGACATTTGGGCTTTAAGAAAGAACAAATACAAGATGAGAAATACGCTTTGGAGTCCTTGATACCCGAAGTTGTAGCAATTGCAATGAGCTATAAGGAAAGAAAAGATATTCCTGTAATTGCCGCAGGTGGAATCTCTACAGGCGAAGATATTGCACGATTCATGCAATTGGGAGCTTCGGCCGTACAAATGGGAAGCATTTTTGTAACAACCCAAGAGTGCGATGCTTCACAAACCTTCAAAGAGGTTTATATCCACTCTAAGCCCGAAGACGTTCTCATTATCGAAAGTCCCGTAGGAATGCCCGGACGAGCCATTGATGGGGAATTTATCCGTAATGTAGAGAAAGGACAGGAAAAGCCCAAATGTTGCTCATTCCATTGCATCAAGACGTGTGACTATCAGAAGAGTCCTTACTGCATCATCAAAGCACTGTATAATGCGGCCAAAGGAAATATGAAAAGAGGATATGCATTTGCAGGAAGTAATGCTTTTCTCTCTGAAAAAATACGCAGCGTAAAAGAAGTGATAACTACATTAAACAATGAATTTCTTTTAGCAACCTGCCAATTAGCTCCAGCAAAAATGAAAACTTAAAAACAATTCAATATGATGAAAAAGAGTATTGTCCGACCAGAGACCAGTCAGTTAGCAGAAAACGCTCTTAAAGAGCATAAGAAAAAAGTTGGAGAAGTTATTCTTGTAGCAATTACTCCACGAACAACAATTGAACTTCCGGCCAATCTATCTCAAGCTGAAATAGCCGAACGTGTAAAACTCTATAAAAAACTGCACAGTTCCAAAATATAATTCAGTTGATTTTTCATCGATTGACAAAAGACAAAAGCCCTGAAGTTTCGCACTTCAGGGCTTTTTAAATCATTCTCCTATCAACAGTCTACTTACCGCAGCACTATTCATTGCCCATTCATAGGTGTAAACCTCATCGGCTTCAGGAGTATCCATCAATTCCAGTCTTTGCGCCTCTGCCTTCACTGCCAACAGTTCTCCGATGGTTGTTTTCGCCTCCAGCTTATCCAGATATTTTTCTATCGTCTGGGCATTCATAGACAAAATAGTCTGTCCACCGAAAGGTATTTCCAACCAAACAATTTCCCGTTCCTTCACTTTCAGGACACCGAACACAAGACCTTTCATCAAATTCTCTGCGACCCTCACCTGATGTTGTACGCAAGATGGATCATACGCTACTCCATTCTTTTCCGATATCTTCATCGGATAAGCCGAGTTCATCCACCCCACCACCAAACTGGGAGATATAGAGCCATTACTATATGCATTGCAAATGAAAGCTACATACTTCGCACCTATACGATCCAGTTCTTTCAGATCAAGTTCGATATACTCTGCCGTTCCTTTCTTATTCGGAATGCTTCGGATATCCCCGCTGTGCTTAGCACCGACAGCCTGCAAGTGGAAGGAAGAGCAAACTTCCGTTGAATGAGACATAGCAATATGACAACTCAAATCCATATCCAAATGTTGTGTCGGAAGTCCTTTTCCCCATTGCATGAAGAGGCGGACTTGATCACCCTCTACCGGAAATCGTGTTCCCTGCAAGGCACAGGACATATCCTGAATTGTCTCACTACGGTCACCGATAGACAAAGGTATGCAGTATAACATGGGATCTATATACATACTTTTGCTTTCGGTAGCAACCTTCGCAAAACGGGCGGAAACGACCTCTTTACACAATCCCCTCACTTGCTCCACCATATCCATCAATTGTTCAGGCTGATAAAGTCCAACTAAATAGTATGGTTCTATCACCTTCGCATTTCCACCCAGAGGCTTCACCATTCTTTTACGTGTCGGATCGAAATAATTTTCAGCATACATACCTAATGTAAGAATCAAGCGTGCAGGCAGCAGATGAACTACTTCCCTGAAAGCAGCCAGAGTATCTTCCGGACCGAACCACAACATATTGGCAAACAACGAACGGGCAAACAGTCCCGGACGTTCTTTCAATAATGAAAGTATACGTATCGCATCTGCTTTCAAGCGATAGTGCTCTACCTCTCCCTGCCATACGGTGTATGCTTGGTTATAGAATATATCCATCAACTCCTTCAGTTTCCCGAATTCTTCTTTACGGGCATACTCTGCCAAACGCAAGGCACGTATCATCCGTACCCACATTTCCCTTTTAGGATGCATTATCTCGCATGATTTCTCGGGATCCATATTCATATTGTTCAACCAAGAAGCCACCATACGACATTCACGACGAGTATACTTCAACTTCAGTTCCTCTCGTT
>ERZ827101.3528-NODE-3528-length-11014-cov-3.360161_pt1 | contig 11014 bp, 6 predicted proteins | sample MGYA00519869_ERZ827101 | MGnify/ENA primary metagenome ERZ827101 (study PRJEB31778, sample SAMEA3449256) | human gut metagenome | biome: human gut; feature: human-associated habitat; material: faeces | place: United Kingdom | collected 2010/2012 ...
CCGTTGGAAATCCAACGTTCCATCGGCGTGTCGAAAACGAGCCAAACGCGACCTGAAACCGTCGATGACACCATCATAGGACGCTAAAACCACGGCCAGGTGAACGCGAAAACAACAACCCACGGCGTGTCGGAATCGCAAAGCCAAATGCGGATGAAGCGAAGACGCGAACAATGCAGCCATCTGCGCTATGACCGCGATATGAGATCCATAGCCTGACAACCGCACCAATGCAATATCAGGAAATACAGCGCCAAGAAAAAGCAGCACACGGATCCGAACGAAGGCAATGAGATACAAAAGCCGGGAGGCTCCATGTTCCACGGAGACTCCCGGCTTGGTATTCAATTATTGGTTTTCAGTTATCAGCCAATCACTCGGCCTGAGCGGGCTCTGCAGCCGGCTCAATCGTGGCGACGGCCTTCTTGCGGCTCAGGTAGCGCTTGATGGTCAGGAACTCCAGACCGATCACGAGCACCGCAACCACGCCCCAAGCCACGTACATGGCGGTCTTCCAGATCGGGGTGGCGACCTTCGGCTCGCCATTCGCGTACTGCCAGCTGTTGGCGGCGGTGTACAGAATGTTGTGCGCGGCCTGACGCATCGCCTTCACGGAAGTGGCGGACTTATCGGTGATGTGGTTGGTGATCTTCGTGGTGGCGAGCATCGAGTCGTTGCCCGCACGCACTTCCTGATCGGCGTTCTGGTAGCCGTAGCCGCCGAAGTAGTCGGTCAGGACGAAGCCCTTGAAGCCCCACTCGCCGCGCAGCACGGTCTGCAGCAGCGCGCTGTCGGCGCCGGCATAGGTGTTGCCGATGTAGTTGAAGGAGCTCATCACGGCCTGGGCACCGCCTTCCTTCACGCTCATCTCGAACGGCTTCAGATAGATCTCACGCATGGCCTGCTCGTTCGTCCACGTGCACAGCATTTCCGTACGCTTGGTCTCCTGGTCATTCAGAGCGAAGTGCTTCATGAAGGAGTACACGCCCTTGGACTTGGCACCGGAGATCTCGCTGGATGCCATCACGCCGGAGAGCAGCGAATCCTCGGAGAAGTACTCGAAGGTACGGCCGGAGAACGCGTTGCGGTGGATGTTCATGGCCGGTGCGTACCAGCCAGCCACGTGCATGTCGTGGGCCATGTCGCCGATCATCTCACCGAACTGCTTGGCGAGATCCTTGTTCCAAGTGCAGGCGAATGCCGTGGAAGCCGGGAAGCCGATGGAGCCAACGCCGGTGAAGTTGTTATTCAGCGATGCCGGGCCGTCCGCATCGGTCAGCTGGATCTTGCCAACGGACTTCACAGCCTGGGTGCCATAGCCACCATTGGCGATGAGGTTGTCCATATCGTCGAAGGTGAGCTGGTCGAGCAGCTTGTCCCAATCGGCGTCGTCATAGTCCTTGCCGTACATATCGGACAGCTTCAGACCGTTCTTGGCACCGGTGGTCGGCATCTTGTCGGAATCCTTGTCGAACTTCTTCGGATCGTAGTTCGAGTTGTTGTAGAAGGTTTCCTTGGCCTTGTCGGACATCTTGAAGTTGGTCGGGGCGGCGGTGGCCTCCTTGTAGTTCGCGAAGTGGTCGGCGCGGGACAGGTACGTCACATCGCCCGCCACATCATCGAACTGGTTCGTGGCCACGGTCTTGTCGCCATTGTGGGTGTTCGAATCGGAATCGTAGGTGACGGTGTCCTTCACGGTGATCGCCTTGTGATCGATCACGTGGTGCGAATCGGACTGGATGGAGATGTCATAATCGCCCTTCTCCAGCACGTACGCCTTCGCGCCCTTGTAGTCGTAGGACGCCATGTCGTCGTCATCGAACTTGACGGTGACCTTCTGGGACTCGCCCGGCTGCAGTTCCTTGGTCTTCTCGAAGCCGGCCAGGTTCTTGGACGCCTTCTCGATGCCGCCGTCGGTGTACGGCGGGTTGTAGTAGGCCTCGACCACGTCCTTGCCGGCCTTATCGCCGGTGTTGGTCACGGTGGCGGTGACGGTCACCTTGCCACCCTTGTACTTCACGCTGTCGAGCTTCTGATCGAACGAGGTGTAGGACAGGCCATAGCCGAACGGGAACGCGACGGTGTCATCATAATTAATCAGGCCTTCGTCCGAAGCGGTCTCATAGAACTTGTAGCCCACATAGATGCCTTCGGAGTAGTTGACAAAGCCCGGAATGGCAGTGACGTCGTCACCCGTGAAGCCCTTGTACTTGGCTGCCTTGTCTGCCATATTGGTGTATTCGAACTTGCCGAAGTTGTTATAGGACACCGACTTGGTCAGATCCTTGAGGAAGGTGTCGGAGGTCTTGCCGGACGGGTTGGTCTCACCGGCAAGCACCTCACCAAGGGCGGAGAAACCGGTCTGGCCAGCCGGCGGGCACCACACGACGGACTGGATCTGCGGATAGTCGTTGAGGAAATCGAACTGGAACGTGTTCGCGCCGTTGTAGACGAGCGTCACCTTCTTGAAGTTGCTGGTGACCAGGTCGATCATGTCACGCTCGGTCTTCGACAACTGAAGGAAGCTCTCACCCTTCTGGAAGTCGTCATAATCCTTGGAGTTGTTCTTGTAGGTGATACCCTTCGCCTTCATGTCCGTCGGCAGGTCCGCGCCCTCGCCGCCGACACGGGTCAGCACGACCACGGCCTCGTCCGAGAAATCCTTCGCGTCGGAGACCAGCTTGTCGGAGTACTGCTTGGCCGGCACCTCGGGCAGGGTCCAATCCTGAGCGAACATGCCGACCTCAGGACGATCCTTGCGGTAGTCCGTGTACAGCTTGCTCAGCTCCGTATTGGTCTTCAGGCCAGCCTGCTTCATGCCGTCAAGCAGGGAGACGGTCTTGTACTGCTTCGACATGGAGCCGGAGCCGGTGCCGCCGTAGACGGGGTTGGTGGAGCCCCAGCCGAACACGTTGACCTTCTTGTTGGACAGCGGCAGGTTGGAATCGTCGTTCTTCAGCATGGTGATGGCTTCCGACTGCACTTCCTTGGCCAGCTCGTTGGCTTTGGAAACGGTGGTGTCGGACAGCATGTACTTGGTGGTGGTCGCGTTGTTGAGCAGCGTGGAAAGCGGGCCGGTCAGCATCATGGACACGGCCACGACGATGCCTACCAGCGCCACCAGCCAGGATTCGGAATGGACGATCTTACGGGTCGCCACGTCCTTGACCGTCTTCTTGTTGACGGCGAAGGTGATGATCAGCGCGAGCACGAATAGCACGCCGATCGCAATCAGATATGGTGTCAATGAGCCGATGACGTTCATAACGTCAGCCATGTTGATTTGCAGCATGGTCTGCCTCCTCCTTGATTCTCATAACCAAACGACACGTAGGCTCCGATGCCTTTATCGGAACCGCGAAACCATTCAACACTGCCCCGCATCTCATGGTTTCGGTGAAGTGGCTGCAGATGCGTGCGGCAAGTGAAGACACTTCTTCATGTCGATGATTCGATTTCATCAGACTTCAACGTGCGGCACATGGCGTTTTCCCCAGCCTGTCAATTCGCGTGCATAATCTGCACGCCAAGTACGATGGAAGTATGAGCGACTTAAGCGCATTGAATCTGGAAGCAGGCAGCCTGGTTGGCGGCTACACGTTGATTTCCCGGCTTGGTTCGGGTGCCATGGGCTCGGTATGGCGTGTGCGGGACGATGGCGGCCATCAATATGCGATGAAGATTTTGCGCGATTCCCTCTCCGACGACGATTCCCCGCAGCAGCAGCGCGACGAGTTGACCGCACGCGAGCGCCTGCGCAGGGAGGCGATGGCGTTGCAGAAGGTGCGGCATCCGGGCGTGTGCGGCATTGTGGATATGGAACTTGACGACGCGTTGGCTTTTATTGTGACCGAGTTGATCGAAGGCAAGAATCTGCGTGAGGATGTGCGCGTCAATGGCCGATATGTGGGCGACGATTTGGAACGGCTGGCACGCAAGCTGATTGAGGCGGTGCGTGCCGTGCATGCGGCCGGCATCGTGCACCGCGATATCAAGCCGACGAATGTGATGGTGTCGAGCACCGGCCCGGTATTGGTGGATTTCGGCATCGCTATGGGCGAAGGCGAAAGCCATGTGACGCGTACCGGTCTGGTGATGGGCACGCCGGGGTTCATCGCGCCGGAAATCATTGATGGCGCGGAATCGGATGAAATGACCGATTGGTGGTCGGTGGCGAGCGTATTGGCGTTCGCCGCTACGGGTGAGCCGGTGTTCGGCACGAAGCCGATGATGACCGTGTTGGAACGCGCCGCGGCCGGCAGCGCCAATCTTGCGGGACTTCCCGCGGGCACGATGGCCGCGTTCCGTTCGGCGCTCAATCCGGATCGGACGAAACGGTGCACGCCGGACGATTTGCTGCAGGCGATCGCCGTGGATGCGTTGAATCCGCAGGCGTGGGTTGCGGCCGACAATGGTGGCGCAGCGGATGGCGATACGGAGGCGATGCCCCCTTTTGTTGAATCGCCCGACAATCCGCGCACGTTGTGGCAATCGCAGGACGACATAACCGGCGAAAACGCCATCGGCACGCGCACGATGCCAAGGCTCAGCGAAGCAACGCAGGCGATCGGGCAGCCCGATGTGAGCGCAACTCAAGTAATCGGGAAACAAGTGACCAGCCAATCCGACGCGAGCGCAACGCAGGTGATCGCACCTGTTGACGATGCCGAGACCAGCGTGCTTTCCGACGCACTTCCCAACGTGGGCAGCACGCGGGCGATGCCGACAGGCACGCAGGTAATGCCGCAATCCATGCCGTCAACACAAATGCTGCCGGCCCAGAACGCATGGAATCCAGCGGAAGCGCCGACGCAAGTCGACCCGACCATCAAACCCGCGTTGCAACGCATCGCCATGCGGCAGCCACCGTCCGTCATACCGCAGGCCACGGTGGCCGCGGCGCAGCAATCGCCCGCAATGTCATTCCCGCCGGTACCCGGTATGGATGGGCCGAACGTTGCGGAAGCACCCAATCCCGCCGATGTGAAGCGTGGCGCGATGTTGGGCCGGGGCATGCTCCCCTGCGCGCTGATGGCGATTCCCGTGGCCGTCTGCGGACTGTTCTCACTGTGGACGGCGATGGCAGCCGCGTTGCTGTTCGCCTGTGCGCTGGCCACTATCGGATTCAACACGGAGGCGCAGCTCGAGCGCGAAGGCAAACGTGGCGGCGAGAAGAAAAGTTCCGACTGGCTGCTGCGATTGGCGGGACTGCCCTGGCACATCGTGAAGGGCTTCGGCGTCGCCATCGTGCGGACGCTGATCATGTTGGCCGTGGCCGCGCTGGGTTTGTCGCTCACCACGGTCGTGCTGCAGCTTCCGTATGCCGTGATGGATACGTGGATATTTGGATTGACGATTCCGATGCCGACGCTGCTTGGCGGTCCGTTTTCCGAAAGCGGGCTGGCGCAGGCTGCGTTCTGCGCGATCGGCTGGCTTGTGGCCGTGGCCGCTCCGGGCGCGATCGTACTGCGATTGGGCGGCGGCGCACTGCGTAAACAGCCGTATCTGCGCCACTTGAGCGAGCTGCCGACGCAATCGCAAGGCAATACGGAATTCCCGGCGAATCGATAGCAAGGCATCGCTAGTATGGTGCCCAGCATAACAACGTGAGGTCGAAAGGAATATCGATGGCCCAGAACAGCAAGGATGCGCAGAAGCGTACCAGCCGCGCCGAGCGTAGGGCCGCTGAGGCCGCAGCGATGAAGGCGCGCGCCGAGCAGATGGAGAAGGAACGCAAGCAGCAGACGATCATCGGCGGCATCGTGGTGGCGGTGCTGGTGATTCTGGTGGCGATCGGCGCGTTCACCGTGTACCACAACATGCATAAGAAGGCCGAAACGAAGGCTTCCACCGAAACCGTGCAGGAAGCGTACACGGCGTTGCAGAAAGTGAAGAACACTCCGAAGCTCGTCGATAAGAAGGGCGGCCTGCTGATTTCCAAGAACGGCTACGGCAAGGCTGTGGAGGGCGCGCCGACCGTCGAGCTCTACATGGATTTCCTGTGCCCGGGCTGCGGCAACCTGCACCGCCAGTTGGACGCCGACCTGCAGAAGATGGTCGATGCCGGCCAGATCAATCTGGACCTGCATTTCATGGCGTTCATGGACCGTTGGTCCACCGACGAGTATTCCAGTCGCGCGGCGAACGCGGCCATCTACCTGGCCGAGCATGACAGCGACCCGAACCATCTGATCTCCTTCCTGGAGAAGGTCTACGCCGAGGATTTCCAGCCGGAGGAAGGCTCCGCATACAAGTCGGTGAGCGACGCCAAGATCAAGGAGCAGATGATCGCCGCGGGTGTTTCCAAGGATGTTGCGGACAAGGCGTTTGGCCGCGATTATCAGGAATGGCTTGATGCGATCGACACTTACACGCCGAAGCGTTCCGAACTGTGGCATCAGTCCGGCAGCTACAAGGGCAGCATGACCACGCCGACCGTGATCATCAACGGCAAGTATTGGGATATGGACCAGCTGACCACCGCCCAGACGACGGTTAAGGACGGTCTGTTGGAATCGATCGGCCTGAAGGACAGCGAAGTCGGCGTTGCCGGCAAGATGCCGTCCATCGGAGCCAAGAAGGGGCCGATTTCCGTCACCACGGGCGAATAACCCCTTACGGGCAGCCGGCGCGTCTCAACCCGCAATGCTAAGTTGACTGCGGTGGAAGCGCTGGTTATGCTATTCATCGTTCCTCTGTTGTTTTCATAGCAAAAGAGGACATGCCTCCTTAGCTCAGATGGCCAGAGCGGCCGCCTTGTAAGCGGCAGGTCGTCGGTTCGATCCCGACAGGAGGCTCGAACCCGTATGACGGGCTTGGACCTCTTACCATGGGTAAGTGCTCCAGAAGTCTTCCCCCAACTTGAGACTTCTGGCAAAGCGGACGAGACGTCCCCCAACCTGTCTCGTCCGACCGGGGGCAGGACATCCCCTTCTCTCCTGCCCCCTTTTTATTTTTCGCTTTTCGCACCTGCTTTCAAAAATGTGGCGGTATGGATAAAACCATCGGAAAGCACGGCGACCGTTCCAGCTGAGCCGTTACAATAACGGCGTTGTAGGCAGCGCTGAAAAGAGGATAAATGACGAGAAGGTGGACCCCTCGGAGATTCGTGACGCTTCGTCGTGTCCGCGTCATGGCATGCGTGGCCTCATTGACTTTGACTTCGGCGTTGGCGTTTGGTGTGGGCGCGCGCAAATCCGTGGCGTTGACCGTCAATGGGGAGACCACCACGGTGACCACATATGCGATGAGCGTGGACCGTCTGCTGCAGGAGCAGGGCGTGAAAGTCAAAACGCACGACCTGGTGGAATCGACCAGCCCGACCAGCATGCTGAAGAACCATGATGTGGTGAACGTGCAGAGCGCATACCAGACCACCATCACCATCGACGGCCAGGAAGTGCCGTTCTGGACGGTCGCGTCCAGCGCCGAGCAGTTGCTGGACTTCTTCAACCAAAACGAAACCGAAGCGGCGAAAATCACCGTCAATATCAGCAACGTCTACAACAAGCTCACCGGCGGTCTCATCATCAACCAGAAGGGGCCCGTCACCGTCATCGCGGACGGGAAAAGCTCGGTGGCGCCGAACGGCAAGCTGCCCGCTGCCTCCATTCTTGACGCCAAAGGCATCACGTTGGGCAAGGAGGATCGCGTCAGTGTCGAAAAGGACGGCAAGACGACCATTCTGCGCGTCCGCCGCGTGACGCATGGTGAGGAGACCCGCACGAAGGAAGTGCCGTTCGGCACGCAGACCATCATCGACCCGAACCTGCAGCCGGGCGAAGTCACGGTACGGCAGGAAGGCGAAAACGGCGAAATCCAGCAGACGTACGCCGTCACCTACGTGGATGGCGTGAAGGAAAGCGAGACGCTGACCGGAGAGAAGACCACGAAAATCGCCATCGACAAAGTCATTGCGGTCGGACCGGAAAAAACTACGGACGATACCGACAAATCCGACAAATCCGACAACAGCGGCAACGGCAACAGCAACGGCGATAACGGCGATTCCGGCAAGACGGACGACGGCAAGAACGATTCGGGTAAGAACGACTCGAATAAGTCCGATTCGAATAAGTCCGATTCCGACAAAACCGATTCGAACAAGTCGGATTCCTCGGATAAGAACAATTCGAACAACAACTCGAATAACAATTCCAACAACACCAAGAAGGACGATCCGGCACCGACCCCCACACCAACCCCTGCACCGCAGCCGACTCCCGCACCCCAGCCCAAACCGCAGCCCACGCCGCAGCCGAGCAATCCTTCCGCAGGCTGCCGCTTGTACCATCCTTCCGCGGCACAGGCACAGGCCTACGCTTCCGGCGCGGCGGCGCAGCGCGGCTGGACCGGCCAGAACTGGACGGATCTGGTCAAACTCTGGAATCGCGAATCCGGATGGAGCTGGAGCGCGGAAAACGTGTATTCGGGCGCATACGGTATTCCACAAGCGTTGCCGGGCAGCCAAATGGCCACGTTCGGCGCGAATTGGAAGGACGATGCCGCCGTGCAGATCGACTGGGGTCTGAGCTACATCGCACAGCGGTACGGCAGCCCGTCCGCGGCGTGGCAGCACTCCGAACAGACCGGATGGTACTGATGATCCGGCTAATCGCCAACGATTTTCGTACCGGCATGAACGGATAATGAGGGAATGACAGAAGAGGGAATGACGGAAAACGTGAACGAGCATACGCAGGGCCATTTGCTGGGGGCGGCCGACATCCGACGCATCGCCGCCGACGCGGGTATCAGCCCGACGAAGAAATTCGGGCAGAATTTCGTGATTGATCCGGGAACCGTGCGTCGCATCGTGCGCGAGGCCGGCGTGACCGCCGACGACCATGTGCTGGAAGTCGGTCCCGGACTGGGTTCGCTGACGCTGGCGATTCTGGAAACCGGCGCCACGATGACGGCTGTGGAAATCGACCCGCCGGTCGCCGAACGCCTGCCGAAAACCATCGCCGAATTCATGCCGGACGCCGTGGACCGCTTCCGTGTGGTCAACCGCGACGCACTTACCGTCAATCCGGAGAATCTGCCCGATTTCAAGGATGACGATTCCTTCACGCTGGTGGCCAATCTGCCGTACAACGTAGCCACGCCGATTCTGCTCACCCTGTTGGAACGTTTCGACAATCTGGGCACCTTCCTGGTGATGGTGCAGAAGGAAGTGGCGGACCGTTTGAGCGAGAAGCCCGGTTCGAAGATCTACGGCACGCCGAGCGTGAAGCTCGCATGGTACGGCACCGCGGAACGCGTGGGCGTCATCGGCCGCAACGTGTTCTGGCCGGCCCCGAACGTCGATTCCGCGCTGGTGCTGTTCAAGCGCTACCCGGGCGGTCACACCCCCGCCGCGGACAATGCGGACGGTTCCGTGGTGGATCGCGAAACCGTGTTCCGTTTGATCGACGCGGCTTTCGGGCAGCGCCGCAAGACCCTGCACGCCGCATTGAAGAAAATCGTGCCGTCCGAAGCGTTCGAGAAGGCCGGCATCGACCCGACCCGTCGTGGCGAGACGCTCACCATCGACGAATTCGTGGCGTTGGCACGCGCGTTGGATGAGGTGTTCGCGTCATGAGCACCATTGATTCGCCCGCCATCGGAATGGCCACCATCAACGCCGTGAGCGTGGACTGCCCGGCGAAAACGAATCTGACCCTGCATGTGGGCCCGTCGCATGCCGAATGGGGCGGCCGTCATGAACTCGACACCATCTATTGCGCGGTCGGCGTATACGACACCGTCACCGCCACGCGCAAAGCGCCGGGAAGCGGCTTCTCGCTGAATCTCGAGGGCGCGTATCTGGGCGACCTGGCCTCTTCCGGCAGCGATATGCGCCGCAACCACGCCGTGCTGGCATTGTTCGCCATGGCCGAAGCGAGCGGCCATGAGCCGGACGTGGCGTTGAACATCGACAAGCGCATCCCCGTCGGCGCGGGCATGGCCGGCGGTTCCGCCGATGCGGCGGCGACGATTCTGGCATTGAACACGTTGTGGGATCTCGATTGGCCGATCGAACGCCTGCAGGAAGTCGCGGCCACGCTGGGCGCGGACATGCCGTTCTGTCTGACCGGCGGTTACGCGCGCGGCACCGGTTTCGGCGAACGCATCGAACAGCTTGATGACGATGGCGATATCGTACGCGATCTTACGGAACGTGGGTTTACCGGCCATCTGCTGGTCGGCGCATACCGTGCGGAACTGCGCACGCCGGAAGTGTATGCCACATTCGATCAGATCGGTGCCGGCGATGGCGATGAGAACCACCTGCAGAAGGCGGCGGTCTCCCTGCATCCGCGTAGCGGACAGGCGATCGAGGAAGCCTTGCGTGCGGGAGCCAGCCAGGCGTTCGTCTCCGGTTCCGGCCCGTCCGTCATCGCGTTCGTGCCGACGGAGGATGCGGCGGACGCCGTGCAGCGGGCATGGCAGGACAGCCGTTGCGTCGATCGCATCATCGCCACGAACGCCCCAGCCCGACCGATTGTGCATATCACCGCATGACACATATCACCGCATGACAGTAAAGTTGATGGCAATTGGTTTGTTCAAAAGGAATTCGTAAATGACCCAGGCTAACGACGAGCGCGCCGCGCGCAAAGAGTACATTCGCCGCCGTCAGAAGACGGTGTTCAGCATCGTCGGAGCCGTCATGGTGGTCGCCATGGTGGTGTCCCTGCTGTTCTTTTTCCATGTCGGAGGCCTGGGCAACGTCAAGTCGGCCGCCGTACAGCCGAACTACGGCCAGCAGGCACCGTGCCCCATCAAGGAAGCCGACGGCAACAAGGCCAAGTATGTGGAGAATCGCAACATCACGCTGCGTGTGCTCAACGGCACGAAGTTCTCCGGCTTCGCCAAGGCGGTGAGCGACGCGTTGCAGAACCGCGAGTTCAACCCCCAGACGCCGGACAACTACACCAAGAAGGTGGATCGCACGATGATCGTCTTCGGCAAGAACGGCGTGAATCAGGCGTACACCGTGGCAAGCAATTTCACCGACGCCATGCTGGTT
>ERZ827101.3531-NODE-3531-length-11006-cov-5.777372_pt1 | contig 11006 bp, 7 predicted proteins | sample MGYA00519869_ERZ827101 | MGnify/ENA primary metagenome ERZ827101 (study PRJEB31778, sample SAMEA3449256) | human gut metagenome | biome: human gut; feature: human-associated habitat; material: faeces | place: United Kingdom | collected 2010/2012 ...
ACCAGAAAGGGGCAGCGTCTGACCTTCAGACAGCTCCGGCAGAGCCTTGTCCTCGATTTCCTTGTCCGGCTCCGCATTTTTCAGCCCAGCACGGTAGGCAGCATCCAGCGCCCGCCAGCCGAGTTGCTTCACCGTGCGGCCCTTGGCAGCAAACTCAGCACCGGCGCACTCCACCGTCACTGCGGTTTCCGCATAGGTATGAGGTTCCGCCACGGCGCACAGCAGCCGCAGGGCCACCAGCTCCAGCACCGCCTTTTCACCAACCGGCAGGCCGGACAGGTCTGCGCCCTGGAGGTTGCGGGTGGGGATCACCGCATGGTGGTCGGTCACTTTCTTGTCATTGATGACCTGGGCCGCATTGCAGGCAAGCTCCATACCAGCGGCAAAGGGCAGCGCCCCAGCGGTGAGCCGGACCAGCTCCGGCAGACTCGCCGCCATATCCGAAGTCAGATAACGGCTGTCCGTCCGGGGATAGGTGCAGAGCTTCTTTTCATGGACAAAATGTATTTTTGAAATCAGAATACATTTTTGCGTTCCCGTTTAGATTTGTACAAACAGCCCAAAATAACAATAAAAAACCCCCGCACATTGCCCAATTGGGAATGTACGGGGGTTTTGGCGATTAGATATAAACCTCCACGGTCAAATCATGCCATTTTGACGGTTTTATGCCGTATCCATGGGATTTATAGAAGGTTTGTGCTTCATCAAATCCAATGGTGAATGACAGAACTCTTACTTGCGGGGGTTCTTGATAGCTGCCTGAGCAGCGGCCAGACGTGCGATGGGAACGCGGTACGGAGAGCAGGAAACGTAATCCAGGCCAACGTTGTGGCAGAACTCAACGCTGGAGGGGTCGCCGCCGTGCTCGCCGCAGATGCCCAGACCCAAGTTGGGGTTGGTTGCGCGGCCGTCATGGGCAGCCATCTTAACCAGCTTGCCAACGCCGATCTGGTCCAGATGCTGGAACGGATCGCTCTCGTAGATCTTGGTATCATAGTAAGCGGTCAGGAACTTAGCAGCATCGTCACGGCTGAAGCCGAAGGTCATCTGGGTCAGGTCGTTGGTACCGAAGCAGAAGAAGTCAGCTTCCTTAGCGATCTCACCTGCGGTCAGGGCAGCACGCGGGATCTCGATCATGGTGCCAACTTGGTACTTCATGTCAACGCCAGCGTCAGCGATCAGCTTGTCAGCAGTCTTGACGATGACGTCCTTGACGTACTTCAGCTCCTTCACTTCGCCAACCAGGGGCACCATGATGTGCGGGGTGATCATCTTGCCGGTCTCAGCAGAAACCTTGATGGCAGCCTTGATCACAGCATTGGTCTGCATCTCGGCAATTTCCGGATAGGTAACGGCCAGACGGCAGCCACGGTGGCCCATCATGGGGTTGAACTCATGCAGGCTGACAACAACGTTGTTCAGCTCTTCGGTGGTCATGCCCATATCCTTTGCCAGGGCTTCGATATCCTCAGCCTTGGTGGGCAGGAACTCATGCAGAGGCGGGTCCAGATAACGGATGGTCATCGGACGATCGCCCATGATGCGGTACATAGCGGTAAAGTCAGCTTCCTGGAACGGCTCAACCTTAGCCAAAGCAACCTTGCGCTCTTCAACGGTACGTGCGCAGATCATCTCACGCACAGCAGCAATACGATCCTCAGCGAAGAACATATGCTCGGTACGGCACAGGCCAATGCCTTCAGCGCCCATATCAACAGCGTTCTGTGCATCGCGCGGGTTATCGGCGTTGGTCATAACCTTCATCTGGCGTGCTTCGTCAGCCCAGCTCATAAAGCGCTTGAAGTTAGCGTTCTCGGTGGAAGCGACGGTAGCGATCTGGCCTTCGTAGATGTTGCCGGTAGAGCCATCAATGCTCATCCAGTCACCCTCATGGAAGGTGTGGCCGTTAATGGTGATAACCTTTGCATCGTAATCGATAGCAACATCGTTATCATTGCCGCAGCCGGAAACACAGCAGGTACCCATGCCACGTGCAACAACAGCTGCGTGGCTGGTCATGCCGCCGCGGACGGTCAGGATGCCCTGAGAAACCTGCATGCCGACGATATCTTCGGGGCTGGTTTCCAGACGAACCAGAACGACCTTCTTCCAAGCTTCGTCCTTGACCTTCTCTTCAGCATCTTCAGCGCTGAAGACAACGCGACCGCAGGCAGATCCCGGAGAAGCGGCCAGGCCCTTGCCGATTGCTTCAGCAGCCTTCAGGGCAGCAGCGTCAAACTGCGGGTGCAGCAGGGTATCCAGCTGCTTGGGCTCAACGCGCAGTACAGCGGTGCGCTGATCGATAACGCCCTCATCAACGAGGTCGCAGGCGATCTGCAGAGCAGCCTGTGCGGTGCGCTTGCCGTTACGGGTCTGCAGCATAAAGAGCTTGCCATCTTCGATGGTGAACTCCATGTCCTGCATATCCTTGTAGTAGTTTTCCAGGCGGGTTGCGATCTCAACGAACTGATCGTAAACCTCAGGCATTTCCTCGTGCAGCTTGCTGATCGGGGAAGGAGTACGGATGCCGGCAACGACATCTTCGCCCTGAGCATTGATCAGGTACTCGCCCATCAGCTTCTTTTCGCCGGTAGCGGGGTTACGGGTGAAAGCAACACCGGTGCCGGAACGCATGCCGGAGTTACCGAAAGCCATCTGCTGAACGTTGACAGCAGTGCCCCACTCGTAGGGGATTTCGTTCATCTTGCGGTAAACGTTGGCGCGCGGGTTATCCCAAGAACGGAAGACGGCCTTGACAGCGCCGATCAGCTGTTCTTTCGGATCCTGCGGGAACTCTTCGCCCTGCTTCTCCAGGTAGATGGCCTTGAACTCCTTGACGAGTTCCTTCAGGTCCTCAGCGTCCAGCTCGATATCTTGCTTAACGCCCTTGCGCTCCTTCATAGCGTCGATACGCTCTTCAAAGAAGCTCTTGCCCAGCTCCATGACGACGTCAGAGTACATCTGGATGAAGCGGCGGTAGCAGTCATATGCAAAACGGGGGTTAGAAGTCTTCTTTGCCAGACCTTCAACAGCCTGGTCGTTCAGGCCCAGGTTCAGGATGGTATCCATCATGCCGGGCATAGACTGACGTGCACCGGAACGAACGGAAACCAGCAGCGGGTTCTCGATATCGCCGAACTTCTTGCCAGTCTGCTCTTCCAGGATTCCCATGTACTTGAAGATGTCAGCCTTGATCTCATCGTTGATCTCACGGTTGTCAGCATAGTACTGGGTGCAGGCGTCGGTGGTGATGGTGAAGCCCTGAGGAACCGGCATGCCGGCATGGGTCATTTCTGCCAGACCAGCGCCCTTGCCGCCCAGAATGTTCTTCATGGTCGTCTGGTCGCCGCCAAATGCGTCATGGCCCTCTTTGAACAAATACAAAAACTTCTTGCTCATAGGTTACCTCCAACAAAATTACGGTTTCTTCCCGGTGTGCCGCGCACACCCGCAAAATAAGAATTTTCTCTCTTGCAAAGTCCATTATAACAGACTCAGCCCGGAATTTCCAGTACATTGTTAAATAAATGGCGAATATTTTCGCCGAAAATCTTACAAAGTTTTGGGGTCAGGCTCTTGCAATTTGACCAAAAATGCGGTAAATTATAATGGGTGAGAAGTTGGGAAATATTATTTTATTACATCCTGCAACACTTTTTTCAATTCATCCCGCCCCGGCAGGCTTCAGCCCTGTTCCGGGGCTTTTTTGTAGGGCCGTATACTCTTTTGGCCCAAAACAGAAAGGGGTATTTTTATGTCCGAAGCGAAAGCCAAATACCTTGCCGCCAAAGCGGCCTTTGAAGAAACTTTTGAAAAGCACCTGCAGAACGGTGTGGAGTTCATCAGCGACCAGGTTTTTATTGACCCCGAAGTTGAGATTGCACCCGGCGCAGTGATCCTGCCGGGCTGCATCCTGCGCGGCAAAACCGTCATCGGGGCAAACTGCGTCATCGGCCCCAATACCTTATTGGAGAACACCATTGTTGAGGCCGGTTCCACCGTGAACGCCAGCCAGTGTTATGACAGCCATCTGGGCCCCAACAACAAGATTGGCCCCTTTACCCATGTGCGCACCGGCACCGTGACGGATGAGGGCGTGCACCTGGGCGCTTATGTGGAAACCAAGAACGCCAACTTTGCCGAGGGCAACACTGTCAGCCACCTGACTTACATTGGCGATGCCGATGTGGGCAAGTACTGCAACTTTGGCTGCGGCACCGTAACCTGCAACTATGACGGCGAGGGCAAGTACCGCACCACCATCGGCGATTATGCGTTCATCGGCTGCAACACCAACCTGGTGGCGCCGGTCAAGGTGGGCAGCCGCGCCTTTACCGCTGCCGGTTCCACCATCGGCCACGATGTGCCGGACGGTGCCCTGGGCATTGAGCGCGCCAAGCAGGCCGAAGTTGCCGCCTGGGGCGCCAAGAAGCTGGAAAAATACGTTGCCAAAAAACAGAAGCTGGAAGCCGAAAAGAAAAACGACTGATGCCCCCTGACCTGCTGCAAGGAGGATTGCTGCCATGGCCATTTTGGAACGCACCCTGACCGGGGATTTTACCACCATCCTGACCGAGCTGGACGCTGTTGTAAAACAAAGTGTTTCGGCCACGCTGGAAGGTTCCAGTGATTTCAACTTCAGCACCGGCCGCTGTGCCGTGCGGGTATACGAACGCTACAGTGCCATTGGCAATGGCCGCGTTACCATGAGCCTGACCCTGCTGGAAGCTGACGGGCAGATCCGGCTTTCCGCCATCACATCCGGCGGCAGCCAGGCTGTGTTTTTCAAGGTCAACACCTTAGGTGCAGAATCCTTCCTGGATACCATCCGGGACACAGTGGAACGCTTTGCCCCTGGTGCATACTAAAATCACAAAATTACTATAAGGATTTTTACTATGGGACTATTTGGAGGTGGTTCCGGGGCAGACTGGCTGATTGCCGGTCTGGGCAACCCGGAGCCGAAATATGACGGCACCCGCCACAACACCGGTTTTGCCGCGCTGGATGCGTTGGCCGAAGCCTGGGGGTGCGAGATCAACAAAAGCAAATGGCAGGGCCTTTACGGCATTGCCCAGGTGGACGGCCGCAAAGTGATGCTGCTAAAGCCGCTGACCTACATGAACCTGAGCGGCCAGAGCATCGCCCCCGCCGCGGCATTTTACAAGATCCCGCGCAACCACATTATTGTGTTGTGCGATGACATTGCACAGGAGCCGGGGCACATCCGCATCCGGCCCTCCGGTTCTGCTGGCGGGCACAACGGGCTAAAGAGCATTATCGCTTCCACCGGCGGCGAGGATTTTTACCGCATCCGCATTGGCGTTGGCGCCAAGCCGCGCCCGGATTATGATCTGGCTGACTGGGTGCTGGGCAAGTTCCCACCCGATGACGCCAAGCTTGTGACCGGCCGCCACACCGACGTGGAAGCCGCCTGCCGCCTGTTGATGGCCGGCAAGCTGGGCGAAGCGCAGAATAAATTCAACCACTGAGCGCGGATAGGCGTTCCGTAGGGGCGCACAGTGTGCGCCCCTTCCTGTTTTCTGTGTAAGATGCCCGCAAAGGAAGTGTTCTCACTTCAAATCTGCAATCCATCATGACACCGGATGTGGTTTAATGGAACACCTGCAGGGGTGTGCGCACTGTGGAAAACTTTGCCGATGGTGATAAACGCTGCAAATGGTTTGTAGGGGACGATGCTCGTCATCGTCCCGCATGACGGGTCTTGCCACATATTCCCCCCTGCATACGGCCAACGTCCGCGGGCGAACAATGTTCGTCCTCACATTCTCTACAAGATAAGAGCACAGCTTTTCCAATCATACAAATGCCAAAGCGGGCGGCCGCCATTTGTCGTTCCATGCAACGCTTCTCTCAAAATTCACTTTGCCGTTTTGCTGCAAATATAGTACAATGGTTACGCAAAGCGCTGCTCATACCGGCGCACAAAAAGCGTATACAGCGCATAGCACACCATCAGGCAGACGGCATATACCCCGGCGAAGCACAGCCACGCGGCTGCGCCGCCCATCGCGGTGTTGGGCAGCAGCTCCAGCACCAGCGGGTGGGCCAGGTACAGCCAAAAGCTGCCCGCCCCCACAAATTCCACGGCTTGGGCGAACTTCTGATTTTCCGCCAGGCCAACGCCCTGCGGGTTCTGCACGGCCAATAGAACAAGCACCGTAAACACGCACTCGAACCCCGCCCGCTGGAAGTTGGTGAGCACTGCCAGCAGAATGCAGAATGCTCCGTATAAAAACTGCTTGTTCTCCCGCACTGCCGCAAACGCCGCCATGCCAAAGATAAAGCAGTACAGCGTCATGACCGGCGTTTTTGCGCTGAACTCGCTGATGTTGGCTTCTGCCGGGAAAGCCGCCAGACTGCTTTCAATTAAGCCGCCGATCCTGCCCTTCACCGCAAGGCAGACCACCAGCAACGCCAGCGCACCCCAAAAGCGTTTGCACAGCCGGTACAGCCACGGGGCCAGCAGATAAAAGAACGCAAAGGCGCTCATCGTCCACAGCACGTTGCGGTTGTTCCACAGCATCCAGTTATCACTGGGCAGCCACATTTGCAAAAATACAAAGTACCGCAGGTAACCCGGCCCGCACGGCCCGCCGGGGCCAAACAGCTGGGCTGCACTGGCGCCCGCCGCCAGATAGCGTACCGCATCGAACAGCCAGCGCAGCACCAGCACCAGCCAGTACAGCGGCAGGATCCGCCGGATGCGGCGCTGGTAATACGGCAGCGGCTCCGGGTGGCGGCTCAGGCTGGCCGCGGCCAGGTACCCGCTGAGCACAAAAAACAGTTGCACCCCCTGCGCGCCAACCGCGGCGGCATCCCCCAGGCCAACTTTCTGCCCGGTATGCACGCCCAGCACCATCAGCGCCGCCAGAATACGCAGCTCATCCAGCGCTACATTTTTATGTTTTGTCATCTTTCTATATTCTGCTCCTTATTGCAGCATTATTTGATTTCTTTATTCTGCCGAACTTTTTCGATTCCTTCTTTTCAAAGAAGGGGCAAAACTCTCGTATTACTCGTATCCTCAAAATTATACATCACCCGCCCTATCATGCGCAAGCGCAGGAGGCACCATGTTTGACGCATTGTTTACCACCACAACCGAATACAAAAAACTGAGCCACGCGCTTTCCGGTAAAGGTGCATGCGCCCTGTTTGGGCTGCCCGCATCCGGCCGCGCACAGGTGTATGCCGCGCTGTGCCGCCAGTTGGATAAGCCGCTATGCATCGTGACCCCCGGCGAGGCCGAAGCCACCCGCTTTGCTGCTGACCTGAATACGCTGGGCATTCCCGCCGCCGTGTTCCCGGCGCGGGACTATGTGCTGCGCCCCATTGAGGGCACTGCCCGCGAATACGAGTACCGCCGCCTGGCTGTGCTGGGCGAGCTGGTAGGCGGGCGGCTGCGCGCCGTGGCTGTGCCTGCGGAAGCCCTGACCCAGTTCACCACCCCAAAAGAGGATTTCTGCGCCAACACCCGCACCCTCCATGCGGGGGATACTCTGCTGCGGGATGACCTGCTGGCCGCTTTGTTTGGTGCCGACTACACCCGCCGGGCCCAGGTGGATGGCCCCGGCCAGTTCTCTGTGCGCGGCGATATTGTGGATATTTTTGCTCCCGACCAGAAAATGCCCGTTCGTATGGAATTTTGGGGTGATGAGATCGATACCCTACACACCTTTGACCTGACCACCCAGCGCCGCGAGGATGCCATTGATAAGTTTTACCTGAGCCCCGCGCGGGAAGTTCTGTTCGGCAAGCCTGCCGATGCCGCCGAGCAGCTTCGGGCCTTTTTGGCCAAGCAGCGCGGCAAAAAGAAAACCGCCATGGCAGACTGTATGGCCGCCGATCTGGACCTGCTGGATGGCGGTGCCGTGCCGGTCAACATGGACAAATACCTGGCCGTGCGCTACCCCCATCCCGCCACCGTGTTGGATTATTTTGACGACCCGATCCTTGTGGCCGAAGAGCCTGCTTCCATCCGGGAAGCCGACCGCGCGACCGCCTACCGCCGGGGCGAGGAACTGAAATCCCTGATCCTTGACGGCGTCCTTTGCGCCGGGCTGGATAACCTGTACGCGGACCCAAGCTACCTGTGGTCCAAAACCGGACACTACCGCACCATCTGTGCCGAGAACTTTGCCCGCAGCATGCCGGATCAGCCGCTGAAAGATATCATCAACGCCCCGGCTCACACCCTGCCTGCCTGGAATGGCGAAGTCGCCGGGCTGCTGGAGGATTTGAAACCGCTGTGCGATGCCGGTTATACCGTTACCCTGCTGGCCGGCACCGACCGTGCCGCAGCCGGTCTGGCACGCGACCTGCGCGATAAAGGCATTCTGGTTACCACCGATGCTGCAGCAGCCCCCGCTGCCGGGCTGGTGCAGGTTCTGGCGGGGCACCTTTCCACTGGGTGCGAATTTCCGTTTGCCAAGTATGCTTTGCTGACAGGCCGTGCCTTTGGCGAAACCAGCTCCCAGAAGAAAAAGCGCAAAAAAGCCAAGGATGCCCTGAACAGCCTGACCGAGATCACGCCGGGCGATCTGGTGGTGCACCAGAACCACGGTATTGGCCGGTATGCGGGCATCCAGCGAATGGCGGTTCAGGGCGTTACCAAAGACTACCTGCGCATTGAGTACGATAAAAAAGATGTGCTGTATGTTCCCGTCACCCAGCTGGACCTGCTTTCCCGCTACACCGCGCCGGGGGATTCGGAGAATGTCAAGCTCAGCCGCCTGGGCGGGGCCGAGTGGACCAAGACCCGCAAGAAGGTGCGCGCCGCTACCGAGCAGATGGCCAAGGAACTGATTGAGCTGTACGCCCGCCGCAAAAGGGCGCACGGTCATGCCTTCCCGCCAGATGATACCTGGCAGGGAGATTTTGAGCAGCGCTTTGCCTATGATGAAACGCCGGACCAGCTTTCCAGCGCGGCGGAGATCAAACATGATATGGAGCAGCCCTGGCCGATGGACCGCCTGCTGTGCGGCGATGTCGGCGTGGGCAAGACTGAGGTTGCCCTGCGCGCCGCGTTCAAATGCGTGATGGGCGGCAAGCAGTGCGCCATCCTGGCCCCCACCACCATTCTGGCTTGGCAGCATTTCAACACGGCCATCGCCCGCATGGAGGCCTTTCCCATCCGCATCGGGCTGCTCAGCCGTTACCGCAGCGCCAAAGAGCAGAAAGAGACCATCCGCGGCCTGAAAGACGGCACAGTGGACATTGTGGTGGGCACCCACCGCCTGCTTTCGGACGATGTAAAGTTCAAAGACCTGGGCCTTGTCATCATTGACGAGGAGCAGCGCTTTGGCGTAAAACACAAGGAAAAGCTGAAAGAAAACTTTATCGGGGTGGACATGCTGACCCTTTCGGCCACGCCGATCCCCCGCACGCTGAACATGGCACTGTCCGGCATCCGGGACATGAGCACCATTGAACAGCCGCCCTTTGAGCGCCAGCCCATTGAGACCTATGTGCTGGAATATGACGATGCCATTATTGCCGAAGCCATCCGGCGTGAGCTGGCCCGCGGCGGGCAGGTGTATTACCTGTACAATCGAGTCGAAACCATTGAGCAGTGCGCCGCCAAGGTGCAAAAGCTGGTGCCGGGTGCGCGGGTCGGCATCGCCCACGGCAAAATGACGGAGGAGCAGATTTCCTCGGTTTGGCAGCAGCTGTTGGACAACGAGATCGACGTGCTGGTCTGCACCACCCTGATTGAAACCGGCGTGGATGTGCGCAACTGCAACACCCTGATTATTGAGAATGCGGACCGCATGGGGCTTTCACAGCTGTACCAGATTCGCGGCCGTGTGGGGCGCTCCAACCGCAAGGCGTATGCCTATTTCACCTTCCAGCGCGACAAAGTGTTGACGGAAATTGCCTCCAAGCGGCTTTCAGCCATCCGGGAGTTTACCTCTTTTGGTTCCGGGTTCCGCATTGCGATGCGCGATTTACAGATCCGCGGCGCGGGCAACCTGCTGGGCCACAGCCAGCACGGCCACATGGAAGCGGTTGGTTACGAGCTGTATGTAAAAATGCTGAACCAGGCCATTGCAGCCGCCCGCGGCGAGCCTGCTGCGCCGGACAAGAGTGATTGCCTTGTTGACATTACGATGGATGCCTATCTGCCGGAAAGCTACATTCCCGATGCCGCCGGGCGGATCGAAGCCTACAAGAAGATTGCGGCCATCACCACCCGTGACGATGCCACGGATGTACTGGATGAGTTGATTGACCGTTACGGCGACCCGCCGCGCAGTGTGCAGGGGTTGGTGGACATCAGCCTGGTGCGCGTGACAGCCGCCCGCGCAGGCATTGTGGAGATCGTGCAGCGCAATGACAATCTGATTTTGTACACCGATGTTGTGACCCCGGCGCAGATGGGGGCCATGATGGATGCCATGCCGCACCGCGTGATCTACAACGCCGTAGGCCGCCCCTACATCAGCCTGCATGTCCTGCGCGGCGAGGACCCTCTCACCATCCTGCGCGATGCCGTTGCCCTGCTGCCGGGTGCGTGAGTGTTTTACGGGAGTTTTGGTTCCTTCTTTGAAAAGAAGGAACCGAAGAAACTTTAATCGTAATACAACAAAATAAATAAAAAATCAGGCAGCGGCCCTATTTTGTGGGCTGCTGCCTGTTGTCATGTATTGCTTTCTATGTATTTTTGCTCTGTAGGGAACGGTCTTGACCGTTCCGAAACCCATGGACAATATTCCAACAAAAGAGAAATAAGGAAAACACCCGGAACGGTCAAGACCGTTCCCTACAAATCGTTTTAAATCGCGTTACAAACCTGTAAACTCTCGGTAGGGCGGGGTCACCCGACCCCGCCGGGGCCTAATCCGATTTTTCATTAAGAATGTATAACGAACCAACAAATTTGTTGTAGGGGCGGCGTCCCCGACGCCCCGGACGGGCATAAATCTTAGGCAACACCGCACAATTCCCGCCTGACGGCTTAAGCACCGCTCCGGCGGCTG
>ERZ827101.3550-NODE-3550-length-10945-cov-2.759596_pt1 | contig 10945 bp, 10 predicted proteins | sample MGYA00519869_ERZ827101 | MGnify/ENA primary metagenome ERZ827101 (study PRJEB31778, sample SAMEA3449256) | human gut metagenome | biome: human gut; feature: human-associated habitat; material: faeces | place: United Kingdom | collected 2010/2012 ...
GACCGATCCGATGAGATAACCTATGTATTTTGTAAGGAGGATAAAGCCAATGTTGGAAGTTGGAACGAAAGCGCCTGATTTTATACTGCCGGACCAGCACGGCAATCCGGTTCGATTGTCTGATTTTTTGGGACAGAAGGTGGTCCTGTACTTCTATCCTCGGGATAACACCCCAGGTTGTACCAGGCAGGCCTGTGCGTTTGGGGTTGCCTATGGGCAGTTGCAGGCGAAGGGCGTGGTTGTAATTGGTATCAGTAAAGATACTGTCACCTCCCATGAAAAATTCGCGGCGAAGCATGCGCTTCCCTTCCTGATCCTGTCTGATCCAGAGCATCGGGTGATTGAGGCGTATGATGTCTGGAAAGAGAAGAAGCTCTACGGAAAGGTCAGCATGGGAACCGTGCGTGCCACCTATATCATGGATGAGAACGGCGTTATTGAAGCGGCTATGCCCAAAGTAAAACCAGATACCAATGCATCGGAAATCCTGGCCTACCTGGAAAAGAAGAACGCCGCAGACATTCAATAAAGTGTCTTCTTCCCGTAAGAGGGAAAGACAGTTTTATCATGATACTCTGGTCTAAAACATGAAATAACCGGTGAGGGAATTCTTTCCTCACCGGTTATTTCATGTTTTCCTCTTGTTCCCTGGGAGTAAAAGCGTATTTCCCGCGACACAGTTCATTGAGATATTCTTTTTTGAGCCAGATTGCCAAAGCTTCTCGCTGGGTTGGTGTTAGGTCCTCTGTGGAGGTTTGAATGCCCTGAACCCATAGGTAGCTTTCGCACCGGATGTCTTTGTCCATGCTGGATCACCTCTCTGCAAGTACATTATGCATGGAGAGGGGGATTCTTTCCTGTGTTTTCACATAGGTTTTGAAGCAGAGAGGGGGAGCAGTATGGAAACATGGCAGGAAGCCGCATGTTATATCCGCGTGTCCACGGAGGATCAGACGGAATATTCTCCAGAGGCGCAGCACCGGGCGCTGGAACACTATGCCAGGCAGCACCAGCTGACGATTTCTCCGGAGCATGTGTACATTGACGCTGGCATCTCTGGCCGCAGGGCGGAAACGCGTCCCGCCTTTATGGCCATGATTGCAGCGGCGAAGAAACGTCCGCCTCCGTTTTCTGTGATCTTGGTTCATAAGTTCGACCGTTTTGCCCGGAACCGGGAGGACAGTATCGTCTATAAATCTATGCTGCGGCGGCAGTGCGGAGTGCAAGTTGTCAGTATCACAGAACACCTGGAAGACGACAAAATGAGCCTGATTTTAGAAGCCATGCTGGAGGCTATGGCGGAATATTACTCGATTAATTTAGGGGATGAGGTGCGAAAGGGGATGCGGGAGAAAGCCCGCCGGGGCGAACTACAGACGGCCCCACCTTTTGGTTATGGGGTGAAGGACAACATACTCCAGCCAGTTCCCCGGGAGGCTTTTGTGGTACAGGAGATTTACCGGCGCTTTTTAGCGGGGGAGGCTATGGTATCCATTGCCCGATGGACCCAGCAGATGGGGATGCTGACCCACCGCGGGAATCCCCTGGACAGCCGAAGCATTCGGTACATTCTTTCCAACCCGGTTTACGTGGGAAAGCTGCGTTGGCATGGGGAGGGAGAACAAGAAGGCGGGTCGATGCTGGTACAGGGAAAGCATACGCCGCTGATTGAGGAGTCGGTCTTTCAGGCTGCCGGGATTCGTTTGGATGCACAGGTGGCACGTTCTTCAAAGCATGCCCGACCTTGGGGGGAGAGGAAACACTGGCTGGCCGGTTTGGCCCGCTGTGGAGCCTGTGGGAGCGGTCTTGTTTTTTCGAAACCTCACTATCTCAAATGTGGACGATATACGAAAGGGAAATGTAGTGTTTCACAGCATATTGTGGCGGAGACGTTAGAGGCTGCGGTCTTATCCCGTATGCGTTTGGATGCGGCGGGGAAAACACGGTTTTCTGTGCAACCAGTGGTATCTGACACCCAGCGCCAGCAGGAGGCTCTGAGAATGGAGTTAGCGGCTCTGGAAAAAAAGTTACAGCGGTTACGGGATGCGTTTCTGTGCGGTGCGGAAGGAATCCAGGAGTATAAGCGGGAAAAGGAACGTTTGACAGCGCAGGCAAATCATCTCCGACAAGAATTGCTCTCTTCCAGCCGGGAGGTATGTGCGGCCTCGGAGCAACATGACGAGATACAGAAAATTGTAACCACATTGGAGGACCCTACCTCTGGCACGGAGGAGAAATACCGGGCTGCCCACCATGTATTGGAATCCTGTATCTGGAACAAGGAGGAGGGGGTGGTTCGGCTGGTCTATCGTCTTCGGCTGTAATCCGGAGAAAAGTTTCTTGTACGCAATCGTAGCCTATTGCACTCAGGTGGTCCTGACGGGGAGCTGGGCGCCTCCCTGCGGTATCTCTCCCAGCGCTACGCCATGCCCTATCCACAGATTCAAGGCTTGCTGACGGACATCGGCACAGAGGAGTTGGGGCATCTGGAAATGGTGGCATCCATCGTACACCAGCTGACCCGAAATCTGACGGATGAGCAGATTCAAAGTGATCCGGCCTTTGCCTCCTATTTTGTGGACCACACCACAGGGATCTATCCCACGGCAGCTTCTGGGTTCCCCTGGACGGCGGCCTCCATCGGTGTAAAAGGAGATCCTATCTGCGATTTGACCGAAGATATGGCAGCAGAACAGAAAGCCAGAGTAACCTATGACAACATTCTGCGGTTAGCCAAAGATGATCCCGATGTCACCGATGTGATTCGCTTTCTGCGGGAACGGGAAATTGTGCATTTCCAGCGTTTTGGCAGCGCGGTGCAAATGGTGCGGGAACACTTGGATCAGAAAAACGTGTATTACACCAACCCTGCTTTTGACCAATAAAGAGATGGTGGCCCAGCGGAAGAATCCGCTGGGCCACCATTAACCTTAGGAATTAGTTTGGCTCAAAGAACAGCGCTATTTTTATTTTGTAGCTGGTACATTTCATAATAAATCTTCCCTTGATGAAGAAGTTCTGTGTGAGTACCACTTTCCGCCAAACGCCCATTCTCTATCACTAAAATGTTGTTGACTTGGTTAATCAGATTATTAAATTTATGTGCAATGATAATACCCATCTTATCCTGGAATAACTTTTGGTAGAGCTGAGAAATCTCATAATCAGAAATTGCATCAAGGGCAGAATTGGGTTCATCCAAGAAAATAACATCTGCATCTTTAGAAAATGTTCTTGCAATTGCAAGTTTTTGCCACTCGCCAAAAGAAATCTGTTTTCCTTCATCGAACCAATACCCTAACTGGGTATCCAAATTTTGTTTGCTGTGATCAATGATATGACCGATTCTAAATTCATTGCTTAGGTCTCGCAGTTCTGCATCTTTATCCATTAAATCGAGGTTTCCATACGCGATATTTTCGCGGAAAGTCGCGTCGTACTTAATAAAATCTTGAAACAAAGACGCTATTCTTTTGCTGTAATGCTCTTTTTGAATGGACCTCAATTCGATTCCATTGACATAGATATTGCCCTCATAATTATCGTATAACCCCATAAGTAATTTTGCCAAGGTTGTTTTTCCACTTCCGTTTTTTCCTACAATTGCATAACTATTTCCTTCCTTGAATTCAAAATTCACATTTTTTAACACATAGCCTCCTGTGTCATACTTGAAAGAAAGGTTTTCTAATTTCAGACTGTGAATTTTATCTATGATGATTTTTCCTTCATCTAAAGTTTTTGCATTTTCCAGATCAATAAAACTATAATATTGACCAATATAAAGGTTTGACTTTTTAATCGAAGATATATTTTGTAAAATAGATTGAATATTTGTCTGGTTTGAGATTGCAGCTCTTGTGTAAGCCACCACATCTCCCAATAAAATCCCGCCGACGAAACCACAGTAAATAATATACGCGAAGATCGCTCCTGTAATAATTTGCTCAATGATACTAAGACTTGTCATTTTGACCATTGTTTCTTTTGCAATGGCAGCATCTTGTTGATTAAATTTTTTATATAAATCGTCATATTTTTTGATAAAATAATTTAATAAATTATAAGTCTTTAGCTCTTTGAAATGTGTTCCGTTTGTGACAATAAAACTATAAATAAAGGAACAAGATATGACGATACCTCAGATGTATATGTATGACTTGAAGACCGTTCTTGATTGGTTCTTGCCTTGATAATGCAGAATTGCTTTTTATTGATTAGATTTGTAATAAGAAATTTTATAATTGGCATAATTACAATGATAAGAATGATGATATAATTAAAATGAAGAAGAATTACAATATAAGATAGAGATGTGATAGCTTGACCAATCAATGTTGTAAAGGATGTAAACTGTGACATCAGCGTCCCACCGTTTGCACCTTCGGCTAATTTGATTTTGTCATAAGTATTACTATTTTCATAATGCCACAAACTCAATTGACTCGCTTTTTGCATGATACAATCTTTGATGTGTAAATTGAACTTAAGAGAAAATTTTGTAGTGTAATAATTCATGAGGCCACTTATAATGGTTGAGGCCAGATCGATGCAAACATAGAGCACAACCAGCTGGAGAATAAACGTAATGCTCTGAATCCCTTGCTGAATTAAATTGATAATTTGCTGCATAATCAAAAGAGAAATTGCTGGGGCCAAGCTTTGTATGATCGTTACGGCAGAAGAAACGAAGAGATATCGCTTGTCTACCTCAAACATACTTTTTATAATTCTGGGAAAAAGAATGAAAAAACGATATTGATCTCCTGTATTTTTCATTTCTTTACCGCTCCCTTCTACCGCGATATCATGCGTAAACGCATCAATCAATCATAAGCAATTTCCCTGTCTTTGTTGTTCTCTTCAGTGACAGCAGGGTAATCGCGATTCCGACTGAGCCAGTCAAAATCGATAGATCGTTCAAGTGCCCCTCAATTAGAATTGATTTATTACGAATGTCTGTAAGATTCAACTCATTCTCATTATTTTTTCGATACCCTGCAATCATTTTTTGTATATGGCGTTCCAAATTTGTAAGTAGCTTGGGATTTCTGTAAGAAGAATAGGCACACATTTGAATTGCTACCAAACTGGAAAAACCGTGACACAAGGATGGACTATATAAATCATATGTCTTTATGTTCTGGGAGAAAAAACGTATCATTGTTTCAACATGTGCCTGTTCCTTCTCTTTCCACCCCATATAGCCGGCAACTTTTTGCAACCCTCGCATTACGCCTGCGTTCCCATAGCACCATGAGGAGCTAATGTGCAAATTCTCTGGTTTACACGTGCCGTTCCAGTATTCTTCAACGGTCATAGGTCCCGGCCAACAAGGTATTTTTTCCTCATTGACTACTTGAAACACTTCATACAAATGATAGACTTTCTCGATTCCATCTTTTAGCCCTTCTATGTTGAAACCTTTTGCATGGGCTTTTGCCAGCGCAATTAGTGGTCCCAGCATACCATGCGCGAGCCCAAAGTTGATATTTCCACGTTTAAATTTTTCCTGATTAAAATTAGGGTTTTGATTGGGCTGTAAAACATGAAACTTGATTATTGATTTGCCCTCAAACTTTGTGTCTCTTGTAAGGGCCACTAAGTACTCAATACATGCTTTCAAAATGTGCTTCTCTTCTTTGGTATAGTCGCAGTCTAAGAGATAATATACAGCCCCCGATATGCCACTAATCATGTCATGGTTGGAATCGCAAACTGGAGCTTTTTTCAATTGTAATAATTTTTTGTCGATTGCCAAAAACAAGAGTTGATTCATGCTCTTTGCAAATTTCTGCAATAGGTTGCTCTCCTGACAAAAAGCATTCACAGCAAAGCATTGAGAACCTAACCCGCCAAACATGGCTGTTCGGTGTTGGTATCCGTAGTTTTCTATAGATTCCTTTATATTCTGACAAATCAAGTATCCTAAATCTGTCCACCTCTCTTTTTCTTTTACATAAGGCAGGATATCAGCAATGAACAACAGTATGCTGTCATAATAATTGGGGTTTAAGGTTCCATTGTCTCTCTGGGAATCTACATAATGCAAGATTTCCTGAACAATTTCTGAGATATCTGTCTCTATAGATTTATTCCAAAAAATTTGTTTTCCAGTCATGATATGGTTCCAACCTTTCTCTGTTTGGCGCTTTCCAATCGCTGGACGGATGTACTGTCTAACCCATACAATATTTTTAGATATTTGCCACTTGAAAACATACCATAGACTTAACCCTTGGACAAATAGTTTTATCTATGGTGTCTCTCATGCTCAAAGGACATCGTTAGAAATTGCGAGGCATCTTAATATAAACGCAATTTTACAGACTTGCAGATATGTTTCTGAATATAAAAGATATGTTATCTGCAGTGTCCACTACAACTGGTTTGTAACCCTCCACAGGTATTATAGCAGGTATCTCCGCAAGAGCAGGAGTCCCCGCAGGTATAAATACTTGTAAAACGCAAATTTTCATCCTCTTTTTGCGTCTGAATGTTTTTAATATTCAGATCAAAATCATTATAGTTTCCCATTTTATTTCCTCCTTTTCTATTTGTCCAAGAGCTAAATCTATGATATGTAATCTTTAATAACATATTTTTGGCTAAAAACCTTCTAACATTGTACGGCTTTTCAACTTATATTTTGCTTCGAAATACTTTGGAGAATAAAAGCGGTGTGAAGAAAACCATCAGAATTAAGACGTAGACAAAAATGATATGCCAATATTCTACACCCCCATTTGGAGCCTCCATGCTTGCAAAATTCATCAAACTAAACATTACAATAGTGTTATGTAAAAAATGTATTATTACAGGCAGCCATACATTATTGGTCCGCATGTAAGCGTATGCTATAAAAATTCCGAGTGTAGTAGTAGAAATCAACCGTCCCAAAATGACTTGCACCAGCTCGATAGGGGATGTCATGGATACCCAAGGTGCAAAGAAAAAAATGACCATTGGCAGGTGCCAAAGTTCCCATAACACACCAAAGAGGAGCACCCCCTTGACGATGCCAAACTTTTTCTGCAACAGTGGTTGAAAATAGGAACGCCAGCCATATTCTTCCCCAAAGTGGTAATGGAAATTATACAAAAACAGAAATAATATAGCTGGTTGAAACAACTGTGAGAAGCAGGTTCGTAACGCGTCCATCACATTTCCTGTCGCCGTCAAAAGGATCACCAGCAGAAGGGAAACACAGTGCAAGACTACAAACAAAATCAATAGACAAACAGAAAGTTTCCAATTTTTACTTTTCAGTCCGTAAGCACTGCGCGCGTCATTGCTTTCAGATAAATACACGCTAATAAATACCAAAGCAGTAATGATAGATAGAACCATTCCACCAGTCGAAACTTGCTGAAACGGCAAGAAGAAAGTGGTAAAACACCACAAAAGAGTGATCCCTGTCAGCACTAAATAACCAATGAAGAAATTTTTTGGCATACAACGCTTGTCTTTATCACAGAGAAGTTTGGCGACCAGCAGACCGGCTGCGGGGCAAAACATCTGAGCGGATACAAAAAAGTCTACTTTCTTTCCCATATCGGTAAGAATCGCCATGGGAATTATCATGAGATATGGAATGCCATAGGTTACCAAGAGGAATATTAGAGGTTCTCTACATTCTTTTTGGGCGGAATGTGTCTCTGACTTTTTCATAGCAAGCGCTCCCTTTTTTCACAACTGCTAAAACATTATGCTGATGAACCATGGAATTTACAGTAAAATCACATAACATAGAATCAACTCTTGGACAAAAATTTTATCTATGCTTTCGTCTACCTATGAAGTGTGGACTTTTCTACGTAAGGAAGAGAAAAATATCTCTTTATCTGCAGTGTCCACTGCAACTCGCACCTACTCCCCCACAGGTGATACCGCAGGTATCGCTGCCAGAACAGCCTCCATCGCAAGATAACGCTTCAGTACAAGTCTTTATACTAAGTATTATAGTTGTTGTAATAGATGCGGGGCCAATATCATTTTCGCCTTGCACTTTTTTAATGTCAAGATCAAAATCATTATAGTTTCCCATTATGTATCTCCTTTCATATAATGATTGTCCAAGAGCTGAGTCTATGATATGTAACTACTGTAATATTCCATTTAGCTAATGTTCGTTAATGGGATTACGCTTGCCTTTTTCAATAATATTAGATAATCCTTCTCGCATAATGTTGAGATATTTTTGCTCTAAGCTTCTATCTCCTGTTAAGCGATTGCAAAACATGTGAATGACAGAAGAGATGATTTCTTCTTGATGCGCTGTTAATTGTTCTGCACATAATATCTTATTTCGATAATTTTTGATTGCATCATTTCTCTCTGTAAGGAGTGCAACTGTCTGCTCACTTAAATTTGAATCATTACAAGAGAGTAACCATTCTATCTTTTTAATATAAGATTGCTTTTTTTCCCGAAAGAGTTTTTTATTTTCTGCAAGCAACGGCGTCAAATTCACTTGCAGTAGCATTTTCTCCCAATGATCAAAAAAAGCAGTTAATATTGTGCTGATGCCCAATAGATAGGCATTTTCCAACCCTTCTGTTTCCTCGATATTAAATTCATCCAAAAGACCAATCACAAAACGGCTGTCAGCAAAAAACACCTCCTCTGCCGATGCAATGAGTTGACTGCCTCCGTACCGGTTGTTTTCTCTAAAATAAATATCAAATTGAACTTTGTTGATAAGCTTCCATGTTCGGAAATTTATCAACATTTTCTGTATTGCAAGCAAATGCTTTTGTGCTGTCCATTCGTTTTCGTATTTGAATCTCACTCTTAAATGCCGCCCGATTTCATCAGAGTAGCGGAGATAGAAAAATTTCGGGTTGCCAATAGAACCTAAGCAGGAGACAATGTAATTAAGGGTTTCATTCTCCCGATCGTCCAGCTGATAAAGCTTTGCATAGATCCATCCATCCTGTAAAAGCATCAAGGATCTGTTTTCATTCTGCAGCACATTCCACGGTTCGGTCTCTCTTGTAGGATATTTGGAAACGCTGGGACGAAATAAGGAACAACTAATCTCTGTAATATAGGATTTTCCCTTTATGTCTACACAAATGCTTTCGTTGAAAATATTTTTTTCTATTTCAGATAAACGTAGACTGTTGTTTTTCTGAATATGTTTATATAAAATTTCCATAGAATGTGCTTTATCTAAGTTTAAAGCTAATCTCCTGTCTCCTTCTGATAAGTAGACAATATCATCAATCGTGTACTTGCGACGAAGTTTTTGAAAGGATTCTTCAAAAGATTCCTGAGAATGAAGCGCAAAGAAATGTAATGGTAAGTTCCACCTTTTTGGAAAAACTACAACATCTTCCAACGAAATCCTCGGGAGAAAAACGTAATCATTTTGAAATAGTTGAAACGCTCTGGCTATGATACTGGTCTCTTCATCTGAGGAAATTTGCATTAGTAGTTGGGATACTTCCGACAAGGAAGATGGATTGACCATGCAGTTTTGGCGAACCTTGCAACGTTTTCCGAGCCGTTTGGATTTTATATAAAGTTGATTATATTGCATGCCTATCAGCAGGTCATCCAAAGGAAGTTCTTCTGCGTTGGAATTGTCATCATTTGTAGCAAGCGCAATATAATACTGGCTTTCATTTCTGTGATTATTGACATTGCTCATCCGCCCCTTTACACTTCCTTCTCTGATCTCTACTGTAACCAGAGCTTTATCTGAACAAACAAGGGAGCGATTGTTTTCTTTGTATTGATGGAAAAGGTCTGCATCCAATACACAGTTAAATCGATTGAACATATCCCCGGCAGCTCCACTTCCACCGATTGGCGCAAGCCACAAACGATAGTGTTCTTTTTCTTTGGAGACAAAGAAGTTGATGTCAAAAGATTCTGGATACCTATCTTCTCGACTTATTTCCAGGGATGAAAAATTATCTATAGATAAATTAATCTCCTCCTTCTGCGCCTGCAGACAATCCAAAATCTTTTCATCCACAATTTGTTTGATTTTTTGATCTTTTTCATCCTGAGATGGTTGATACTTTTCTAAGTAGGAAAGCCCGTTAAAGTCATTTTGGTCGATGATAGTACAAAACGGTACTTCTACATTGGATCCATATTCTTCCTGAAACTGCCGCTTAAACTTTTCTAACCTTGAGGGCACATCGACTTGTAGATATGTCAATGCTTCAACAAATTGTTCTACAATTTCTTTCACTTGATAAGGCAACTTGTTTTGCTGAAGAACCATACCCTTATTCACGGCCAGAAGGTCTTTCTCATTTTTCTGGTTAAGCAAACCATCCATCAAGGTATAGACAGACTCAATGGTTTTTGCATTCACCTGATCAATCTCCAATTCACCATTCATTTGGTTAATTAGTGTATTAATTTTTTGTAGCGTTTCCTTCTGCCGATTAATTCCTTCTATGGGCGCCAGAATTTTCAAGACATATTCCAATCCATTTTCGCAGTTTGCTGGAGCCCTCAAATTGCTAAGTAAAACTTCATTTTCCATGAGTGCATTGATCGTTGAAATAATTTTTTCCTCTGGAACACCAGGATATTTACTTTGAATGCGAGATTTTAATAAATCGTAGCGAATGAACGTCTGTGCCTGTTGTTTCACATAGGTGATCAAAGGCGTATTTCGCATGTGAGTTCTTTCGGTGACGGTTTCTTCTGGCATAAGAAAACCATGATTTGAGTGATGCGGGTTCTTTAATCGGTCTCCAGAAACATAGCAATTGTTGTTAAATCGTAACTGAAGTTGTGGATATACGGATGGATTATTCTCCATCTCATAAATAAAATGAGAGAGCCAAGAATAATCTGCTCGACATTCGAGAATGGCTTTTCTTTCGTCGATAACCAGAGGTTCTATATTTGGATTCTCACAAAACTCTCCCAACGCAGCCCCAGCAAAAAGGCCGTACGGCGTTGGTCTTGTACATGC
>ERZ827101.3567-NODE-3567-length-10873-cov-3.135145_pt1 | contig 10873 bp, 9 predicted proteins | sample MGYA00519869_ERZ827101 | MGnify/ENA primary metagenome ERZ827101 (study PRJEB31778, sample SAMEA3449256) | human gut metagenome | biome: human gut; feature: human-associated habitat; material: faeces | place: United Kingdom | collected 2010/2012 ...
ATGGCTCTTATCGATACAGATGTAAGACGTACATTTGCAACAGGTATTGCAGGATTCTCTCATGTCATTGACTCTCTGTGTGCAATCAAATACGCTAAGGTAAAACCAGTGCGTGATGAGAACGGAATCGCAGTTGACTTCGAGATCGAGGGTGATTTCCCAAGATACGGAAATGATGACGATCGTGCAGATGAGTTGGCAATCTGGCTTCTTAAGACATTTATGCACAAATTAAATAAGTGTCACACTTACAGAAATTCTGAGCCTACAACATCTATCCTTACGATCACATCTAACGTAGTATACGGTAAGGCAACAGGAACTCTTCCGGACGGAAGAAAAGCAGGAGAGCCTCTGGCACCGGGTGCAAACCCATCTTACGGAGCAGAGAAGAGCGGACTTCTTGCATCTTTGAACTCTGTGGCTAAGCTTCCATACGAGCTTGCTCTTGATGGAATCTCTAATACACAGACAATCAGCCCAGATGCGCTCGGTCATAGTGATGAAGAGCGTACAGAAAATCTGGTACACGTACTGGATGGTTACTTCCATCAGGGAGCACATCACCTGAATGTTAATGTATTCGGTACAGAGAAGCTCATCGATGCTATGGAGCATCCGGAGAAACCAGAGTACGCAAACTTTACAATCCGTGTATCTGGTTATGCAGTAAAATTCATCGACTTGACAAGAGAACAGCAGATGGACGTAATTGCAAGAACATGTCATAAAGAGATGTAATTAAGAAATGGAATAAAAGAATAAAAGAAGGAGCAAAACTATGACAAAGGGATATATTCATTCTTTGGAAAGTTTTGGTTCTGTAGATGGGCCGGGTGTGAGATTTGTGATCTTTACTTCTGGATGTGCGATGCGCTGCCAGTTCTGTCACAATCCAGACACTTGGAACATGCAGTCGGGGACGCCGTATACGGCAGATGAACTGATTGCGAAAGCACTAAAATACCGCTCTTACTGGGGAAGTGAGGGCGGTATTACCGTAAGTGGGGGAGAACCGCTTTTGCAGATTGATTTCTTATTGGAGCTTTTTGAAAAAGCGAAAGAGAAAGGAATCCATACAGTCATTGACACAAGCGGACAACCATTTACGAAGCAGGAACCATTCTTTTCCAAATTTCAGAAATTAATGGAATACACAGATCTGATTCTCTTAGATTTAAAACAGATTGATGAAGAACAGCATCAGATATTGACAGGATGTACCGGAAAGAATATTCTGGAATTAGCACAATATTTATCAGAGATTCATAAGCCGGTTTGGATTCGCCATGTACTTGTCCCGGGTGGAAGTGATAAAGATGAGTATCTCGACCGCTTGAACGCATTTATTCAGACATTGAAGAATGTGGAGCGGGTAGAGGTTCTTCCTTATCATACGCTGGGCGAATATAAGTGGAAAGAACTTGGCATGGAATATCCTCTGGTTGGTGTGGAACCGCCGACAAAAGAACGGATTGAGAATGCGAAACGAAGACTTGGCTGTTAGGAATGCGAAACTTTGAGGAAGAATTTCGTGAAAGTGATAAATTAATATAGAAGAAAAGGGGGCTTGGTTATGATCAATTATTCAGAAGATCAAGAGCGGCAATACCATATTCAGGTGGCAAAAGGAGAGGTGGGGCGTTATGTGATCCTGCCGGGAGATCCGAAGCGTTGTCAGAAAATCGCTGCTCATTTTGATGAACCAAAGCTGATCGCGGATAATCGGGAATATGTCACATACACCGGTTATCTGGACGGAGAGAAGGTAAGCGTGACTTCCACAGGGATCGGAGGTCCGTCTGCGTCAATTGCTATGGAAGAGTTAAAAAGAGTGGGCGCAGATACATTTATCCGAGTAGGCACCAGTGGAGGCATGGCGCTTGATGTAAAGAGCGGTGATCTTGTGGTGGCAACCGGAGCTATCCGTATGGAAGGAACAAGCAAAGAGTATGCCCCCATTGAATATCCGGCAGTGCCGGATCTTACCGTGACCAATGCTCTTGTAAAAGCAGCCGGTAAACTTGAATTTCCGTGTCATACAGGGGTAGTACAGTGTAAAGATGCTTTTTACGGACAGCATGATCCGATGAGTATGCCGGTGGGGTATGAACTCATGAATAAATGGGATGCGTGGATGAAGTGTGGATGCCTTGCATCGGAGATGGAATCTGCGGCAATCTTTATTGTGGGAAGTACCCTTCGAGTTCGAACGGGTACCGTGCTGCTTGTAATGGCGAATCAGGAGCGGGCAAAACAAGGGCTTCCCAATCCGGTTGTGCACGATACGGATGCACCGATCCGAACAGCAATTGAAGCAATCCGTACCTTGATCCGTGAAGACCGTAAAAGCGGGAAGACATTGTTATAGAAGGTATCAGAATAGAAGAGAAAGGGCTATATGCCAGTGAGAAGGAGCGTATTATGGAATTGAAAGAAATCTTGCATCGGGTGGATCACACCTTACTTACTCAGACGGCTTCTTGGGAGGAAATCAAAGCGCTGTGTGATGATGCAATCAAGTATAAAACAGCTTCTGTCTGTATTCCGGCGTCTTATGTAAAGCAAGTGAAAGAATATGTGAAAGAAGAGATGGCGGTTTGTACGGTGATCGGATTTCCCAATGGATACAGTACGACGGCAGCGAAAGTATTCGAGGCAAAAGATGCAGTGGATAACGGTGCGGATGAAGTGGATATGGTAATTAACCTTGGGTGGGTCAAAGACAACCGGTTTGATCTTGTGGAAGAAGAGATTCGGAAGATCAAAGAGGCTGTGGGAGATAAGATCCTGAAAGTTATCATTGAGACCTGCCTTCTCACCGAAGAAGAGAAGATTGGTATGTGCCGGGCAGTGACTGCGGCAGGGGCAGATTATATTAAGACGTCCACCGGATTTTCCAAGGCAGGAGCCACCTCCCAAGATGTGGAATTATTTGCCCGTCATGTGGGAGAAGGCGTGAAGATCAAAGCGGCGGGAGGAATCTCGTCTCTTGCTGATGCCGAGCATTTTCTTGAGCTTGGTGCTGATCGGTTGGGGACAAGCCGCATTGTAAAGATTGCAAAAGAATTGTAGAAGAATGATAGAGCTATCCAGATCAAGCATTAGAGAAGGCAGGTGAGCAGTATGAGCATAGAAAAATATGAAGAAACACTTCCGGTAGAAGAGATGGTAGAGAAAGCGGTGAAGGCAATGGAACGGTCTTATTCTCCGTATTCCGGGTTTAAAGTGGGAGCTTGTCTTCTTACATCTGACGGAGAATGCTATACCGGCTGCAACATTGAAAATGCAGCCTATACACCGACCAACTGTGCCGAGCGCACTGCATTTTTTAAGGCGGTCAGCGAAGGAAAACGTGAGTTTCGCGCAATCTGCATTGTAAATGAAAATGGAAACGGAGAGCATGATTTTTGTGCTCCATGCGGAGTGTGCCGTCAGGTAATGATGGAGTTTTGCAATCCGGATTCTTTTGCAGTGCTGCTGGCAAAGAGCAGTAATGAATATAGATGTTATCTGTTGAAAGAATTACTGCCGCTTGGATTTGGACCGGACAATTTAAAATAAGTAAACAAAGCAGGGGCTTCCGATGACAGAAGCGCCTGCTTTGTTTGTATTACTTGTGTGTGATTTCCACAATTTTCAAAAGAAAAACAGGATGTAAGAAGAGAAATGTTAACAGATTAATTTTTTAGTGTACTAAAGTCTTGAAACATCCATTAAAATAAGTTCTATACTTTATTTTATACAGGAAGGATGAGAAAATATGCAGTTAAATATAGGAGTCATCAAAGGGGACGGTATCGGGCCGGAGATCGTGCCGGAGGCAATGAAGGTATTGGATAAAGTTGCAGAAGTCTACGGACATTCCTGTAAGTATACACAGCTGCTGCTTGGAGGGGGGTCCATTGATGTACACGGAGTCCCGCTTACAGAGGAGACTGTCGAGCAGGCAAAACAGTGTGACGCTGTGTTGATGGGATCGATCGGCGGTGACGCAAAGACATCACCGTGGTATCAGCTGGAACCATCGAAGCGTCCGGAGGCAGGGCTTCTCGGAATCCGGAAGGCGTTGAATCTATTTGCCAATTTAAGACCTGCAATTTTGTATGATGAATTAAAAGGTGCCTGTCCGCTGAAGGAAGAGATCACAGAAGGCGGATTTGATCTGATGATCATGCGCGAATTGACCGGCGGATTGTATTTTGGAGAGCGGAAGACCGTAGAAGAGAATGGGGTATTGACGGCTTACGATTCCCTTACATATAACGAACAGGAAATCAGAAGGATCGCAAAGCGTGGATTTGATATCGCCATGAAGCGCAGAAAGAAAGTGACGAGCGTAGACAAGGCAAATGTTCTTGATTCCTCCAGACTCTGGAGAAAAGTAGTGGAGGAAGTGGCAGCAGATTATCCGGAAGTTCAGCTGGAGCATATGCTGGTCGATAACTGTGCCATGCAGTTAGTAAAAGATCCAAAACAATTTGACGTTGTGCTCACCGAGAACATGTTCGGAGATATTTTATCGGATGAAGCGAGCATGGTGACCGGTTCCATCGGAATGCTGGCAAGCGCAAGCTTAAACGAAACAAAATTCGGGCTCTATGAGCCAAGCGGTGGTTCCGCACCGGATATCGCAGGCAAAGGCATAGCCAACCCGATCGCAACCATTTTATCCGCAGCAATGATGCTCCGCTTCAGCTTCGATCTCGATCAAGAAGCAGATGCCATCGAGGCGGCAGTAGAGCACGTACTAAAAGAAGGATATCGAACCATAGACATCATGTCCGAAGGAAAGAAGCAGGTCGGCACAAAAGAAATGGGCGACCTCATCGCAAAAGCAATTTAGGACAGGTCAAAAAGCAATTTGGAACGTAGCAAAATGTAATTTGGGACGTAGCAAAGTTTAAAAAGTCTACGTCCCCAGGAGGTAGAATAATGAGAAGTGATACAGTTACGAAAGGAAAACAGCAGGCGCCGCATCGTTCTTTGATGAATGCGCTTGGTCTTACGCAGGAGGAGATGGACAGACCGCTGGTCGGTATTGTCAGTTCGTATAATGAGATTGTTCCGGGGCATATGAATCTGGATAAGATCGTAAATGCAGTGAAGCAAGGGGTTGCTATGGCGGGAGGAACGCCGATTGTATTCCCGGCAATTGCTGTGTGTGACGGAATTGCCATGGGGCACATCGGAATGAAATATTCCCTTGTTACGAGAGATCTGATCGCGGATTCGACAGAGGCGATGGCGCTTGCACATCAATTTGATGCGCTCGTGATGGTGCCAAACTGTGATAAAAATGTACCGGGGCTTTTGATGGCGGCAGCGAGAATCAATGTGCCGACAATTTTTGTCAGTGGAGGTCCGATGCTTGCAGGTCGTGTGGACGGTCAGAAGAGAAGTCTTTCCAGCATTTTTGAAGCAGTTGGCGCGAATGCGGCTGGAACCTTATCTGATGAAGGGCTTGTGGAATTTGAAAATAAAGTATGCCCGACTTGCGGTTCCTGTTCCGGTATGTATACTGCAAACAGTATGAACTGTCTGACGGAGGTGCTTGGCATGGGACTTCGCGGAAATGGTACCATTCCGGCAGTTTATTCAGAGCGTATCCGCTTAGCAAAGCATGCAGGCATGAAAGTGATGGAATTGTGGGAGAAAAATATCTGTCCGAGAGATATCATGACAGAAGAGGCAATGTTAAATGCACTGACTGTAGATATGGCGCTTGGCTGTTCTACGAACAGTATGCTTCACCTTCCGGCAATCGCTCACGAGATCGGTATGGATTTTGAGATTGATTTTGCAAACGGAATCAGCGAACGTACGCCAAATCTCTGTCATCTGGCTCCGGCGGGTCCGACTTATATGGAAGATCTCAACGAAGCCGGCGGCGTATATGCTGTGATGAATGAGTTAAATAAACTGGGGCTTCTGTACACCGAATGTATGACAGTTACCGGAAAAACGGTGGGAGAAAATATCAAAGACGCTGTCAATCTGAATCCGGAAGTCATCCGTCCTGTGGAAAATCCATATTCTAAGACAGGAGGTCTGGCGGTGTTAAAGGGAAATCTTGCTCCGGATGGAAGCGTTGTAAAACGTTCCGCAGTGGTCGATGAAATGTTAGTGCATGAAGGTCCGGCAAGAGTGTTTGAGTGCGAAGAAGATGCAATTGCTGCGATTAAAGGCGGACAGATCAAAGAAGGGGATGTGGTTGTAATCCGCTACGAAGGACCAAAAGGAGGTCCGGGTATGAGAGAAATGCTCAATCCGACTTCTGCCATTGCAGGAATGGGACTTGGCTCCAGTGTAGCACTTATTACAGATGGACGATTCAGCGGTGCCTCCAGAGGTGCTTCCATTGGTCACGTATCCCCGGAAGCAGCAGTGGGAGGTCCTATCGCTCTTGTAGAAGAGGGAGATATTATTAAGATCGATATCCCGAATCTGAAGCTTGAAATGGCAGTCTCAGATGAAGAACTGGAAAAGAGAAGACAGGCATGGACACCGAAAGAGCCAAAGGTTAAGACCGGATATCTGGCAAGATATGCTTCTCTGGTGACATCCGGTAACAGGGGTGCAATCTTGGAAGTACCAAAGAATTAAGAAGCAAGAGAGGGAAAAAATATGCAGTTAACAGGAGCACAGATCGTAATAGAATGTTTGAAAGAGCAGGGTGTAGATACCGTATTCGGTTATCCGGGCGGTGCGATTTTAAATGTATATGATGAATTATATAAGCACAGTGAAGAAATCCACCATATTTTAACATCCCACGAGCAGGGGGCAGCTCATGCGGCAGACGGTTATGCAAGAGCAACCGGGAAAGTGGGTGTCTGCTTTGCTACCAGCGGACCGGGAGCTACCAATCTGGTGACAGGAATTGCCACCGCTTATATGGACTCCATTCCGATCGTTGCAATCACTTGTAATGTAGGAGTATCACTTCTTGGAAAAGATAGCTTCCAGGAAATAGATATTGCAGGTATCACAATGCCGATCACCAAACACAATTTTATTGTCAAGGATGTTAAAGATCTGGCAGATACCATCCGTAAAGCATTTGTCATCGCAAAATCAGGAAGACCGGCGCCGGTGCTCATCGATATCCCTAAGGATGTGACAGCAAATAAGACGGAGTATCAGAAGAAAGAGATTCAGCCGGTGGTTCCTTCGGAGAATGTGTGCGAAGAAGATATTGAAAATGCAGTCAAAATGATCCAAAAATCAAAAAAACCTTATGTTTTCATCGGAGGCGGAGCTGTGCTCTCTGGTGCAAGTGAAGAAATCAGAACATTTGTTAAGAAGGTAGATGCGCCGGTTACCGATTCCCTGATGGGAAAAGGAGCATTCCCGGGAACTGATTCATTATATACAGGAATGCTTGGCATGCACGGAACCAAAACAGCCAATTATGGAGTCAGCGAATGTGATCTTCTCATCGTACTTGGCGCAAGATTCAGTGACCGCGTGACAGGAAACGCGAAGAAATTTGCAAAGAATGCAAAAATCTTGCAGTTTGACATTGATGCTGCAGAAATGAATAAAAATATACTGATCACGGATGGAGTAGTCGGAGATCTGAACGTTGTGCTTCGCAAGATCAATGAACAGTTAGAGCAGCAGTCCCATGAAGAATGGGTTCAGAAGATTATGGAATATAAGGAAAAATATCCACTGACTTATCATAAGGATGTTCTGACCGGTCCTTATATTGTAGAAGAAATTTATCGCCAGACAAACGGAGAGGCTATCATTTCTACAGAAGTAGGACAGCATCAGATGTGGGCGGCTCAGTATTATAAATATACAAAACCAAGAACACTTCTAACATCCGGTGGCCTTGGAACGATGGGCTATGGCCTTGGTGCATCTCTCGGTGCAAAAATGGGAAGACCGGATAAGATTGTCGTAAATATTGCAGGAGACGGATGTTTCCGAATGAATATGAATGAGATCGCTACCGCAGTGCGACACCAGATTCCGGTTATTCAGGTGGTTGTCAATAACCACGTACTCGGTATGGTGCGCCAGTGGCAGAATCTGTTCTACGGACAGCGCTATTCCGCAACGGTATTAAATGACGCAGTAGATTTTGTGAAACTGGCAGAAGCTATGGGTGCAGAAGGAATCAAGGTAACAACGAAGGAAGAATTTGCAGAAGGATTCAAAAAAGCACTGGCACTTGGAAAACCGGTCGTGATCGATTGCCAGATCGGATGTGACGATAAAGTTTGGCCGATGGTAGCGCCGGGCGCAGCCATCAATGAAGTATTTGATGAGAAAGATTTAGAACAGCGGGAATAAGATAGGAAAGAGAAAGAATAAAATTTGAAGAAACATGGAGGGACAGCAAATGGGAAGAGTGTATAATTTTTCAGCAGGACCGGCAGTATTGCCGGAAGAGGTGTTACGAGAGGCAGCAGAAGAGATGATGGATTACAGAGGAAGTGGCATGTCAGTAATGGAAATGAGTCACCGATCCCAGACCTTCCAGGAGATTATCGATACAGCAGAGGCAGATCTGCGCGAATTAATGAATATTCCGGACAACTATAAAGTGTTATTTTTACAGGGAGGTGCATCTCTTCAATTTGCCATGATTCCGATGAATCTGATGAAGAATCAGAAGGCGGATTACATTGTGACCGGACAGTGGGCGAAGAAAGCAGCAAAAGAAGCAGAAAAATATGGAGAGGTACGTGTGATCGCATCGTCAGAAGACGAGACGTTCTCTTATATTCCGGACTGCAGCGATCTTCCGGTTTCCGAAGATGCCGATTATGTGTATATCTGTGAGAACAATACGATTTACGGAACAAAATTTCAGGGACTTCCGAATACAAAGGGGAAGACACTTGTAGCAGACGTATCTTCCTGCTTTCTGTCTGAGCCTGTAGATGTGACAAAATATGGTGTGATCTACGGAGGAGTACAGAAAAATATCGGACCTGCAGGCGTGGTGATCGCGATTATCCGGGAGGATCTTATTACAGAGGATACTCTTGCGGGAACACCCACAATGATGAAATATAAGACTCATGCAGATGCAAAATCACTTTATAACACACCGCCTGTTTATGGTATTTATATTTGCGGAAAAGTGTTCCAGTGGCTGAAGAGACAGGGTGGTCTTACAGCAATGAAGGCATATAATGAGAAGAAAGCGAAGATTCTCTATGATTATCTGGACGAAAGCAAGATGTTTCACGGAACAGTTGCCAAAAAAGATCGTTCTCTTATGAATGTTCCTTTTGTCACAGGAGATCAGGAACTGGACGCTAAGTTTGTAAAAGAGGCAGACAAAGCCGGATTTAAAAACTTAAAAGGACATCGAAGTGTAGGCGGAATGAGAGCAAGTATTTACAATGCCATGCCGATAGAAGGTGTGGAAGCCTTAGTGGAATTTATGAAGAAGTTTGAGAAGGAGAATATATAATTATGTATCGATATCATTGCCTGAATCCAATCTCAGAGGTAGGAATGGAAACATTTACAGAAGAGTATGTACCGGTGAGCGAACCGGAAAAAGCAGATGCCATTCTCGTCAGAAGCACTAATATGAAAGAGATGGAGTTTGCCAAAGAACTGAAAGCAATTGCGAGAGCAGGAGCAGGAGTGAATAATATTCCTCTTGAAAAATGTGCGGAAGAAGGAATTGTTGTATTTAATACGCCCGGGGCTAACGCAAATGGCGTAAAAGAGCTGGTTCTGGCAGGGATGCTTCTTGCTTCCCGCGATATCATCGGTGGAATCAACTGGGTACAGGAGAATGAGGAAGACGGAAATATTGCCAAAGATACAGAAAAAGCGAAAAAAGCTTTTTCCGGCTGCGAGCTGGAAGGAAAGAAGCTTGGAGTGATCGGGCTTGGCGCTATCGGCGTGCTGGTGGCAAATGCAGCGACGCATCTTGGAATGGAAGTATATGGCTACGATCCATACATCTCCGTAGATTCCGCATGGAGATTGTCACGCAGTATCCGTCATGCAAAGACGGTGGATGAGATATATAAAGATTGTGATTACATCACCATTCATGTGCCTGCAAAAGATGCCACGAAGAACATGATCGATAAAGATGCACTTGGTCTTATGAAAAAAGGTGTTGTTGTTTTGAATTTTGCAAGAAATGTGTTAGTAGAAGAAGAAGCAATAGTCGATGCCCTTGTATCCGGGCATGTGAAGCATTATGTGACAGATTTTCCGACGCCTCAGATCGTAGGTGTCAAAGGAGCCATTGTAATTCCACATTTGGGAGCATCTACAGAAGAGTCGGAAGACAACTGTGCAGTTATGGCTGCAAGTCAGATTAAAAACTATCTGGAAAATGGAAATATTAAAAATTCCGTCAATTATCCGGACTGTGATATGGGACTTCGCGGAAATAATACAAGAATTTTGCTTCTTCATCACAACGTACCGAATATGATCGGACAGTTTACAAAGATTCTGGCAGACGACAATATGAATATTGCGGATCTGATGAACAAAAGTAAAGGAAAATATGCATATACTATGATCGATATTGACTCTACAGTTTCTGAAAATGTGATCAAAGATCTCGGAACTGTTGAGGAAGTATTACGAATTCGTGTAATATCTTAGACGCATTTTTAAATGAATTTTAAGAATTATTTACATTTATCTTCATTGCGAAATATGTCGAACAAAGTTATAATAATGTAGCAAAGAGCAAATTAAATATGTAGGAGATAGATGCAATGGGGAAGATAAAGGAAGAGAAAACAAAACAATATAGAAAGAGACAAAGAGTGATTTTTTCTTTGACAGCAGTGTTAGTCGTGGCTGTTTGTATGCTTGTATTTGTAATTATAAATCATATTGCCAAAGCAACAGTTACGGCACCTAAAAT
>ERZ827101.3572-NODE-3572-length-10863-cov-14.985104_pt1 | contig 10863 bp, 8 predicted proteins | sample MGYA00519869_ERZ827101 | MGnify/ENA primary metagenome ERZ827101 (study PRJEB31778, sample SAMEA3449256) | human gut metagenome | biome: human gut; feature: human-associated habitat; material: faeces | place: United Kingdom | collected 2010/2012 ...
CAGTTCAGATAATTCTAAAATCTTTATGAAATTTATCTCGCTTTTCTTGAAAAAGAGATGAATAAGTGATATGTTACATCATAACAAAACGAAATGGAGGAAAAGCCAATGAACCTTGATAATAAAAAGCCTGGCAGAAAACCGCTTTATGTATATTATATCATTGCGGCAGTTATTATCATTCTTCTGAATGTGCTGTTACTTCCTGCAATTGAGGGACGAAAGGTACAGACGACTGATTACAGTACTTTCCTGACAGGAGTAGAGAAGGATTACGTTAAGACAGTAGAAATTCAGGATGATTATATTTATTATGTAGCAGAGAGTGACGGACAGGAGGGTTATTTCAGAACTGTCAAGATGAATGATCCTGACCTTGTAGACCGTTTGCATGATGCAAATGTCAAGTTCGGTGCAGCAGCACCACAGCAGACATCTATCTGGATCAGTCTGATCGCAGGATATGTACTGCCGATTGCCATCTTTATCCTTCTTGGAAGGTGGCTCAGCAAGAAGATGATGAGTTCCATGGGCGGAGGTCCCGGTGGGGCAATGTCATTTGGAAAGAGTAATGCGAAAGTATATGTGAAATCATCTACGGGAATCAAATTCTCAGATGTAGCGGGAGAGGACGAAGCCAAGGATCTTCTGACAGAAATCGTAGATTATCTTCATAACCCGCAGAAATACAGAGAAATCGGTGCATCTATGCCGAAAGGAGCCCTTCTTGTAGGCCCTCCGGGTACAGGTAAAACACTTCTTGCAAAAGCGGTAGCCGGTGAAGCGGAAGTTCCGTTCTTCTCCATTTCCGGTTCTGAATTCGTGGAAATGTTTGTTGGTATGGGCGCTGCCAAGGTGCGTGATCTTTTCAAACAGGCGAATGAGAAAGCTCCATGTATTGTATTTATCGATGAGATCGACACAATTGGCAAGAAACGTGATGGTGCCGGATTTACAGGCGGCAATGATGAGCGCGAGCAGACTCTGAACCAGCTGCTTACAGAGATGGATGGTTTTGACGGCTCCAAAGGTGTTGTGATCCTTGCGGCAACCAACAGACCGGATTCCCTTGATCCCGCACTTCTTCGGCCCGGACGTTTTGACAGACGTATTCCTGTTGAACTTCCGGATTTAAAAGGACGTGAGGAAATCCTTAAAGTCCATGCAAAGAAGATTAAGATTGCAGATTCCGTACGTTTTGATGAGATTGCGAAAGCTGCAGCCGGAGCTTCCGGTGCAGAACTTGCAAATATTGTCAATGAAGCAGCACTTCGTGCAGTACGTGACGGCAGAAAATTTGCCACTCAGGCAGATTTTGAGGAGAGTATTGAGGTAGTTATCGCAGGATATCAGAAGAAGAACAGAGTTCTTTCCAATAAAGAAAAACTGATAGTTGCTTATCATGAAATCGGACATGCGCTGGTTGCAGCAAAGCAGACCGAATCTGCACCGGTCCACAAGATCACTATTATTCCGCGTACATCAGGAGCACTCGGATATACCATGCAGGTGGATGACGGAGATCATTATCTGATGACAAAGGAAGAACTTGCAAATAAGATAGCGACCTTTACAGGCGGTCGTGCCGCTGAGGAACTGATCTTCCACTCTATTACAACCGGAGCATCCAATGATATCGAACAGGCGACTAAGCTTGCAAGAGCAATGATCTCCAGATATGGTATGAGTGAAGACTTCGATATGGTTGCCATGGAGAATGTGACAAATCAGTATCTGGGCGGAGACTCCAGCTTAAGCTGTTCTTTTGAGACACAGACTCTTCTGGATAAGAAGGTTGTGGAGCTTGTCAGGATGGAACACCAGAAAGCACTGAAAATCCTTCAGGACAATATCGGAAAGCTCCATGAACTTGCAAAATATCTGTATGAGCATGAGACAATTACAGGTGAGGAATTTATGAAGATCCTGAATGCACCTGTACAGGTTTCCACTGTAGTGGCAGAATCTGAAAGTAATACAAAGTCTGAGAACAATGCAGAATCCGAAAACAGTACAGAAGCTGATGCAGATACATCTTCCGGGAAAGTGAATTTGCAGAAGTGATATTTTCTCAAGATATACAAGCCAAAAGTCCATTGCCACAGGCAATCCGGAAATTTGGTTATGTCACTGAAAACTGAGTGAACAGCAATGAAAGCAGCAGAGGCGATTTGAGCTTCTGCTGCTTTTCCTTGCCAATTAACTCCGGTTCGGTTATAATTCGTAATAGTGAACGCAGCATCCTGGATGTTTTTTGGAAGAAAGAAGGGAATGAAGATGGATTGCCGAACTGCAGAAGGAATGGTGAGTAGTTATATTAAACATGATCTTCCACTAAATGAACTGGAAGAGTTTCTCAATCATGTACAGAATTGTTCTTCCTGTTATGATGAACTGGAAACATATTTTATTGTACATGAGGTAACACAGCAGCTTGATGATGACAGCAGCGATTCGGTTCTGGATTTCAAAAAACTGCTGGAACAGGATATCCGGAAATCCAGAAGATATATCCGCAAGAAGAAAGCCAGTTGGCTGATGTTTGGAGTAAGTATATGCCTTCTGATCGCTACGATTGCGGCAATATTGATTTTTGTAATGATGGAGACAAATTACATTCTATAAAGACACTGGAGGATTTTATGAGCGAAAAAATATTACTGATTGACGGACACAGTATTCTGAACAGAGCTTTTTATGGTCTGCCGGATCTTACAAATTCAGAAGGAAAACACACAGGGGCAGTATATGGTTTTCTGAATATCCTTCTTCGGACGATCGAGGAAGAGAAGCCTCAGTATCTGACAGTGGCATTTGACCTGAAGGCACCGACTTTCCGCCATAAGATGTTTGAAGCATACAAGGGAACACGTAAACCCATGCCTGAAGAACTGAGAGAGCAGGTACCGCTGATTAAAGAAATGCTTACTGCAATGGGTGTGAATATTGTGACAAAAGAAGGCTACGAAGCGGATGATATTCTGGGAACTCTGGCCAGGAAAAGCGAAGCGGCAGGAATGGATGCGACAATCCTTTCCGGTGACAGAGATCTGCTTCAGCTTGCGACAGATAAGGTTATGATCCGTTTGCCAAAGACTGTAAGGGGCAAGACCACCATAGAGGATTATCATGCACAGCAGGTGATCGAGAAATATCAGGTGACACCTCCCCAGATCATTGAGTTAAAGGCGCTGATGGGTGACAGTGCTGACAATATTCCGGGAATCCCGGGAGTAGGTGAGAAGACTGCCACAAAGATTATTGTGGAGTATGGAAGTATTGAGAATGCTCATGAACATTTGGAAGAGCTGAAGCCAAACAGAGCCAGGGAATCAATGAGAGAACATTATGATATGGCGCAGATGAGCAAGGCTCTGGCTACGATCTGTACGGACAGTCCCATAGAGTTTTCGTATGAAAAGGCAAAACTGGGAAATCTTTATACAAAAGAAGCTTTCCTTCTCTGCAGACAGCTGGAATTTAAGAATCTGCTTAACCGTTTTGACTCTGCGGCAGTACAGGAAGATACGCTGGAACAGGAGTTTTTCACATGTGCAGACCTGGCAGGCTGTGAAGCGCTGTTTGCGAAAGCGGAAGCAGGAAAGACAGCGGGTGTTTCTCTGGTTACAGAGAATGGCAGGGTATTTGGTGCAGGACTTGCGCTGAATGAAGAGGAAATTTATTATATTCCTGTAGAAGGGATGATCACAGAAGGTTATCTCTGCGGAAAATTGGAAGGGCTCCTTCATAAAGTATCTGAATCCAACACAGAGAATATTATGAAATCTAATACAGATGATGTGAAGAAGGATCCGGAAAATGAGATATCTGATGTCAATACAGACGGTACTCTGAAATATGATAAAAAATGTGTATGTGCATTGGATGTAAAGGCATTACTCAAGCATATAAAATCTGATGATCCGATGGCTGTATTTGATGCAGGTGTGGCTGCATATCTGCTGAATCCTCTGAAATCCTCCTATACTTACGATGATATGGCAAAGGAATATCTGAATGGTCGTATCCTGCCTGCAAGAGAGGAACTTCTTGGAAAGAAAACAGTGGAAAAAGCATGGGAGGAGAGTGCAGAGGGGCTTACAGCATGGGCCTGCTACATGGCCTATACAGCACTTGCCTGCCGGAAACCCATGTGTGAAGCACTGCGTGATACAGGTATGTGGAATGTATATACACAGATTGAGCTTCCGCTGATCTTTACTCTTGATTCCATGGAAAAATGGGGAATCAGCGTGAAGAGTGAAGAACTGAAAAGCTACGGTGAGAAACTAAGTGTACGTATTGGAGAACTGGAGAAGCAGATCTGGCAGCAGGCAGGGGAAGAGTTTAATATCAATTCTCCGAAACAGATGGGAGTGATCCTGTTTGAAAAGCTTGGCCTTAAGGGTGGAAAGAAAACAAAGACAGGTTATTCCACAGCGGCAGATATTCTGGAAAAGCTTGCACCGGAGTATCCCATTGTAAAGGATATTCTGGAGTACCGTCAGCTTGCGAAACTGAAATCTACTTATGCAGACGGGCTTGTTGGTGAGATCGCAGAGGACGGCAGGATTCATTCTACTTTTAACCAGACAATTACAGCAACAGGAAGGATCAGCAGCACAGAGCCGAATCTTCAGAATATCCCTGTAAGAATGGAGCTTGGAAGACTGATCCGTAAGGTATTTGTTCCGGAAGAGGGATATGTATTTCTGGATGCGGACTATTCCCAGATCGAGCTTCGCGTTCTGGCGCATATGTCAGGGGATGAGAAACTGATCCAGGCATATAAAGAAGCCCAGGATATCCACAGACATACAGCATCAGAGGTATTCCATGTGCCCTTTGATGAGGTGACAGATCTGCAGAGGAGAAATGCCAAGGCAGTAAATTTTGGAATCGTTTATGGGATCAGTTCCTTTGGGCTCAGCCAGGATTTAAGTATCACACGAAAAGAAGCAGCAGAATATATTGAAAGATATTTTGAAACTTATCCAAAGATCAAAGGATTTCTTGACGGACTGGTGGAAGAGGGAAAAGAAAAAGGATATGTGACTACCATGTTTGGCAGACGCAGGCCGATCCCGGAACTGAAATCCGGTAATTTTATGCAGAGGTCTTTTGGGGAGCGAGTAGCCATGAACTCTCCAATACAGGGAACTGCAGCGGATATCATTAAAATTGCAATGAACCGTGTGTACAGACGATTAAAGGATGAGAATCTTAAATCCCGTCTTGTACTTCAGGTACACGATGAACTTCTGATAGAGACCTGTAAAGAGGAAATCCCGCAGGTTTCTGCTATTCTTGAAGAAGAGATGAAAGGTGCCGCAAAGCTTTCCGTAGAACTGGAAGTCGATATGCATCAGGGTAATAACTGGTATGAGGCGAAGTGATGATGATAACAATAGGAATTACCGGCGGAGTGGGTGCCGGAAAAAGTACAGTGCTTGATTTTCTTGAAGAAAAGTATCAGGCATATGTGATGAAAGCAGATGAGATCGGGCATCTGGTGATGGAGCCGGGGCAGTCCTGTTATGAACCGGTGATTGCACTATTTGGAAGACAAATCATAAAAAATGATAAAACTATTGACCGCAGACAGGTTTCGGATGTAGTATTTTCACATCCAGAGCTTCTGGAGAAATTAAACCAGATCATCCATCCGGCTGTGAAACAGTACATCAGAGAGCAGTTAGCTGTAAAGAAACAGCAGGGACAGAAGATATGTGTGGTGGAAGCTGCACTCCTTCTGGAAGATCATTATCAGGAGTTTTGCGATACGATATGGTATATTCATACGGATGAAGAGATCCGTATCAGGAGACTGATGGAGAACCGCGGTTATACAAGAGAGAAATCAGTCAGTATCATTGCCAGTCAGGCACCGGAGACTTTTTTTCGGGAAAATGCAGACTATGTTGTGGTAAATAACGGAGATTTTGCACAGACCAGACGGCAGATTGAGGAAGGAATCAGAAAATATGAGACTTTGTAGCATTGCCAGCGGAAGCAGCGGAAACTGTATTTATGTGGGCTCAGATAATACCCATCTTCTGGTGGATGTAGGCATCAGCGGAAAAAGAGTAGAACAGGGATTGAATTCTCTGGAATTGACAGGAAAAGATATTGATGGTATCTTGATTACACATGAACATTCGGACCATATCAAAGGTCTGGGCGTGATCGCAAGGAAACATCAGATACCGGTTTATGCGACAGAAGGAACTGTGGAAGCTTTATCTCACATGAATCTTGGAAAAATGCCGGAAGGGATTTTTCGTGAGATACACGAAGATGAGCCTTTTGAGATTAATGATCTGACAGTGAATCCTTTTACGATCCCTCATGATGCTGCACAGCCCGTAGGATACCGGGTAGAGTGTGGAGAGCATTCTGTGGGGATTGCTACAGACCTTGGAAAATATAATGAGTACATAGTCGGTAATCTGCAGAATCTGGATGCGCTTCTTCTGGAAGCAAATCATGACATCCGTATGCTGCAGGTTGGAAAATATCCCTATTATCTGAAACAGAGAATCCTTGGAGACAGGGGACATCTTTCCAATGAGAATGCAGGCAGGCTTTTATGCAGGCTGCTGCATGACAATATGAAAGGGATTTTCCTTGGACATCTGAGCAGGGAAAATAACTATGAGGAACTGGCATATGAAACCGTCTGTTCAGAAGTAACCTTAGGTGACAACCCTTATAAGTCGCGTGATTTCAGAATTCAGGTGGCACAGAGGGATTGCATATCAGAAGTAATTACAGTGTAGAAAGGACAAAGAACTTATGAAAAAGACAATCATCACAGTAGTAGGAAACGATACCGTAGGAATTATTGCAAAGGTTTGTACTTATCTTGCAGACAATAATGTAAACATTCTTGATATCTCCCAGACCATCGTACAGGGATATTTCAACATGATGATGGTAACAGATGCCAGCAAATGTGAGAAAGACAACGGAGTTCTTGCCAAAGAACTGGAAGCCCTTGGAGATAAGATCGGTGTAGTGATCCGCTGCCAGCATGAAGATATCTTCAATGTAATGCACAGAATCTGAGAAAATCTAAGCAGGTAAGCCACTGAGGGACTTTCCTGTATCAGATTGCCTGAAAAATGCTGAGAGAACATACAAGGGAGAAAAACAAAATGATCAATATTTTTGAAGTAAATGAAACGAATAAAATGATCGAGCAGGAGAATCTGGATGTGCGTACCATTACTATGGGTATCAGCCTTCTGGACTGTATTGACAGTGATCTTGCTGTTTTAAATGAGAAAATCTATAAAAAGATCACAACCTGTGCAAAGGATCTGGTATCTACAGGTGAGGCTATTTCCGGTGAATATGGAATTCCGATCGTAAATAAAAGAATTTCCGTAACTCCGATTGCATTGATTGGCGGAGCTGCATGTAAGACAAAGGAAGATTTTGTAACTATTGCAGAAACTCTGGATAAGGCTGCCAAGGTGGTAGGCGTAAACTTTATCGGCGGTTATTCTGCACTGGTAAGCAAGGGAATGACTCCTGCTGAGAGACTTCTGATCGAATCTATCCCACAGGCTATGGCGAAGACAGAGCGTGTCTGCAGTTCTGTAAATGTTGGATCTACACGTACAGGTATCAATATGGATGCTGTTAAGCTGATGGGTGAGATCGTTCTGGAAACAGCGAAAGCTACCAAAGATCAGGATTCCCTGGGATGTGCGAAGCTGGTTGTATTCTGTAATGCACCGGATGATAACCCGTTTATGGCAGGTGCTTTCCATGGTGTGACAGAAGCAGACACTATCATTAACGTTGGTGTCAGCGGACCTGGCGTTGTTAAGACTGCGCTGGAACAGGTAAGAGGTAAGGATTTTGAAACTCTTTGTGAGATGATCAAGCGTACTGCCTTCAAGGTAACACGTGTTGGTCAGCTGGTAGCACAGGAGGCTTCCAGACGCCTTGGTGTTAAGTTTGGCATCGTGGATCTGTCTCTGGCTCCTACTCCTGCAATTGGTGACAGTGTTGCTGAGATCCTTGAGGAGATTGGTCTGGAGCATGCAGGTGCACCGGGCACAACAGCAGCGCTTGCTCTGTTAAATGACCAGGTTAAGAAGGGTGGAGTTATGGCTTCTACAGCAGTTGGTGGTTTGAGTGGTGCATTTATTCCGGTCAGCGAGGATCAGGGTATGATCGATGCGGTGAATGCAGGGGCACTGACTCTTGAGAAGCTGGAAGCTATGACTTGTGTATGTTCTGTAGGTCTTGATATGATTGCAATTCCCGGAGATACGAAGGCTTCTACGATTGCGGGTATTATTGCGGATGAGTCTGCAATTGGTATGGTGAACCAGAAGACTACGGCGGTTCGTCTGATCCCGGTAATTGGTAAGGGGGTTGGCGAAGTGGTTGAGTTCGGTGGACTGCTTGGTTATGCACCGATCATGCCGGTGAATCAGTTCTCCTGTGATGCGTTTGTGCAGCGTGGCGGAAGGATTCCGGCACCGATCCATAGCTTTAAAAACTGATAAAAAAGGCCAGAAACTTCGGAAAAGGGGAGTTTCTGGCTTTTCTTTGTTTAAGAGGGACGCGGGGCGGAAAATATTTTGTCTGGGGTGCGGTTTCGGAGCCTAAGATATTCTAAGCCGCCAGAAATCTGCTAAAAGCATGAGCTGTCTTGTCAAACTCGCTCCGTTGCAAACTTCGCTCAGACAGTGAGGCAGACGGCTCATAACGCAGATTTCTGGTGACTAAGAATATCTAAGACTCCTGCAAATGCACCCCAGACAAAATATTTTCCGCCCCGCTGGTAGCTGGTTTTAACTATAGCAATTAAAGAGATTCCAGAATATTGAGGAGTCGGGTGTTGTCCTGGGGGTGCATGATGCAGAAGCGGATGTATTCGCCGTCCAGGCATTCGAAGGAGGAGCAGTCACGGATCATGAGACCCTGACGGATGCAGGCGTCGAAGACGTCTCGGGAGGTCAGGCCGGGCTTCTGGATTTTCAGGAGGAGAAAGTTGGCGTAGGCCGGGTAGGTTTTGTAAGTGGGGATATTCTCTAGTGCTTTGAGCAGGCGGGTGCGTTCTGAGAGAATGAGGTCCCGGGTCTGGCGGATGTAGGTTTTATCCTGGAGCATCAGCTCGCCGGCCAGGGCTCCCAGACTGTTGAGAGACCATGGTACCTGTTTTTCTTTCATTTTTTTGAGAAATTCCAGGTTCCCGGTGATTCCGTAGCCAAGACGCATACCTGGGGCTGCGTAGAATTTTGATACGCCGCGCAGAATCATAAGGTTCGTGAATTCTCTGGTAAGGCTGACAGCAGTGATCTCATTGATATCCGGGGCAAATTCTACATAAGTTTCGTCGATCATCACGAAAATGTTCCGTTCATTGCAGAAGGAAACGATTCTGCGCAGGTCATTTATGCTAATTGCAGATGAGGTAGGATTATTTGGGTTGCAGAGGATGAGAAAATCGTATTTTCCATCCAGAGTCCGGCAAAAGTCACCTACATCGAGGACAAAGTTATCCTCTTCGCGCAGATGGTAATATTCCTGTGTACTTCCGGAGAAGGAGAGTTCCCTGGAGTATTCTGAATAGGTCGGACCCAGGATAAGGGTATGCTTTGGATTTCGTTCCTGAATCAGCAGTGCGATCAGTTCGCTGGAACCATTTCCCGGCAGGATGAATTCAGCAGGAATATTACAATATTCTGAAATTGTGCTGCGAAGTGAAGTATAATCTCTGTCTGGATAAGAAGACAGGATATCCAGCCGTCCTGCAAGCTGTTCCTTTACATGCTCGGAAAGCCCCAGCGGATTTACATTAGCCCCAAACTTCACAATTTCCTCCGGCTTAAGCTGATAGACCTCACATATTTTCTCAATATCACTCCCATGAAAAACCATTTTTGCTGTTGACATATAATATCCCTCATTTCTATATAAATAATCTATTTAAACTTAAAATTACCACATAGCAGATCGCAGATCTTTTCTGAACATTATTTTAACACTTATCACATAGTTCTGTAAACATCACTGTTTGCACATTGCTATCCATTACTATCCTGAAATATACAGGTCCCAATATCATTGTAGCAGGCATTTAACAGAAGGCAAGTCCCCATCCACTGCTTATTGCTTTTCGCAACCTCCGCAGGGGAATTACTTGATTCAATTAAATAAGTCTCCTGCGGTGGTGCAGAAAGCAAGCAATTCAGCATGCTGTCGAAAAGGAAATATATGTTAATCCGCCAGTACACAGCGAAGGAATGGGAAGGGATTTCGGGCGCATTTGAGGGTTCATAGTAATTCTTGGTATTTGGGAAGTTGCGTTATTCAAAAAAATCTCACTGTCTGAGCGAAGCGAGTTTGAGATTTTTTTGAATGTTTTTAGCAACTTCCCAAATGCCCTAGAATTACATGGTTCCGAAACTAAGCCCGAAATCCCTTCCCATTCCTTCGCGTCCCTTTTGGGAAAAAATAAAAAATAAACCTCTTGACATATCTGCATTAGCGTGGTAAAGTAAACACATCAAAACCGATGAGAAAGAAGAGTAAACAACCAAGAATCATTCCAGAGAACAGCAGTTGGTGGGAAGCTGTATGAAACTGATTGTTGAATGGCCTTTCGAGGGCGGTCCGAAATCTTGATAAGCGTGAGAGTAGGCACCGACGGGAACCGAACCCGTTATAAATCAGGAGTGTATGTTTGTACATGAGAAAGTGGACAATTCGTCAATTTGAGTGGTACCGCGATAATAAGATTCTTATTACCGTCTCAAGCAACAGATAGCTTGTGGCGGATTTTTTTATATATAAAGAGAATCTGTTATATGGCACCCCCTGTAATGCAGGAAAATCTGC
>ERZ827101.3577-NODE-3577-length-10844-cov-5.183984_pt1 | contig 10844 bp, 9 predicted proteins | sample MGYA00519869_ERZ827101 | MGnify/ENA primary metagenome ERZ827101 (study PRJEB31778, sample SAMEA3449256) | human gut metagenome | biome: human gut; feature: human-associated habitat; material: faeces | place: United Kingdom | collected 2010/2012 ...
CATGCTTTTCAGATTTTGGGTGTTTCCCGACTGCACATTTCTTGACATTTCCATCCAGATATTCCGAAGGCTCCCACGCTTCGGCCACCTGGAGGAAGTGGGCCTCATCCAGCATCTCCCCCTCTGGCAGGTCGATCTCCTGGTAAATCGCCGCCCAGTCCCCGCTCATGTAGTTCTCAAAGAATCGCTTTGCGCTCCGCTCGGGGCTGAACAGGGCGCGCAAAGTAGAAGCCCCGCCCACGAGGACAACCGCTACAACTGCACAGGCCACCAATGCCTTCCGGTGCCTCACCAGGAAACTCTTCGCCGCAGCGCCCCCTTTCCGGGCATCGCCCCGGAAAAAGACCTCCAGCCGGTTCCGCAGGAACTGGCCCGGCGAGACCTCCTCCGGCTGGGTGTCCACGATCTCCCCTCCGCAATAGGCGCAGTATTTTGCGTCCTCGTCGTTCTTCTTGCCGCACTTGGGACAAAACATTCTCCGCATCTCCTCTCCTGACTCACTTGGCAGTGTTTCACCGCTTGATGAAATTATAGCAAGTCCGAGGGGATGCCGCATTATTCTAGAATAATTGGCAGGGGATTCCCAGAAAAAAAGAGGACTCCTGAGGAGCCCTCTTTTATGCTTTCGGATTCTCTTTTTCGCGCAGGATCCGCCGGAGCTTGCTCAGCGTCACTGGTGTCATTCCCAAAAACGAGGCAATGCACTTGTTGCTGATCTGGTCCACAAGCCCGGGATACTTCCGCAGGAACCACTGGTATTTCTGCATGGCAGTATCCCGGCACAGTGTCAGCTTCATCTCCCAGTGCATGGAGAAGGATTCGATCAGCAGTCGATGGTAGAGTTGCTGAAGCACCGGGTACCGCTCCAGAAGGCGCTGCACCTCCGGAATCGGGATGGTCAGGAACTCACTGGGCACCATGGCATCCACGGAAAGGGGCGACGGCGCCTGCAGATCCGCGGAGGTCATCACTGGGATTCCAGGCTGAACGGCAAAACAGTCTGTAATCTCCCGGCCATTAACATCGAAGAGAAATCCCCGTACGATCCCCTTGAGCAGAAACGGCACTACTGTCGGCTTCTCTCCCTCTCGAATCAGAAAGTCCCCCGCCGCCAGATGCAGCGGGGTGCAGGCATCCGACAAAGCTTCAATCACTCCAGTGTCTGTCAAATGCAACGTCTTTTCAAATACATCTCTAGGTGTCATGCCTATCACCAGTTTTCAGAACAATATCTGCGGGATCATTGGTGGGTTTAGTTTAGCACGGGCAGCGCCCACGCGCAAGGTATAATTCTTATCTTACTGCGGGAGGGAAAAATTTTGGTGGAAAGAAGGGAGACTGACCAGGAAGAATCGCTACAATTTCAGCGAAGATAAAGCGTAGAATATTTATGCGTCTGCCTGCGGTCACTCAGGTGTTATGCTGAAAACTGATTTTATATTGTCCGAAGTTTCTTCTCTCAGAATCAAATTTGACTCTGTACAAAGCTTAGTATAATCATTATATTAGGTTTATCTTCTTTTCTACATGTAGTGCTCAAATATTTCCCGTCGAATACGGCAGAAAATAAGGTTGCATTCCAGTTGTGCCAGATAGGTAGTATAGCACTTCCTTTGCATCGAACCTTTTTCAACGCAAGTAATTCCAAGAGGAGTCCTTTCATGAGCCGAAAAAAAGTCAATCCCAACAGAGTCCCGGTTGGTCCAGGGGATTATAATCTGGAGCAAATCAAAAATCAAGCCGCCAACGGCAAGGTCTTGCAGACGTGGGCGGTTCTCCTGGCAGCACTATCAAATTTTGGGGGAATGACCGCAGAAAAACTGCTGGATATCTGGCAACAAATAGACCAAGCATCCACTCAGATCTATACCTTTGCAGAGACGGAGCAGGAGCTTGTCAAAATCCGGGAGCTGACCGGTGTCTCTTTATCGCTCCAGCGATCCTCTTCTGTGATTCGTACCGAGGGAGATTTGACGCATTTTATCCGCACGACGGCCGCAAATGCTGTCTCTGCGGCATTTGCAATCATCGCAGAGCCAATGATTCGCGAAAAAATTATTCCTCCGGAGGAATTACGAATTGTGCTCCAGCGGGCGGCGGCTATGAATGAAGAGATCGCGGACGGCGAGATTTCTGTTCAAGACATTCAACAGATGTTATTAGATGAATACGGCCTCAAGCTCGTAGATGCCGGCGGGCAATGCTCTCTGGTGGCAGTAGAAAACACAGAACCGGCAATGTTGAATGGTTGATTGCAGGCGGAAAATTTCCGAGGGTAGCTTGTCTCTGGCCCGAAAAGGTTTTGTCATAGGTAAAACATCGTAAGCGCCAAATAAAGAGTCAGGCAAGTACCCGTGAGACAATGACAGTCTTTTTGCTCTGCCCCCGGCCTATATGGAAAATGCCGTGGGCAGGCTCACGGCACGAAAAACGTCCCGGCGCCGATTACGGCGCCGGGACATCTGCGTCTGGTCTGCTTCTCCGAAAATCAGCCCTCTGCCATCTTGCGGATCTTCTGGTACCAACCCCTGACGTTGGCGATCTCCTTCTGATACAGGGCATCTGCCGGGGCTTTCAGGACCCGCGCCGTGTCACAGGTTTTCAAACTTCAGGACAGCGCCCTCGGAGCCGGAGGCGGCGATCTTGCAGTAAAGGCCCAGCCAGCCCTTCTTGAACTTGGGCTCCGGCCGCTTCCAGGCCTTCAGGCGGGCGTCGATCTCCTCCTGGGGCACCATCAGGTCCAGCCGGCGGCTTTCAATGTCGATGACGATCCGGTCGCCATCATGGACGATGGCGATGGGGCCGCCCTCCGCCGCCTCGGGGGAGATGTGCCCCACGAAGCAGCCGTTGTTGGTGCCGGAGAACCGGCCGTCCGTGATCAGCGCCGTGGTCTTGCTGAGCCCCCGGCCATACAGATACTTCATGGCCTTGTACATCTCCCGCATGCCCGGGCCGCCCTTGGGTCCCTCGTACCGGATGACCACCACATGCCCGTCGCGGACCTTGCCGGCCAGGATGGCCTCCTCAGCCGCTTCCTCGGAGTCAAAGCAGATGGCCTCGCCCTCGAAGTGGTGCAGGCTCTTGTCAAAGGCGCCGGGCTTGGTGATGCCGGTGTCGGGCGCCAGGTTGCCCCGCAGCACCGCCACGCCGCCGGTATAGCCAAAGGGATCGTCCATGGTGTGATTCACCAGGCCGGTGGCGGGATAGCGATATTTGTGAGAGGCGATGTTCTCCGCCAGCGTATGCGCGGTGACGGTCATGGCGTCCGTCTCCAGCATGGTCTGCAGGTTCTCCATCAGCCGGGGCACACCGCCATCATAATAGAAGTCGATGACATTATACTTGCAGGCGGGATTCATCTTGGCGATCTGGGGGGTAGTGCGGGACAGGGTGTCGAACTCATCCAGGACTCTGATGTCCAGCCCCGCCTCGTGGGCGATGGCCGTCAGGTGCATGACGGCGTTGGTGGAGCCGCTCATGGCCAGGCACGCCTTGATGGCGTTGCGGATGGAGCCGTTGGTGATGATCTTCCGGGCGGTGATCTGCTTTTCCACCAGCTCCATGATCTTCACACCGGTCTCCTCAGCCATCATCATACGGACGGCGGAGGTGGCGGGGGCCAGACCGCCGTCCGGCAGGGTCATGCCCAAAGCCTCGGCCAGAGCGCACATGGTATTGGCAGTACCCAGATAGGAGCAAGAGCCGCAGCCGGGGCAGGCGGTGTCCTCGAGAGCCACATACTCCGCCTCTGTGATCTTTCCGGCGGAGAGCATTCCGTAGGCCTCGGTGCTGGAGGTCTGGTCGGCCTGGCGGCCGTCAAACTCCACACCGCCCTCCATGGGGCCGCCGGGCAGGAAGATGCAGGGGATGTCCAGCCGGGCAGCGGCCATCAGCATGCCGGGGACGATCTTATCGCAGGACCCCAGCAGAACCAGGCCGTCAAACAGGTTGATCTGCGCCATGGACTCGATGGAGTTGGCGATCAGCTCTCGGGAGGGAAGGATGTAGTGCATCCCGTCATGGCCCTGGCCCATGCCGTCGCAGCCGCCGATGACGCCAAACTCAATGGGGGTGCCTCCGGCCCGGTAGATGCCATCCTTTACCCGCTGGGCCACCTGCCGGAGATTATAATGGCCGGGCACGCACTCACTCCATGCGTTGGCGATGCCGATCACCGGCCGCTTCAAGTCCTCCGTGGTGAAGCCCATGGACTTCAGCGTCGCCCGGTAGTACTGGTTCCCCAGGCCCTGCAAAATTTTTTCACTGCGCTCCATAAATTCCTCCTTGTGACACCGGCCAGCGGCGCTGGACGGCGTCTCTTCTTTTGATTGGAATAGTTTTCACGGCAGCGGTCCGGGTCTGAACACCGTCTCCGGCAAAACTGCGATTCAATCGAAGATTCCGAACCCCTTGGGGCGCCGCCGCATCTGACACGTGTGCCTTCTTGACACGCATATATAACTATATACCACACGAATGCATACGTGCAACAAAAAACTTTTGACTGTTGGGCTTTTTGGCAAATAACCGTTTTTTCACCGGCTTTTTTGATTATTTAACAGCATCTTGACAGTTCGCTCCATATAACAAAAAGCAGTCCTGCTCTTTAGCCAAAACGCAGAAGGAGGGAATATTTCCGTCATGGAACACCGCCAAATTTTTGAATTGACTTGTGTCGAAAAATATTGTATAAAATTCTGTGGGTTGGCAGTCTGTTTTTCCGGGGCAGACCGTGCCATCTCGTGTGTGGCCTGAAAGCGGTCTCTCTTTCGGCGTCCGCCATCAGGCAGTACCGGCTCTGCCGGTCGCTTACATTTGGAAAGGAGAGTAACAACAACCATGTCTGCAATCGGATTTCTGGTTCTCCTTGTCATTGCCATCATCGCACTGATGCTGCTCATGACAAAGGTGAAACTCAATCCCGTTATGTCCCTGTTCGTGGTAGCATTAGGCTTCGGTGTTACCCTGGGTATCTTTGGGACCGAAGGGTACTCCTTTATGGAGACTCTGACCTTGATTACCACCGGCTTTGGCAACACCTTGGGCAGCCTGGGTATGCCCATCATTCTGGGCGCTGTGCTGGCCATGGGCGTGCAGGACACTGGCGCCGCCAAGTCTATCGCCAACTTCTTCATCCGCCTTTTCCGCGGCAAGAATCTGGAGCTGGCCCCGTCCTTGACGGCTTATGTGGTGTCTATCCCCGTGTTCGGCGATATTACAACTATCCTTTGCTCCAACATCGCCAACGTGCTGGGCAAGCGTAAGCACATTTCTATGTCCACCATGGCTTCTTTCACCCAGACCGGTCTGAACCTGACCCACGCCATGGTCCCTCCCACTCCCGGCATTCTGGCCGTTTCCGTGGCCTTGAGTGCTGACCTGGGTATGGTGATTTCCTGGGGCATTGTCATCACCGTCATCACCTTCTTCCTGACTTGGCTCATTCTGAAACGCTGGACCGCCAAGGAGTGGATCCCCGCGGTGCCTGCGGTCACCGCGGAAATCAAGGAAACCTCCTCCGACGAGGTAAGCGATCTGATCATCAAGGACAAGGATCTGCCCAACACCTTCGCTTCCTTCCTGACTATCCTGATTCCCGTCATCCTGATCGCCGGCGGCTCCTTTGTTGGTATGCTGATCCCCGAGTCCACCCCCGACGACGCTATGGTCCGCACCCTGGTTGCCATTGCCAGCGATAAGGTCGTGGCCCTGTCCATGGGCGTGATCTACACTATGTTCCTGGCCCTGAGCCACAAGGCTTCTGTTCGCAAGAGCAATCTGGATGCTACCGGAAAAGACCCCCAGTCTTTCCGTGAGGTCATCCTCAACAGCTGGATCGCCCGCGGCATGGAGGTCGCTCTGATCGCCCTGCTGGTCACCGCCATGGGCGGCGGCTTCTCCCAGGTTATCAAGACCTTCCCCGGCATCAACGACCTGGCTCTGCTGATCCAGGATTCCGGCGTGCCCGGCTTGCTGATCCCGTTCCTGGTGGGCGCCATCATGATGACCGCCGTTGGCTCCATGACTACCGCCGGCGTGACCGCCGTTGGTGTGGTGGCTCCCATGATGGATCTGCTGGGCCTGGAGCCCGTCTCCACTGCCCTGGCTATCGGTGCCGGCACCCTGATTTTCAACCATGTGACCAACTCCGGCTTCTGGGTCGTCAGCAAGTTCTTCAACCTGGACCTGAAGCAGGGCCTGAAGTACATCACCGTCCCGGACGCCGTGGCCGGTGTGATCGGCTTCATCTGTGTCTTCATCCTGGCCTCCGTAGGTCTGCTGCACTGATCCGCACCCCTGCCGCCAGGGAGTTCTGCCTCCGGAAAGGGCAAAGCTCTGCGGCATAAGAGAGGCGGCCCGTCGAAAGACCGGGCCGCCTCCTCTCTTTTCAGATCCCCCACAGTTTTGTTGTATATATAAATAAGGAGAATGCTTTATGATTCAAAAGAGCCATGACGACCGGATGCTTTGGGCTCAGTTCGATTCCCTGGAAATGGGCACCGGCTGGGACGACACCGACATCCTCAAACCTCAGATCATGGTGGAGAGCGTTTACGGCGACTCCCACCCCGGCAGCTATCATCTGAATCAGATGGTGGAGCAGGCGGTCTACGGTGTGTATGAGCGCGGCGGCAAGCCGGCCAAATACTATGCCACTGACATCTGTGACGGCTGCGCTCAGGGCCATGACGGCATGAACGTGGTCCTGGCTTCCCGGGAGGCCATCGCCAACATGGTGGAGGTCCACGCCTCCGCAGTGCCCTGGGACGGCATCATCCTGGCCTCCAGCTGTGACAAGTCCATCCCCGCCCACCTGAAGGCGGCGGCCCGGATGGATGTGCCCACCATCTTCATGCCCGGCGGCTCCATGCGGCCCGGCCCCAACATGACCACCTCTCTGGTGGCCGGCGACATCTCCCTGCGCCAGAAGCGCAAGGATGCCATCACAGAGCAGGAGGTCCGGGATTACAAGCTCACCGGCTGCCCCTCCGTCGGCGCCTGCACCTTCCTGGGCACCGCCTCCACCATGCAGTGCATGGCTGAGGCCCTGGGTCTGACTCTGCCCGGCGCGGCCCTGGTGCCCGCCACCATGCGGGATCTCCTGCAGTATTCCCGCTATGCCGGCCGGAAGATCATGGAACTGGTGGAGAAGAACATCACCCCTTCCCAGATCATGACGTCCGCCGCTTTCCGCAATGCCATCATTGTCCACAGCGCCATCGGCGGCTCCACCAACGCCACCATTCACCTGCCCTCCATCGCCCGGGAGCTGGGCTATGACCTGCCCATCGAGCTGTTCGACGAGATCAACCACCAGGTCCCCCACCTGGGCAACATCAACCCCTCCGGCACCCAGCTGACCGAGTCCTTCTGGTTTGCCGGCGGCGTGCCTATGGTACAGTGGATGCTGCGGGATATGCTGGATCTGGACGTGATGACCGTCACCGGCAAAACGCTGGGCGAGAATCTGGAGGATCTGCAGAAGGACAACTGGTTCGACCGGAACCTGGGGTATCTGGCCAACTACGGCCTGACCCGGGACCAAGTGATCTTCCCCGTGGAGAAGGCCCCCGAGAAGGGTTCCGTGGCCATCCTGAAAGGCAACATCGCCCCCGAGGGCGCTGTGCTGAAGTACTCCGCCTGCGCCATGAACCAGCGGGAGGTGGTCAACGCCGTGGCCCGCGTGTTCAACAGCGAGGAGGACGCCCATGACGCGGTGGTGGACAACCAGATCAATCCCGGCGAGGTGGTCATCATCCGCTATGAGGGCCCCCGCGGCTGCGGTATGCCCGAGATGCTGATGACCACCGAGGCCATCGTTTGCGACGAGCGGATCAACGGCTCTGTGGCTCTGATCACCGACGGCCGTTTCTCCGGCGCCACCCGCGGCGCCGCCATCGGCCACGTCAGCCCAGAGGCTGCTGCCGGCGGCCCCATCGCCTTCATTGAGGAGGGCGACCTGGTCTCCTACAGCGTGGAGAACCGCACCATCAACCTCACCGGCATCCACGGCGCCCCCTGCTCTGTGGAGGAGGCCACCAAGGTTCTGGAGGAGCGTTCCAAGGCCGGTATCATCCCCCGCGAACCCCGCAAGGGCTTCTACAAGCTCTACACCGATCATGCCCTCTCCGCCATGAAGGGCGCTGGCCTGGAGTAAGCACATACGGAACGAAAAGACACAGCTTCTGCAGCGGCTCCCTCCGCTCCGGCGCAGGGCCTCCCCGCAGGATAACATGACAGACTGCCGGTGTCCGCGTTTCGAATGAATCGCCCCGCCCCGGCCCCAAACGGCCGGGGCGGCCGCATTTCCAACGCGGACAACAGCAGTTTCGGAAAGGATGGAATGGTAATGGCAATTAAAAGTGACAGCTATCTCACGTCCCTCTTCGGCCTGGAAGGCAAGACCATTGTGGTCACCGGCGCCGGCGGCGGCATCGGACTGGCTATCAGTGAGGGCCTGCTCCGCGCCGGAGCGGAGGTTGCCTTGTGCAACCGCACAACCGCCAAGTGCAAGCCCCTGGCGGACCGGATCAATGCCGAAGGCGGCACCGCCTCGGTTCACCAGCTGGACGTCACCAGCCTGGACAGCATCCACGCCTGTGTGGATGAGGTCATGGCCAAATACGGCAAGATCGACGTGCTGTTCAATGTGGCCGGGATCAACAAGCGGGAGGGCCTTCTGGACGTGGAGGAGGCGGACTATGACCGTATCATGGACACCAACCTGAAGGGCCTGTTCTTCATGGGCCAGGCGGTGGCCCGGGAGATGTACAAGCGCCGCACCGGCAGCATCATCAATATCGGCTCCCACAACGACGAGGGGATGCTGGGCGGATGCTCTGTCTACGGCGCCACCAAGAGCGGCGTGGTAGCTCTGACCCGGGCTATGGCCATTGAGTTCGCCCAATATGGCATCCGGGCCAACGCCATCAGCCCCGGCCATATCCTGACCGACCTGACGCAGGTTACCTGGGACCATCCGACCCGGGCGCCCTGGCTGCGGGAGCGCATCGCCATGAAGCGCCCCGGCAGCCCCGAAGAGCTGGTAGGCATGGCGATCCTGCTTGCCTCCGATGCTTCCAGCTACATGACCGGCCAGGCGTACCACATCGACGGCGGCTGTCTCTGCGGCGGCGCCCCCTGGGACTACGATACCCAGTACAATCCCTGATCCGTTTCCAGCTGCTGGTTGATAAATCTTTCCGGAAGATAGAATGGAAAAATAGAGTCGCGCGGCAGATTGCCGCGGGCCCGCAAGAAAGGATGATCTCAATGTATTCTGTGAATATGCCCACTATGGACAGTGTGGCCCGGTTCAAGGCTGCCATGGATTCCGACAAAGGCGCTCTGGGTCCCTTCATGATCGGCACCGACCCTGCCTTTGTGGAGGCCGCCGGCTATGCCGGCTATGACTTCGTGCTGCTGGATATGGAGCATGGCACCACCACCTTTCAGACCCTTCCCCATCTGATCCGCGCCGCCAATGTGGCGGGCGTGTGCCCGGTAGTCCGGGTCCCCCGCGGCACGGACATCTGGATTGATCAGGCCCTGGATGTGGGAGCCGGCGCCATCATGATCCCGCAGATCGATACGGCAGAGCAGGCCCGCGCTGCTGTCTCCGCCGCCAAATTCTCTCCCGTGGGCACCCGCGGCACCTGCCGGTTCGTCCGCTCCGCGGGCTTCGGCGCCGTGCCCGGCAGCGAATACTTCTCCAAGGCGCAGGACACAGCGGTGATCCTGCAGGCCGAGGGCAGAAAGGCCGTGGAGAATCTGGACGAGATCCTGGACGTCCCCGGCGTGGACGTGGTGTTCGTGGGGCCCTATGACCTGTCCAGCTCCCTGGGCCACGTGGGCGAGATCGACCACCCCGAGGTGGTGGAGTGCATCAAGAGCATCATCGCCAAGGCCAACGCCAAGGGCGTGAAGCTGGGCTGCTTCGCCGACACTGTGGAGGGCGGTATGAAGTGGCGTGATCTGGGCGTGAAGTTCATCGGCTACTCCTGCGACACCTACCTCTTCATGCAGGCCGCCAAGGCCGACGTGGACGCTTTCGCGCAAAAATCATGATGTCGTAAGATTCTGTAGCCGGAGGTGATGGACTACGGGAAGGGCGTACTTGAAAATACGGATGAAGTAATACAGTATACGCGCCACTTTCTGTTATTGGGTTCGCTGATTGATTTACAGGGAATCGACTGCCACCCGGCGGTAGAGGTAAATCCGTTTGCGGAAACAAAAGGAGTTCAGCTCTATAGAAGCTGAACTCCTTGAGATGTAAACATCAAATACAAGAGGGCAATAAATGAGCGGGGGCGTGGCTAATGCCACGCCCCGTCGGGAGAAGGAATCAGGCCAGTGCATCCAGCACTACATCAATCAGGTGCATAGGGCTGAGCTGTCCTTCGTTGCATCGGTGAGCAAGTTCGTCAACAAAGCACCTGTCGCAGGAGATGTCTGGGACGCAGGCTACATAAGTACAAGTATTACTCTCCAGCACAGATGCCAGAATTCCATAAGATGGCTGGCAGCTGCCCAGGCTGTACAGTTCCATCACTTTGAAATAGTACAAGGCTCTTCCCTCCAAATCATAGATTTCACCTGGTTATACTGAACCGCCCACAAGACCAGATTCTTCTTCTGTCATTTCGACGCTCAACAGTTCTGAAACGGTAAGGCCAGTCAGCGCGGCCACCTTCTGCAATGTGCTTAATTTCACATCGGTCAGTTTTTCGCGTTCGATCAGGCTTACTTCCTCTTCGCTAATACCCACCATAGCCGCAAACTCCGCTTGGAGTAGTACCCTGTAAGTGCAGTCGCAAAATCCCCAAAAATCTGTTAAACTG
>ERZ827101.3590-NODE-3590-length-10785-cov-13.544641_pt1 | contig 10785 bp, 8 predicted proteins | sample MGYA00519869_ERZ827101 | MGnify/ENA primary metagenome ERZ827101 (study PRJEB31778, sample SAMEA3449256) | human gut metagenome | biome: human gut; feature: human-associated habitat; material: faeces | place: United Kingdom | collected 2010/2012 ...
CGCAGGGCATGGCTCGCGCCTGCGTTCGGCGTGCCGCTGCTGGCGTTCTACTGCATCTTCGGGGATATTCTCTCCAACCTGATCTGGTGCGGCATGATGATCGTTCTCTCTTACTGCGCCGTCCGGGGGCTGGTATACGCCAATGGGCAGACGGGTGCGGTGCGGAATATGCGGTGGTTCCACATCGGCGTGCTGTGCTTTGCCAGTTCGGAATATCTGCTGTGGACGGCGGGCTGCTTCTGGCCGGATACCTCTCCGGCCAGCCCAACCTTCTGGTGCGATATGCTGCTGACGCTTGCGATTCTGGGGCTGCTGCCCGCCACGAGAAAGGCGGTGGAAGCATGACCTACATCGAAAACATCTTTCTCTGCATGGTGTCTCCCCTGCTGGTGGCCGCTTTGTGCATGGGCAGGCGGCAGCTCCGCTTTTTCCTGTTTTGCATTGCCGGGATGGGGGTGTGCCTGCTTTCGGCCTATATCAACACCTTCCTTGCGGCGGTGTGTCAGGCGGACGCCCTTGCCGCCACGGCGGAGATCGCGCCGGTGGTGGAGGAAATGATGAAGCTGCTGCCGCTGGTGTTCTATCTTCTGGTGTTCGAGCCGGAGGGGGATAAAATCAAGACTGCCGCAATAACAGTCGCCCTCGCCTTCGCCACCTTTGAAAACGTCTGCTATCTGATCCAGAACGGCGCGGACCGCTTTTCCTTTATCTTCTTCCGTGGCTTCGGCACGGGAGCCATGCACGTCCTCTGCGGTTTGATCGTAGGCGGCGGGCTTGCCTATGCGTGGCGGCGGACGTGGCTTAAAATTGCCGGCACGTGCGGGCTGCTGGGCGCGGCCATCACCCTCCACGCCATCTATAATCTGCTCATCGCCCACGGCGGCGCGGCGCAGTACATCGCCTACGCCCTGCCGGTGCTGCTGGTGGCGGCGGGAAGATGGTCCGTTTTCCGCTTATCGCAGAGGAAATAACCGAACATTTACCCCCTGAGAGCTGCTTTTTGGCGGCTCTCAAATTTTTTTGAAAAATTTTGCGTTTTGGGTGAGAGTTTTTTCGTTTTTTTGTACCTATATAAGTGAAGGGGTTTTTAAGCCGCATTTCAAAAAATCCAGAGAGGAGGTTCAAACGAAATGTACGATACCGCAAGACGAGTTGCACTCGTCAAGCAGCGTGTGCGTGAAATGGGCCGCCAAAGACGGCAACGAGAGGTCGGAGGCCTATCCGCTGTGTGTCTGCTGTTGTTTGCGGCACTGATGCAGGCGGTGGGAACGCTCATCGGGCAGGGGCAGACCGCCGCCCAGGGCGTGTTCGGCGCGATGCTGCTGCGGGAGGACGCGGGCGGCTATGTGCTGGTGGCCGTCGTCTCCTTTGCAGCGGCGGTGGTCATCACCGCGCTGTGCTTCCGGCTCAGAAGCAAGGAAAACCGGAGAAAAGACGGGACGGATAAGCCGAACCGACACGAAAAGGAGGAGAAAAGCCAATGAAGAAACGAATACTCAGCATCCTGCTCCTATGCTGCATGGTGCTGACGCTGCTGCCGACAACAGCGTTTGCAGCGGAGACCGGCGCGATGGATAATATTCCCGCAAAATTTGATGTGGAGATCGATCTGTGCAACAGAACGAGCGACATCAACATCAAGGACAGCAAGACATACTATATCTATTCGTCCTCAAGCGATCCGGACTTTGTCTGGACCAAGAAGATTCAGATCAACGGAAAGAAGGCGGCGCCGCACATTTTTCTGGACAACGTTAACATTCAGGTGAACAAGGACGCCAAGACACCGGCCATCGAGCTGCACGGAAAGGCGTCGGCGTATCTGTACTTTATCAACCGGGACAGTAAGCTGACGGGGGCCACCGGACGGGCGGCCATTCAGAAGAACCGCAGCGAGGGGCAGCTGTGCGTGCAGGTGATGGAGGGCACCACGGTGACGTGTCAGGGTGGCTATAAAGCGGCGGGCATAGGAGGAAGCTGGGCGACCCGCAATATCGCAGAAAGTCTGTTCAACCTGGATATGTACGGTCACGGCGCAAATATGCACTTCGGCTCTCAGACGAACCCATCGCTCTGGAGCGGCACCATCATCGCCAAGGGCGGCGATGGAGGAGCCGGCATTGGCGGCGGCAGAAACGGCAGCGGCGAGAAGCTGTATTTCTACTCAGGTAAAATCGAGGCGAAGGGCGGCGAAGCGGGCTCCGGCATCGGCGGCAGCTTCAAGGGCCGCGGCCGCGATATCTACATCTACGGCGGCGATATTTCCGCCACCGGCGGCGATGGAGGAGCCGGTATCGGCGGGGGCTGCTGGAAATCGTTGCAGGACATGGATGGCGACACCGCAGCCTATAATATCAACATTTACGGCGGCAAGATCAACGCCCACGGCGGATACAACGGCGCGGGCATCGGCGGCGGTCAGTTCGTCCCGGCGCGCGATATCACCATCACCGGCGGCGAGATCACGGCGCACGGTACGCACGGCGCGGCCATCGGCGGCGGACGCTGGTGTCACGGTCAGAACATCACCGTGACGGACGCGAAGCTGAAGCTGACGACAGGATACTCTCGATACATCTCGGACGAGGCGGCAGCTATGGGCTACGGCGATCGTGTGTACTTGGAAAAGGTATACGATATCGACGTAGGGAAAAGATATATAGGAGATCTTGTCAGGAACCCCCTGCCCGAAGACTACAAGTCCATCAAAATAGGCTCATACCATGGAAAGCTGGTGAAGCTGAAGGTTGAGGCGCAAGCCATCAACCGCGACGACGAGTTCGCCCTCTTCTGGAATCTCTATGATATTCTGATTCCCAATGAAAACGGGCGTATCGATGTGCAGCTGCTGACGCTGCCGTACGTGAAGAACTACGGCTGGGCGATCGAAGCGATGGAGATGGAGCTGATCGACGACCCCTGCAACGGGAAGCACGACTTCGGCTGGGTCGACCGGCAGTCGTGCCACGTCTGGGCATGCCGGAATATGAAATGTCAGGCGCGTGACCCGGTGGCACCGGAGTCCGCAAGGAACGGCAAGCACGCATCCAGCGGCTGGAACACGGAAAAGCACCAGCTGCTCTGCGATGTGTGCGGCCATGTGATGGAAACGGACACGAAGGCGCCGGTGCTGGAGGTGCTGAAGGACGGCGAGAGCTACACCGTCGAGGATAACATCAATGGAAATCCCGGCGCGTACACCTTCACCGTCAGCGACCCGGCGCTGGATGGTGAAGCGTCCTCCGGCATCAAGTCGGTGACCATCAACGGCGAGCCGCAAGCCGGCCCCACCTATCGTCTCCCCGCGCCGGATGGCGGCAACAATGACGCGGGAGCGGAATATACCGTGGTTGCGACTGACAACGCGGGAAACGAGACTACGGCCACAGTCAGAACCTACAGGCGGCACCATGTGAAGGTCATCAGCCCGGACGGCAAAAAGACCTACGCCGATCTGATGCTGCCGCACAATGAATATCTGGTGCTCCAGATCAGGCTGCCGGCGGGCGTGTCGGCAACGCTGACCGATGAGGCAGACGGGACGAAAATCCCATATGACAAGGAAAAGGGAGAGTTCCGGGTAGGTCTGATCACCAAAAACCGGACGCTCGTGCTGAACTATTCGACGAAGCATCCAAAGGTCGAGCTTCGCTTGGGGACGGGTCAGTACTTCACGGGATATAACGCGGATTCGGACGAACCGTATTATCTCAAAGGCGCGTCCATGGATGGGAATTCCTATCAGATAGGCATGTGGGTCGACACGGACGCGAAGCCGGGCTATTACCTCAGCTCTCCGAATCGCTACACGCAGGAAGAGCTGGCAGCGCTTGACGAGTCCCTCTGGAAGGAATACAAGATAGCGGAAGCCACGCCGGGATCGATCGTGCTGCCATTTATCTTAATCACAATAGACGCCGCGGCGTATGAAAAAAACGGCGGTTGGTATGTCTACGCCAAAGCCACGAACCCGACGGGAACGACCTTTGTATCTACGCCGAATATAATCATTGACGTCGAGAACCCGAAAGCCATTGATCTTTCTACCGGAAAGGAACTGGAGAACTATGGTAAGTATTACGGCAACCTGCGGTTCAAGGTAGAGGACTCATCGCCCGTCACGGTTCGTTGCCATACATCCCCGAGTGGGAAAGCTGAGCTTCTGACGCCGGATGAAAATGGCGTTTATACGATCCCGGCAGAGTATGACAACAGCATCCAACACACGCTTATCATCGAAGACGCCTGCGGAAATGTGGCCTCCTACAAGTCGTTCAGGGTTTTCTGGAACTACCTGACCAATGTGCGGGAGAAGGACCATTGGGATGTGGCGCCTGCGCAGCCGATCCGTATTTCCAGGGAACAGGATCTGAAAGAAGAGCTCTCCAAGGTCCAAATCGGGGTTTTTGCAGCTGACACCTCCGGTTTTATACCTGTCGAGGTTTCGTGGGAGATCCCGGCGGACTATGATCCGCAGTCCCAGCGGGAGCAGACCTTCACGGTCAACGGAACGGTGATTCTGGAGGGCACCGGAGCACGCTGCAACTCGGGGCTTGATGTTATCACACGTCCGGGAGAGGAGTGGAAGAAGAACATCTCGGTGCAGGTGACCGTGGAGGGCGACCCGCAGTATAAGGTGACGGTGCAGGATTGCGAAAACGGCAGAGTCAAGGTGGTGAACGCTGCGGGAACCGCCGAGGACGGCACGCCACTGTTCTTTAAGGGCGAGCTTGTCATGCTCTCCATTGACCCCGACGAGGGCTATATGCTAAGCACGCTGTCCGTCAATGGCAACCCTGCCGCCGTTGCGGTTGGGGACGATACCTATACCTTCACCCAGCCGGAGGGAGATGTTACCATCACCGCAGCGTTTGAAATGCGCAACGAGCATACCGTCACTTTTGACGCTAACGGCGGCTCCGAGCCTGAGGAGCTGCCCGAGGAGGTCACCACCGCAATGCCCGCTAAGAAGATATTGCACGGCAGCGAGTATTCTCTGCCGGAGTGCGAGTTTATTGCGCCCGAAGGAAAGCAGTTCAAGGCATGGGAGATCGGCGGCACGGAGTATCCGGTGAACGCCCCTGTGGCCGTCACCGCTGACATCACAGTCAAGGCGCTGTGGGAGGACGCGCCTCCCGCCCACGAGCACAGCTACGGCGACTGGCGCAAGGACGGTACGAGCCACTGGCACGAATGTACCGATGATGACTGCCCGAAGAAGCCCGAGAGCATCAAGGACAAAGCCGCGCACGTCTACACCGATGACGCGGATACGACCTGCGATGTTTGCGGCTACGAGCGCACCGTCACGCCGCCTGCACCCACCGAGTTCATCGTCACCTTTGACGCGGGCGATGGTACGCCCTCTGTCGGCAGCATGACCACCACCAATCAGAAGCTAAGTTCGCTGCCCAGTGCCTCCCGGAGCAAGCACAGCTTCGACGGCTGGTACACCGAAAAGAGCGGCGGTACGAAGGTTACGACGGATACCGTATTCTCTGCAAATACCACCGTCTGCGCCCACTGGACGTACATCGGCGGCGGCTACAATCCGCACGTCACCTACTATACGCTGCGCTTTGAAACAGGCGGCGGCAGTGATATTCCCAGCGTGCGGGGAACGTACAATGCCTACATTGACCTGACCCAATATGTCCCCACCTGGCGCGGCCACACCTTTACGGGCTGGTACAGCGAACGCAGCCTGACAAACAAGGTTTCCGGCGTTTATCTGACGAAGGATATGACCGTGTATGCAGGCTGGCGCGTGACCACAGCCCCGCAGACCGACGACAGCAGCGTGTTAGGCTTGTGGGGGATCTCCCTCTGCACATCTCTTGCCGGATGCCTTGCGCTGACCACATGGCAGATCAGGCGGCGGCGTGAGGAAAAATCGCTGCAAAGCATCGAAAAGTAAACAGGCTCACCTTCAGGGGCGCGGGCAAATAGCCTCGCGCCCCTTTTCGGCTTCATTCGTCAGGAAAGGCGGTTGCTCTTTTGAACAACCGCCTTTCGCCATATCTATCCGATTTGAGCAGAAAGGAAATCAGTCTATGACAAAAGAGTACGGGAGGTGCCGCTGATGCTGCGGCAACGAGCCGCGCCGGGAACATAGACGGGCGATACCCGGACACCGTAGGATACCTATGCCCTCCGATATCCGCCGACAATTACCATACTGAACCGTACCGAAGCACCCATACAGGCTTTTATGCCTGTGTGGGTGCTTTTTGTCATCCACGGCACTTCTTCGCCGTGGGCTGCCGCTCCCCACCGTCCTCCGTTCTGGAAGGAATATCCACCCGAACAGAACGAAAGGAGTGCAGCATGAGCCGCGAAAAAAATGTTTTTGAGAAGTTTCCGAAAAAATGGCCAAAAGGGCCATTTGGAAAACCAGTAAGGGGTGAAAGGGGAAACCACGACCTGCCTTCCGGCGCGAAGGGAGGTGAGACATTACCGGCATAAGCAGCACACCTTCGATGCGTTCCGAGCAGTGAGCCTAGAAGCGTGTTTTACCTGCACCGGAACCGCCGCATACAAGTACATTCAGATTTCTGCGGTGCTTTCTTCCGTCCAGGCCGATGGCCACATTTTGCGTCAGCAGCTTGTTTTGCGTCTTATCCTTGTTGGCATATTTCTTGTTGACCGAACCAGCCGTGTCCCATTTAGCTGATCCGTGCTCTTCTCGCCGTCTGCAATTGTGCTCCGTGGAGAGATAGACGCCGATGGCGATCCCGTACACCAAAAGCAAAGTGAGGACAGTTTTTACACTGTCCTCACAAAGCTGTATCTGGAATGGGTTTTGCATCACCGATCCGAACTGCTGAACCAGTCCGGGCAATCCATCCTTTAAGCAGGGAGCAATCAACAGGCCGAGCCACACAACCGGAATTATGCCGCAAAGATAAAGGATCACATTCTGCTTGGAGAGCTTATCTTGCCTCACGGTCGGCTCTCCGTTTCTCTTTCTTTGTTGGGGCATCAATGGCCTTCAGGATCAAATCGTTAATGTCTTCTGTGGGCTTTTCGTCCCGGAGAAGATCGTTCCGAAAATCCATCAGGCCGCTGACCATCAGACGCTGCTCAAAATCGTCCAGCGTGACGACTTTCTTTTCCTCAGCCATATTGGGGTACCTCCTTATGGAGCTTATAAATAATACAACAAAAACTCTTAAGGACGATTTGTCCGTTGAAATCAAGCAAGGCAGCAAACTGTCCATTGCGGTGGCTTGCTTCTCTATTTATGTCTTTCAAGAATTGAAGGCGCAGCTCTCTCAAATTGATGAGTTGCGCTTTATTCTCACTTCGCCTATCGCTGCCATTTATCGCGGTAACATACCATGAATCAGCCGCTGCATCCCAATCAACTTTTTCATACAGATAGTAGGCACCATAAGAACTCCGCAGGATTCTGGGAAAAAGCTCGATATCCTTCAGCGCGTCTTCTGCCGGAAAAGTGCATGGTTTATTCTGCTCATCGTTTACAACCTCAATCATCTGTGCTTCTTCAGCAGTCAAGAAGGCGGCATCTTCCTGAATCGTTTCACGGGAAAATGCGCTGAAGCCACTGCTGCACACGACCTCTGCACGGCGATTTTCGTTTGCCTGCTGCTGCAACGTCCCGATAGTCAAATCGATTGTCGGCAGGCAGTTCTGCCGTGGCCCAATCCTCCTCACTCCAAGCGATGGCCTCACCTGAGGAAGTCCCACAGTCGCATAGTAAAAACAACAAAAGAACAGGCAGGCAGCGGCTCACGCCACTGCCTGCCTGTTCAAAAAAATCAATTACTTAGCGCATCTGAGAGAAAGAGAAAGAGAAAGAGAAAGAGAAAGAGAGAGAAGCCGGGGGTGCTGCTTGTTCTTTTTTCCCTTTTCCCGTTACAGAATAGCGTAATTCACGATCAGTCCAGCAAACACGATGGACACCATGCTCAGCAGCTTGATGAGGATGTTGATGGCCGGACCCGCAGTGTCCTTGAAGGGATCGCCCACGGTGTCGCCCACCACGCCGGCCTTGTGGCAATCACTGCCCTTGCCGCCGAAGTTGCCTGCCTCGATGTACTTCTTGGCGTTATCCCAGGCACCGCCGGCATTGGCCATGTAGATAGCCATCAGGAAACCAGTAACGGTGGCACCGGCCAGCAGACCGACCACACCCTTGAAACCCAGGATCATACCTACCACAATGGGCGTCACCACCGCGATAACGGTGGGCAGCACCATCTCCTTCAGGCTGGCCTTGGTGCACAGATCCACGCAGCGCGCGTAGTCGGGATCTGCCTTGCCCTCCATCAGGCCGGTGATCTCGCGGAACTGGCGGCGTACCTCCAGCACCACGCTCTGGGCCGCGCGGCCCACAGAGTTCATGGTAAGCGCTGCGAACACGAAGGGCAGGCACGCGCCGATAAACAGGCCCACCAGCACCACGGGGTTCATCAGGGAGAAGTCCTCAAAGGTGACATTCGCGCCCACTTCCTTGACCTTTTCGATATAGGAAGCCATCAGTGCCAGAGCCGTCAGCGCGGCGGAGCCGATGGCAAAGCCCTTGCCGGTAGCTGCCGTGGTGTTGCCCAAAGAGTCCAGCGCGTCTGTGCGCTTGCGAACCTCCGGCTCCAAGCCAGCCATCTCAGCGATACCGCCGGCATTGTCGGCCACGGGGCCGTAGGCGTCGGTGGCCAGGGTGATGCCCAGCGTGGACAGCATACCCACTGCCGCCAAAGCAATGCCGTACAGGCCCATGCCTGTGCTGGTTGCGCCGCCGGAGAGGAAGAACGCCAACAGGATGCACACCGCCACGATCACGATGGGCACCGCCGTGGAAAGCATACCCAGGCCAAGACCGCCGATGATAATGGTAGCGGAGCCGGTCTGGCTCTTGCTGCTCAGCTCCTGGGTCGGCTTGTAGGTATCAGAAGTGTAATACTCCGTGGCCTTGCCGATCAGCACGCCGGCCACCAGACCGGAGAGAATGGCCACATACAGTCCCCAGTGCTCGATGCCCAGCAGGGCCCACACCAGAAAGAAGGAGATAATAGCAATCAGAATAGCCGCCAGGTTGGTGCCGCGGGACAGTGCTTTCAGCAACGTGCGCTGGTCGGCGTTCTCCTCGGTCTTGACGAAGAAAGAGCCAATGATGGAGCAGATGATGCCCACCGCCGCCATGACCATGGGAATAGCCATGGCCTTGAAGGCCTGATCGCTGAATGCCGCCACGCCCAAGGCGGAGGCAGAGATGATGGAGCCAACATAGCTCTCATACAGGTCCGCACCCATACCGGCCACATCGCCCACGTTGTCACCTACGTTATCGGCGATAACAGCGGGGTTGCGGGGATCGTCCTCGGGAATACCGGCCTCAACCTTGCCCACCAGGTCGGCGCCCACATCGGCCGCCTTGGTGAAGATGCCGCCGCCCACGCGGGCAAACAGCGCCATGGAGCTGGCGCCCATGCCGAAGGTCAGCATGGCACTGGTGATGTCAGCGGCCTCCAGCTTAAACACGAAGCGCAGAAGCATGAACCACACGCTGATATCCAGCAGGCCGAGGCCGACAACGGTGAATCCCATAACGGAGCCGGCGGAGAAGGCCACGCGGAGGCCGCGGTTCAGGCCGTCGCGGCAGGCGTTGGCGGTGCGGCAGTTGGCCTTGGTGGCGATGCGCATACCCACGAAGCCAGACAGGCCGGAGAAGAAACCGCCGGTCAGGAACGCGAAGGGCACGAACCAAGTCAGCAACTTTAAGGCCGCCATAATGCACAAAACCACGATCATACAGGCAAAAAACACACCTACAACAGTGTATTGCCGCTTCAGGTAGGCGTTGGCGCCCGCACGGATAGATTGCGAAATTTTGCTCATAAGCGGGGTGCCTTCGTCAAAACTCAGCACTTTTTTGCCGGTGACGAAGGCGAAGATAAGTGCGATGACAGACCCTGCAAAGGTTGCCAAAACAAGGTATTTTTCCATGTTTTTCTCTCTTTCCGTTCCGAATTGTTGTGAAATTCGAAATCTTCTTTTTTGTTCCTGAAATATTATAAAGAAAAACAGCGCGCACGTCAAATTTTCACACTTTTTTTGGGTACGCCTGAAAAAGTGTCCGGTTCTTTTCGTTATTTTGCCCGCAACTTTTTTGTGAAAAAACTTCCCATTTTGTGGCATTTACATCCGGTTTTTCCCAAGCCGCGGAAGATGTACCATACGTTTAGAATGTATTTTTCGCCACGATATCCCGCTGTATTTCAGGTACAAAAATTTTTTTATGCAACTTTTTCACTTGTATTGGTACCATTTCCTTAAAAAATATAGCAGAAATCCTTTTTCGCACTTTTTGCTGCGTTTTTTTGCTTTTCCGAATTCGCACGCCGGGGGCGTTTGCTAAATTGCACAACGGCAATTTGCAACATTTTCCCCGCAAATGTCCACGGCGGGAGAACGCGAAAGCTATGAAGCTTTGCGTTCAAGCTATATACATTTACTTTCCTTTTTTGATACCTCAGCGGTACATCTGGGTAAAAAAGAAAGCCCTTTCGGGCAATGTCATTAAGTTAAGCAAATCCGCGCACACGAAAAAAAGCCCATCTCGACTTTTCGAGGTGGGCATTTTTTATGCTTTCGTTATGTGGATTGCTTGTGCTTACTTCGCGGACAGGACAATGACCTGTCCCTCGTAAATGGTGTTGGCGTTCACAAGACGGTCGGCGTTGCGCTCGAAGATGGCCTTGTACTTCATCAAACTGGAATTTGTAATTACATTCCATACATATTGGCATTCTTTACAATCACTCT
>ERZ827101.3591-NODE-3591-length-10785-cov-3.824511_pt1 | contig 10785 bp, 7 predicted proteins | sample MGYA00519869_ERZ827101 | MGnify/ENA primary metagenome ERZ827101 (study PRJEB31778, sample SAMEA3449256) | human gut metagenome | biome: human gut; feature: human-associated habitat; material: faeces | place: United Kingdom | collected 2010/2012 ...
TTGTGACAATCTCCAGCGAGAAGTAGCGAAGCGGATTTGAGCTGGAGGTTGCTCGTAATTTACCATTGAATTATTTATATAAATTTGATACTATAGATACAGAAAAAGGTACTACCGATAGACGGTTAGTCACAAATATTTTAGTTAAAAAAGTAACCAAACCATTTGCAGACGGCGGTTACTTTTTTAAGTTATTTATATATTCTATAAGTATGATAACTATAATTGAAATAATCATCAACACTATGTATAAAATCTCCTACTCCTCTATCTCCTCGAACTTCAAGCCATATTCTATGGCATAGGCCTCTACAAGAGAACCTTTAACTCCAATAATTGTACATTCAAGAGGTATTGGTTCTTCATCCCTAGAATAATTAGGATTTTTAATCCATACATCTTTCAGTATATCTACTTCTCCCGCATAAACAGTTACACTTTCTAAGGAAGTACATCCGGCAAAAGCTCTCATTCCTATTTTTTCTAAAGTTTCCGGTAAAACAATATTTTTCAAACTTGAGCAATTTTCAAATGAAAGAAATCCAATTGTTCTTGTTTTCTTTCCTAAAGTAACGCTTTCTAAATTTTTACAATTCATAAACGTTTTAGAAAGAATAGCTGTAACTTTATCAGGAATAACAATATTTGTAATTCCACTTCCATTAAATGCGCTACTATCAATTTCTTCTAAATCATCAGGCAACTGTATACTAGTTAAAGAACTGCAACCCATAAATGTCTCTTCACCTATAGTCTCTACACCCGATGGCACATTAACACTCTCTAACTCATAACAATTTTTAAATGTTCTATCACCTATTCCTGTAACACTTTCCGGTAAAACAACTGTCTTTAAATAATCACATCCTTCAAAAGCTGAACTTCTGACAATCTGAATTCCATATGAAACTACGACTTTCTCTACATCCATATTGTCCATAAATGCGTCAGAATCAATCAACCACACTTTCACGCCATTAAGTTCATTAGGAACAGTTATTTCTTTATCACTTCCATGATAACCCTCTATTGCATATCTTCCATCTAAATCCATCACTACCCATTTACCTATGGTAATATTATTGTTCGTTTCTTCTTCATTATCTGTCCCGTTATCAGATGGCTTTTTCGTTGTGACTTCTTCTTTTGCCGCTTCTTTAATAATAGATTCTTTAGTAGTAGTCTCATTTACAACTATATCATTATTATCATTCTTAATAACATCTTTATTTGTCACCTTTTCATTAACTATAATCTTGCATTTTAATACTTTCTTTCCAAATTTAGCATAAATTACAGTTCTACCTTTCTTTACTGCCTTAACCTTTCCTTTTTTAGTAACTACGGCTACCTTTTTATTCTTACTGCTCCACTTAATCTTAGACTTTGTTCCCTTAACTTTCAAAAATATGCTGTCACCTTCATACATAGCTACACTTTTCTTAGTAAGCTTTACCTTAGTGGCTGCGTCAACAGTTACAAATACTGCACATAAGCTAATAATCATTGCAGTTAAAACAACTAAAATTTTTTTCTTGTTCATATACCCTCCATTAATTAATACATTTTTAGTTCCGATTAATTTTAACATAACAATATTGTCTTTGCAACATTTATTATATGTGACATTTCTTATTTATATTGCAACTTTTATTTTACTTATTTTTCCTGATAACTTGACTAAATTTAATTTATTTTTCTTGTATCATTATCTAAAAGCATTTATAAATTTATTGGGGTAGGAAATATTTAGGAGGTGGTATTGTATATGTTCCAAGCGGACGTTATGCAATAAAAGGCACTCTTTCCATTCCTAAAGGAGTTACACTTCGCGGTGACTGGCAAAATCCTAGTCTAAATAAAAGTGCTCCAATTGGGACATTACTTATGGCCTTTACAGGACGAAACGGAAATAGGAACAATCCAGATGGCGATTCTTTTATTCAGCTAAAGGCTGACAGCGGTATCCGAGGCATTGTAGTTGACTATCCTGAACAGGTATTTTCAGGAAGTGCAGACTGGCTTCCAGCCAAATACCCTTACACTATTCAGGGACAGGGAGCTAATGTTTATGTAATTGATTCAGGCGTTCGAGCTGCTTATAAATCATTAGACTTATTTACATATAAATGCGACAACCACTATGTTGATTTTCTAGGTGGTCATGCCTTTGATACAGGTGTGAGAGTAGGCGGAAATTCAGTTGATGGAAAACTTTATAACCTTATGTTTAACGTAATTGTTTATGCCTGCGGAAATGAAAGTAAATTTGGAAGCTTTAGCAATATGCCAAATGACGTTTCTAACGCACCTTTGTATTCATATGGACTTGAGCATTTGGATTTCCTTATTTAATGCTAAATTTATACGTATAAATATTTTATGTATGTAATATCATAGCACTAAGCATTTTTCTTTTTATACAAAGCATATGAATACGCTGTCGGTATGCATACCATTATAATTATGATTGCAATCATTAACCCTTCTCCAACTTTTCCTAAAAAAGCGCTTACTGAAAAAAGTATTCCACATATTATCCACAACACACCTGCCATTCTATGAGTTTTATTCCAGTTATCTACATCATTTAAAGTCCATGGCAATTTTATTCCAACAGTATAATTCTGTCTGCATTTAGGAAGATAATTTCCTAATACTATAATTAAAATTCCTACTAAAAATATCCAGGTTTTTGTCTCTGGAAGTACTACCCCTAATGATGGTGCAAAACTTACTATTGATATAATAATAGATGTAACAGGTGCTGTCCATTTTCCAATACCTACAGCAACTTTATTTGTTCCTTCACTTTTAGGGTCATTATTTATTCCTATATGTACAAATAAATTAATTAGCAGCATAATTATAGGTAATCCAAAACAAACAAAAGCTTTAGAACTATAATCATCTACATTTCCTTTCATATCAAAATGTGTTGGAAGCTGCTCCGGTAATCTACTATATAAAATTGCTCCAACAATCATTGGTAAAACACATACTATAGATGTAATTATTAATTGTTTTTTGTTCTTTGTCATCTTTAATTTCCTCCTGAATAATATATATTGCCCGCCCTTTAGTCGGTGGCTAATTGACGGAAACATTTATAGAAAATAAACTTTATTCTTTTTGTTTTTTATCATTTTTAGCTTCCTCACTTTTAGATTCCGATCCTCCAAATTGTGAAAGCCACAATATCATCTCTTCCATAACTGAAGTGTTAAGCTGATAATATACAAAGTTTTTTTCTTTCATCTCAAATACTAATCCCGCTTTTTTCAACTGATTCAAATGATAAGACATTGTTGCTCCGGTCAAATCAAAATATTCTCCTATCTCTCCTGCCGACATAATTTTATCTCTTAACAGAACAAGGATGTCTCTTCTAACCGGGTCTGACAAAGCCTTAAATGTTTCATGAAATCCCATTTATTCTGCCCCTTTCTTATTCTATTTAGATAAATTTCTAATTAGAACTTTATCTAAATATAGTGTATCACTAGACATATAAAAAAGCAATATCTATTTAGATTTTTTTCTAAATAGACATTGCTTAGAATAAAGAACCTTACAGTTCTAATCTATTTAAAGCAACAGGCTGCTAAAGTTATTGAACGATTGCTCGTCGTAAAAAAGCCTTATTGCTTGTTGTAAATAGATTACCAATGCCAACACATTTAACACTTATTACAATGTATGCAAATCTCTTCTGTTTGTGATTTAACCAGAAATTATTTTTTGATTTTACACCTAATATTTCCATGCCCACATATTACAACATACCCGATGCTTCAAATTAAATTAATCCTGATAATCCATATATTTGAGAGGGTCTTTTGGTTTATTTTTCTTTGTTACCTGGAAATATAAATTATCTCCTTCTTTTTCATAACTTGATGTTGGTTTATTTACATAGCCTATTACACTACCTGCTTCTACAGTCTGTCCAACCTCATACTGTGGGTTAATTATCTGTCCATAAGTTGCAAAATAGTCATTTCCCATAGCAACTTTCATATAAACTCCATATTCATCATTTTGTCCTAATTCAGTTACCACACCCTTTGCCGCTGCTTTTACTTCGGCACCTTCTTTACTTTGGATGGCTATCGCAGGACTGCATTTGTACTCATCAAGAGTTGAAAAGTAAACTGTATTTTCCATATTATATTCAAGTAAAATATTTCCTTCTACAGGCCAGAGCAATTTACTGTTTTTATTGAATTTTAAATTGCTTACAACTGCTGCTGCCTCTGAAGAAAGTCCATACATATTATCTTTTTCATCCATATTTGATGCTGTATTTTCCTCTACAACCTTAGCAGTTGTAGGTTCTTCATTTACAATTTTAGTTTCTCCTTCATAACTTGAAGCTTCCTCCTCTACCATACTTATTCTGTCACCTTCTGTTGTAACTTCTTTGCCTAAAGCATTCTGAGCAGCTTCAATGTTTTCAGAACCTACTGTTGTCTCAACCTTTGCAATTTTTTTTACATTAATTGTCTTTTCGTCTTTTTTCTGACCAATATAATAAGTACCCGCCGCAACCATGGTAAGTGCAACAAAACACACCACTAATGAGGCCATAAATTTTTTGTCCATAAAACTATCGCATGTCATATTTTATAAAATAATCCATGCTCTCCTTTCTTTAACTTTGTTATAGTTAAAGTATGGACCAAAATATTATTTTCTATTCAGCTATCGTCACATCATAAAATTTTTTTAATATTTCTTCGTATCCCATTCCCTGCTCTCCATATTTTTCAGCCTGATTCATGCTTAATCCAAATCCATGTCCTTTTCCTTTAGTAGTTATTTTTATTTTGTCATCTATGTACTCTAACGTGATATTTGAACTATCTACATTTAAAGCATTCGCAAAATCTTCACCCGATATACCGGTTTCAAATATTTTTACAGACACAGCATATTCACTACTATCCTTTGCTATATTTGTATTTTCTATCATTTCATTTACCGTTATGTTTTTTAAATCGATTTCATTCTTTTCATTATCGTAAATTATAATTTTAGCTTTTTCCATTTTATCCGCCAATTCAGCCATTGTAAAATAACGTTCCATTTTGTAATCACTATTGTTATAGTCATCCTGACATACACCTGCTAACAAATAACCATATTTTTCTCCTAATACTTCTAATCCGTTTCTTGTCATTCCTCCACTTATTTCATGATATAACGGAAGAATTATTTCTCCCTTATTTTTCATTACCATCAGTGCCGTTTCATTCATTACTTTATCAATTATCTGCATTTTACTTTTAAATTGCTCATTATTACTACTTCCCACAATATTTTTCACTACATCTAATGCACTTTTTTTACCTTTTAATTTTTTTTCATCTTTGCACACCTTAATCATTTTTTCATATGACATATAAGGAAGTCCTAATTCATTTGCTTCAATTTCCTTCTTATTTTTCATCATGTAAGCTATATACGTTCTGTCTACAACCGCCTGTGCTTTAATTGTTTCTATATTATTTTCTAAATTCATTTGTGCAAATAAGACACATGGAATAAATTGTTCCACATCCATTTTTGTTTTATAACCATTTCCATCTATAACAATATATTTATTAAATTTTTTGCCATCATCCTGTTTTGTTCCTGTCCCCTTTATATATATCAATAATCCTATCAAAGTTATTAATACAAATATAGCTCCAACAAATTTTTTATTAACTTTCATATATACTTTCAACCAAAGTTATTATTATATTGTATTCCCGTTTAACTTTTATATTTCAAAAAAAGATGCCATTACATTCTGAATTTCAAAATGTAACAACATCTTTTTATATATTATAATTTACCCTTTAGACAATTGTAATTGTCTTCTATTTTTTCATATAAGCATAAAATCATAAAACTTTACACTTTCGTATTTTATGTATATAAGATATATGTAAATCTATATTTACATCATATCCTACATTTCTACTTTCACTTTTTCAAGATGCCAGATATCATCTACATATTCCTGAATTGTTCTGTCAGATGTAAATTTACCAACATGAGCAACGTTAAGCATTGCCTTCTTAACCCAGCCTTCCTGATCTTTATAAGCTTCTTCTACTCTCTTCTGAGCTTCAGCATAAGATCTGAAATCCTTTAAGATGAAGTATCTGTCTGCTTTATCTGTTGACAGTGTATTCAACAATGAATTGTAAATATCTCTGAATCTTTCAGGATCATCAGGTGAATAGAATCCGTTGATTAACTGCATTAATACTTTTCTGATATCCATATCTTCATTGAATATCTGCATTGGATCATAACCACCATTATTTTCATAATTGATTACTTCATCACTTGATAAACCAAATATAAATGCATTATCAATTCCAACCTCTTCAACGATTTCAACATTAGCACCATCCATTGTTCCAAGAGTTAAAGCACCATTTAACATAAATTTCATGTTACCTGTTCCTGATGCTTCCTTAGATGCTGTAGAAATCTGTTCTGAAACATCTGCTGCCGCAAATATAATTTCAGCATTTGATACACGATAGTTTTCGATAAATACAACCTTAATCTTTCCATTGATTGATGCATCATTGTTAATAACATCAGCAACACTGTTGATTAACTTAATTGTAAGTTTTGCAATCTTATATCCTGCTGCTGCCTTAGCACCAAATATAAATGTTCTTGGATAGAAATCCATATCCGGATGTTCCTTAATCTGGTTATATAAGTACATAACATGTAAAATATTAAGTAACTGACGTTTATATTCATGAAGTCTCTTAACCTGAACGTCAAATATTGAACGAGGGTCTACATCAATACCATTATGTTCTTTGATATATTTAGCAAGACGAACCTTGTTCTGATATTTAATATTTGCAAATTCAGCCTGAGCTTTCTTATCATCTGCATAAACTTCAATTCCCTGAATCTTAGGCAAATCAGTAATCCAGTCATCTCCTACTTTTCCTGTTACCCATTCTGCTAACAATGGATTTCCGTGAAGCAAGAATCTTCTCTGTGTGATGCCATTTGTCTTGTTGTTAAACTTCTCTGGGAACATTTCATAGAAATCTCTAAGTTCCTGTTTTTCAAGAATTTCTGTATGAAGTTTTGCAACACCGTTAACTGAAAATCCTGCACAAATAGCTAAGTTAGCCATCTTAACCTGACCATCATAAATAATAGCCATCTTTTCAATCTTTCTATGATCTCCAGGGTATTTATTTTCAATGTCTATAATGAATCTTCTGTTGATTTCTTCAATAATCTGATAACATCTTGGAAGTAATCTTGAAAATAATTCAATTGGCCATTTTTCAAGTGCTTCACTCATAATTGTGTGGTTAGTGTAAGCACAGCACTTAGATGTAATTGCCCATGCTTCATCCCATTCTAATAAATATTCATCCATTAATAATCTCATAAGTTCTGCAACTGTAAGTGTAGGATGAGTATCGTTCATCTGGAATACTACCTTTTCAGGAAGCTTGCTTAAATCATCATGTTTTGTCAAATATTTCTTGATTGCTGTCTGTAAGCTTGCTGAAATAAAGAAATACTGCTGTTTTAATCTTAATTCTTTACCTGCATAATGATTATCATTTGGATAAAGAACTTCAGTGATTGTCTTAGCAAGATTTTCCTGTTCAACAGCTGCCATATATGCACCTTTGTCAAATTCATCTAAATTAAAATGTACAATTGGTTCTGCATCCCAGATTCTAAGTGTATTAACTACGTTGTTTCCATAACCTACGATAGGCATATCATAAGGGATTGCACGAACTGCCTGATATCCCTCCTGGATAAAGTAGTTTCTTCCGTCTCTGTGTTCAACTCTTACGAATCCGCCAAATTTTACTTCGCAGGCATATTCTTCTCTCTTTATTTCTAATGGATTAACATGTCTTAACCAATCTTCAGGAATTTCCTTCTGATATCCATTTTCAATCTTCTGCTGGAACATACCATATTTGTATCTTATACCACAACCGTAAGCCGGATATCCTAATGTAGATAAACTGTCAAGGAAGCAGGCTGCAAGACGTCCAAGACCACCATTTCCAAGTGCTGCATCAGGTTCCTGATCTTCAATTACGTTTAAGTCTAAACCAAGTTCTTCGATAGCTTCTTTTATTTCATTTCTACTTGATAAATTGATAATCATATTTCCCAATGCTCTTCCCATAAGGAATTCCATTGATAAATAATATACTGTTTTAGCATCAGCCTTTTCATATGCTTTCTGTGTAGCAATCCACTGATCAATAACGATATCTTTTACTGCATATGCAACTGCTACAAACTTATGTCTGTCTGACACTTCTTCCAGAGTTTTTCTGTAAAGCATCTTAGCTTCATCACGGACTTTTTTCTTAAATTCTTCTTTAAAGATTTCAGCCTCTGTCTTCACTGTTTTTGCCATTTAGTTTTCCTCCATAATTATTTACGGTACTTTTCTTATCTTAAGTATTAAGTGACGAATAGAATATTATCCGTCACTTTACAAAGCTATCTGTTAGTATATTTATTCGGGTTAAGTATTACTGCACTTTTTCTACACCAAGAGTAACTTTCTCACCGTTAATATTCCACTCTTTTGAGTACCCTTCGATTTTATCAAAAACGATTTCATTTGCCAACACTTCAGCCTTAATTTCGTCTAAATTGTCAGTAACTACTTTAATAATTGAATCGTTTTTAGAAACATTAACTACGATTTTATCCATAACCTCAAATCCGGCTTCTTTTCTCATAGTCTGAATCTTACTGATTATTTCTCTTACAAAACCTTCTTCAATTAATTCAGGTGATAAATTAGTGTCTAACACTACAGTAATATTGTTGTCACTTTCTGATACATATCCTTCAACCTGAGCTGTATCAATTAATAAATCATCTTTTTCAAGAACAACTTCTGTACCATCGAAATCAAATTTTAATGCGCCTTCAGCATTTAACTGTGCCATTGCTTTATTTCCATCTAATTCAGCAAGTGCAGCCTTAATCTTTCCTAATACTTTTCCATATTTAGGTCCAACTGTCTTAAGCTGTGGTTTAAATGAATATGAAGTAAATGCACTTACATCATCTGTAAATTCAACAGTCTTAACATTTAATTCATCTTCAATGATTTCTTTGTAGAATTCAGATAAATCAAATTCTGCCTTAACCATCATCTTTCCGATAGGCTGTCTGTTCTTAATACCTGATGCATTTCTACATGCTCTACCCATTACTACAACTTCAAGAACATTTTCCATGTTTTCTTCTAATTCTTTATCAATGAAAGCTTCATTAACTTCAGGGAAGTCACATAAATGAATACTTTCAGGTGCTGTTGCATCTACATTCTTAACGATATTCTGATAAATATCTTCTGTCATAAATGGAATCATAGGTGCTGCTGCCTTTGATACAGTTACAAGTGCTGTATATAATGTCATGTATGCATTAATCTTATCCTGTGGCATATCTTTTGCCCAGAAACGTTCTCTTGAACGTCTTACATACCAGTTACTCATATCATCTACAAAATCATCTAATGCTCTTGCAGCTTCAGGGATTCTGTAATTTGCAAGATTATCATCAACTGATTTAACCATAGTATTAAGTTTTGATAATAACCATTTATCCATAACACTTAACTTATCATAATTAAGTGTGTATTTTGTTGGGTCAAACTGGTCAATTTCAGCATATAAAACATAGAAAGCATATGTGTTCCAAAGTGTTCCCATGAATTTACGCTGTCCTTCCTGAACTGCTTTTCCATGGAAACGGTTTGGAAGCCATGGTGCTGAGTTAGTATAGAAATACCATCTTATTGCATCTGCTCCATACTGTCCTAATGCTTCGAATGGATCAACTGCATTACCCTTTGACTTACTCATCTTCTGACCATTTTCATCCTGTACATGACCAAGTACAATAACATTCTTATATGGTGCTTTGTCAAATAATAATGTTGATTCAGCCATTAATGAATAGAACCATCCTCTTGTCTGGTCTACAGCTTCTGAAATAAAATCTGCTGGGAACTGCTGTTCAAATAAGTCCTTATTTTCAAATGGATAATGATGCTGTGCAAATGGCATTGCTCCTGAATCGAACCAGCAGTCAATAACTTCCGGTACTCTCTTCATTGTGCCACCACATTTTTTACATTTGAATGTAACTTCATCAATATATGGTCTGTGTAATTCTACTTTTGCATCATCAGGATTTCCACTTCTTTCTGCTAATTCTGCACGGCTGCCAATTGATTCCTGACATCCGCAATCGCAGCATTCCCAGATATTAAGCGGTGTACCCCAATAACGGTTTCTTGAAATACCCCAATCCTGTACATTTTCAAGCCAGTTTCCAAAACGTCCTTCACCGATTGATTTTGGAATCCAGTTTACTGTATTGTTATTTGCAACAAGCTTATCCTTAACTTCTGTCATCTTGATAAACCATGATTCTCTTGCATAGTAGATTAATGGTGTATCACATCTCCAGCAGTGTGGATAATCATGTTCAAATTTAGGTGCGTCGAATAACTGTCCTCTCTTATCAAGGTCAACTAATACCTTAGGGTCAGCATCCTTAACAAATAATCCTGCATAAGGTGTATCGTCTGTAAGCTGTCCTTTATCATTTACAAGCTGTACAAATGGAAGGTCATATTTACGTCCTACATTAGCATCGTCTTCACCAAATGCCGGTGCGATATGAACGATACCGGTACCATCACTCATAGTAACGTATGTGTCACATGTTACAAAGAAACCTTTC
>ERZ827101.3603-NODE-3603-length-10730-cov-5.144543_pt1 | contig 10730 bp, 9 predicted proteins | sample MGYA00519869_ERZ827101 | MGnify/ENA primary metagenome ERZ827101 (study PRJEB31778, sample SAMEA3449256) | human gut metagenome | biome: human gut; feature: human-associated habitat; material: faeces | place: United Kingdom | collected 2010/2012 ...
GCCGCCGGAGCGGTGCTTAAGCCGTCAGGCGGGAATTGTGCGGTGTTGCCTTAGGAGTGAGGAAGTAGGAGTTAGGAGTTAAAGCAGGGCCTAAGGTTTTGCTCTGTAGGGAACGGTCTTGACCGTTCCGAAACATTGCCATATATGCCATAATGGAATTTGCAATCATGCGCCCCTACGGGGGGCATCGTAATTTCTAATTGCTAATTCCTAATTGAGATAACTCCTAACTCCTCCCTCCTAACTCACCCCAACGTACTATGGAACGAAAAATCGTCAAATATTCCGTTCTTTCCCCGCTGGCTAAGGTGCCGGCATATGCAACGGCGGGGGCGGCGGCGGCTGATTTGTGCGCCGCGCTGGAAGAGCCGTTGACCATTGCCCCCATGCAGCGGGTGCTGGTGCCCACCGGCCTTGCCATTGAGCTGCCGGATGCCGGGTGCGTGGCATTGGTGTATGCCCGCAGCGGACTTTCCATCAAGCATGGGCTGTGCATGGCCAACGGCGTTGGCGTTGTGGACAGCGATTACCGCGGCGAGCTGAAAGTGCCCATGATCAACCTTGGCACCGAGCCTTACACCATCGCCCCCGGCGAGCGCGTGGCCCAACTGTGCATTGCTCCCGTGTGGCAGGCCGCCTTTGTACCCGCCGCCACCCTGAACGAAACCGAACGCGGTGAAGGCGGGTTTGGATCGACAGGAAAATAGTTAGGGAGAAGTTAGAAGTTAAGATGCCCTCGTAGGGGCGCACAGTGTGCGCCCGCCGCTTTGCGGTAAATCTCGTTACGGCATCTATTGCCAACCTTGCCATATCCAAATTGCTAATGGTTCATTGCCAATTTCCAATTAAATCAACTCCTACTTCCTACCTCCTAACTTCCTCTTTTCCCTTTGTTTCGCCGCGGTGGTGCGGTAGAATCTGTTACGAAAGGAACATCCCATTATGTCCTTGATTTTAGCCTCCGGCAGCCCGCGGCGGCGGGAGCTGATGGCGCTGATCACGCCCAACTACACCGTTGCCCCCAGTGATGTGGACGAGAGCCGCATTACCGCCGCAACGCCTGCCCAGCTGGCCCAGGCCCTGGCGGAAGCCAAAGCCCTGGTCGTGGCGCAGCAGCACCCTGATGATACCGTGATCGGCTGTGATACCGTGGTGGACTGTGACGGCGCTGTGTTCGGCAAACCTTCCGGCGAGGAAGACGCCGTGCGGATGCTGCACGCGCTCTCTGGCCGGGAGCACAAAGTACATACCGGGCTGTGCGTGGTACACGGCGGCAAGGCATACCTTGCCACCGAAACCACCCGCGTACAGTTTGCGCCCATTGAGGAAAGCGATCTGCTTGCCTATGCGCGCACCCCGGAACCGTATGACAAAGCCGGGGCTTACGCCATCCAGGGCCATGCTGCGCTGTGGTGCAGCGGCATTGTGGGATGTTATTACAATATTATGGGTCTGCCCGTACACCGTCTGGCACAGGTACTGCGCCAGGCCGGAGCGCTGTAACGGCAGTGCCTCAGCGGCCTGGCTGCTGAGGCGTGTCGTGCGCATTCTTTGTGCGGCCCACCCGCACAAACACATGATGGGGAGATAAAAATGGCAAATCCGATTTTGCAGCTGCTTGAAGCTCTGCGCAATATGTTTACCTGTGATATTGGCATTGACCTTGGCACCGCCAACACGCTGGTGTATATGAAAGGCCGCGGCATTATCATCCGCGAGCCCAGCGTTGTGGCGGTGGATGCCCGCACCGACGAACTGCGTGTGCGCTGCGTAGGCCACGAGGCCAAAGCCATCATCGGCGCAGCGCCCAACTCCATTTTGGCGGTACGCCCGCTGAAAGACGGCGTGATTGCCGACTTTGACATCACCGCCGCCATGCTGCAAAGTTTTATCCGCCAGGCATGCGGCAGCCGCCTGTTCGTGCGGCCGCGCGTGGTCATCTGCGTGCCGTCCGGCGTGACCGAAGTGGAACGCCGCGCCGTGCGCCAGGCCGCCGCCAAAGCCGGTGCCCGCCAGGTAACGGTGATCGAAGAGCCGATGGCCGCCGCCATTGGTGCCGGGCTGCCGACCGCTGAACCGGTGGGCAGCATGATTGTGGATATCGGCGGCGGCACGGCGGAAGTGGCGGTTATCAGCCTTTCCGGCATTGTGGCATCCCGCAGCGTGCGCTGTGCGGGCGATGCGCTGGACCAGAGCATTACCAGCTTTATCAAGCGCAAATACAACCTGCTGGTGGGCGAACGCACTGCTGAGCAGATTAAACTGGAAATCGGCTCCGCCTGCCCGCCAGACCCCACCGACACCGAGCATGGCGAAACCACAATGGAGATCAAGGGCCGTAACCTGGTGGATGGCCTGCCGAAAGATATCCTGATCCGCTCCGAAGAAGTGCGCGAGGCAATGAACGAAAACCTGATGCGCATTGTGGAAGCCATCAAGGACACGCTGGAATGCACTCCGCCGGAGCTTTCCAGCGATATCATTGACCGCGGCATCATGCTTTCGGGCGGCGGTGCCCTGCTGCGCGGGCTGGATACTCTGATCCAGAACGAAACCGGCATTGAGGTACACATTGCCGAAGCCCCGCTGGACTGCGTTGCCCTCGGTGCCGGCGCCGTCCTCGATCACCCCGATCTGGCAGGAACCAGACGGGAGGAACTGAGCTACCTGTAAAGGTAGGAGTTAGGAGTTAAGTGGCGGTTTGAAAGTTTGCCGCAACCCCATAAAATAATTGTAGGGAACGGTCAAGACCGTTCCCTACATTTTTGTTTTAATATTCAGACAGAATTTTTGGGTACCTGCAGCCCCAAAACTCCTACTTTCTAACTCCTAACTCTCCCTCATCGCTCCCACCGTGCCACCAGGTCCTTGGTCTGAGCTTGCAGGGCTTCGCGGGCGGCGTTCAGGGCCTGGGTGTCCTGGGGGGTCATTTTTTCGGGCTTTTTGTGGCGGGTCAGGCGTTCCAGGTTCTTTTCTGCTTCTTTAATGCGGTTTTTGGTGTCCTTATCCAGCTCCTTGCCCTCTTTGCTGCCAAGGGCGGAATTGACGCGGTAGATGGCGGCTTCCGCGGCATTCAGGGCCTCGATGGCGGCTTTGCGCTCCTGATCCTGCCCGGCAAAGGCAGCGGCATCGTCCATGGCGCGGCGGATCTCCTGCTCGCTCAGGTTGGAAGACCCGGTGATGGTAATGCTCTGCTGTTTGCCGGTGCCAAGGTCACGGGCGCTCACCGTCACAATGCCGTTGGCGTCAATATCAAAGGTCACTTCGATCTGCGGCACACCAGCCCAGGCGCGTTTGATGCCCTTGAGGGTAAAGTTGCCGATAAGCTTATTATCCTTGGCGAACTCCCGCTCACCCTGCAGCACCTTGATTTCAACTGTGCTCTGGAACGGCGCGGCGGTGGTAAAGATTTTGGAATACCGGGTGGGAATGGTGGAGTTGCGGTCGATCAGATGGGTTGCCACACCGCCCACCGTTTCAATCGAAAGGGTCAGCGGGGTAACGTCCATCAGCAGCAGGTCCTGCCCGCCAGCAGCCAGGCCTTCGCCGCCAAGGCGTCCGCCCTGCACCGCAGCGCCAAGGGCCACACACTCGTCCGGGTTCAGCGTTTTGGATGGTTCCAGATCGATCATCCGCATGACCTTGGCCTGCACCGCCGGGATGCGGGTGGAACCACCTACCAGCAGCACCTGATCCAGGTCGTTGGCGGCCAGGTGGGCATCCCGCAGGGCGTTGCGCACCGGCAGGGCCGTGCGCTCCACAAGGTCGGCGGTCAGCTCATCAAACTTGGCGCGGGTCAGTTCCGCCTGCAAATGCAGCGGGCCGTTGGGGCCAACGGTGATGAACGGCAGGTTGATTTCAGTATGGGTGGCAGCGGAAAGCTCTTTTTTGGCTTTCTCGGCTTCCTCCCGCACGCGCTGCATGGCAACGGGATCACGGGTCAGGTCTACCTGGTTTTCAGCGGCAAAGTTCCGCACCAGCCAGTCAGCCACACGAGCATCAAAGTCATCACCGCCCAGATGGTTATCACCGCAGGTGGCCAACACCTGCACAATGCCATCCCCGATCTGGATCAGCGAAACATCGAACGTGCCGCCGCCCAGATCATACACCATCACTTTCTGGGTCTTGCCGTTATCCAGGCCATAGGCCAGGGCGGCCGCAGTAGGTTCGTTGATAATGCGCTTTACATTCAGGCCCGCAATGCGCCCGGCATCTTTGGTAGCCTGGCGCTGGGCATCGTTAAAATAAGCCGGTACGGTGATAACGGCTTCTGTCACCGGTTCACCAAGATAAGCTTCTGCATCCGCTTTCAGCTTTTGCAGGATCATGGCGCTGATCTCCTGCGGGGAGAAGCACTTGCCGTCAATGGGAATGCGCTCATCACTGCCCATTTTGCGCTTAACGCTGGCAATGGTGCGCGGTGCGTTGGTGACAGCCTGGCGTTTGGCCGGATCGCCCACAAGGCGTTCGCCGCTTTTTGCAAAAGCAACGACCGACGGGGTGGTGCGCTGGCCTTCGGCATTTGGGATAACGGTTGGGCGTCCGCCTTCCACCACAGCCACGCAGCTGTTGGTTGTTCCTAAATCAATTCCGATGATTTTACCCATGTTGCTTTTGGTCCTTTCACACAAGCCGGCAACAGATACAGGGGTTCGCCAGCTTTTGTCACACAGGGAGCACCGCTAAGGCGCAAAACTCCGCCTTAGAGTGTAGCTGAAAGCAAAGAAAATGACAATTATTCCGCAAACACAAGCGGGATTTAAGGCGATACGGCATAATTCTAAGCTCCGATACAGTGAGCGAGGTATGTCAGCTGCTAAGTAAAAAGCGCAGATAATACTAGATGTATTATCGAGCATTTTTACAACGCAGGTGGCATACCGTAGCCGCTGGAGCGGTGCTTAAGCCCGTAGGGCGGGAATTGTTCCGTATTGCCTCGTGGCAAAAGCCGCAGGAATCCTTTATGGATTCCAAGGTTTTTAACGCAAAATCCAGCTGTGGTTGTAGAAACAGGCTGAATTTTCGACTTTTCAGGTACACCTTATGGTTTGTTAACATTATTGTAGCGCGCAAAGTGCCGGAATGTGTTGCAAAATCGTAAACTCTTATCAGACAATCATCCAAATGTTGGGGTGTATCGTTGACGGACGGGGGCAACGGTGCTATATTCTTTAGTATACTAAAGAGAAGGAGGTTCCCGGACATGCAGGCATTTTCCAGCCATGACATTTTCCAAACGCTGTACCAGCAGATCATGTTGCTGGAATTAAAGCCCGGCTCCACCCTGCGGGAAAACGCATTGTGCGAGCAGTTCGGGGTTTCCCGCACGCCGGTGCGCAGCGTTTTGCAGGAGCTGCGCATTGCCGGGCTGATTGAAGTCACCCCCTACAAATCCACGCGGGTCACCCAGCTGGATTTTGACACCATCAGCCAGCAGATTTACCTACGCAACGCGGTGGAATCCGCCGTGATGACAGACTTTGCCGCTGCCTGCACCCCCGAACAGCTGGCCCAGCTGAAAACCCGCAACGATGCTTTGCGCCGCCTGGCGGCCCAACCCCACCCGGACCCACGGATGTTTTATGAGCTGGACAGCCGCCTGCACGAAAGCTGGTTTCTTGCCACCGGCAAAGACCAGCTGTGGCAGCTGATCCAGACTTCGCAGAACAGCTATTCGCGGTTCCGCATGCTGGACCTTGTGGCCGTTGGCAATTTTGGCGATATTGTGGCGGAACATGATGTTCTGCTGGATGCCATTGCCCGCAATGATACCGCCGCCATCCGGGCGCAGTGTTCCCGCCATTTGTACGGCGGCGTAACGCGGCTGGGGGAAGAACTTTCGACCAAATATGCGGATTATTTTGTTTCCGGCACCCACTGGCCGGACCATGCAAAGGAGATGCAACCGTGAGCCGCACTGCTACCGTGACCCGCAAAACGCGGGAAACCAACATTACCGTCACCCTGGACCTGGACGGCAGCGGAAAAGCCGACCTGCACACCGGCATCGGCTTTTTTGACCACATGCTGGACGGCTTTGCCCGCCACGGCCTGTTTGATTTGACATTACACTGTGATGGCGACCTGAACGTGGACTGTCACCACACAATTGAAGACTGCGGCATCGCGCTTGGCATGGCCATTCGTGAGGCCCTTGGCGACAAAGCCGGCATTGTGCGTTACGGCAGCTGCATGCTGCCCATGGACGAAACGCTGGCCCTGTGCGCTGTGGACCTTGGCGGACGGCCGTATTTTGTTTATGATGCCAGCTTTGCCGGGCAGAGCTGCGGCGGCATGGATGTGCAGATGGCACGGGAATTCTTTTACGCTGTCAGCTACAGCGCCATGATGAACCTGCACCTGAAGGTGCTGTACGGCGAAAACGACCACCACAAGCTGGAAGCCATGTACAAAGCATTCGCCAAAGCCCTTTCCGCCGCCGCCCGCCATGACGACCGCATTGTGGGCGTGCTTTCCACGAAAGGAAGCATCTAACTACCTCCTAACTTAATTTCGTTTTTCTGGGGCGGGGCCCCGTTTTCAGTATATAAGGGTAACACTGAAAGGAGTAAGTATTATGTACAAGGACATGATGGACACCATTGGTTTTGTTTCGGGGTATGACCCGGAGCTGGGTGCGGCTATGCAGCGTGAGCTGGGCCGCCAGCAGGCAAACATTGAGCTGATTGCCAGCGAAAACATTGTTTCCCCTGCCGTTATGGCTGCCATGGGCAGCGTGCTGACCAACAAATATGCCGAGGGCTACCCCGGCCACCGCTATTACGGCGGCTGCCAGTTTGTGGACCAGGTTGAGCAGATTGCGATTGACCGTGCCTGCAAGCTGTTTGGTGCCAAATATGCCAACGTGCAGCCCCATTCCGGCGCACAGGCCAACCTGGCCGTTTACTTTGCCCTGCTCAACCTGGGCGATACCGTCATGGGCATGGATCTTTCCCAGGGCGGCCATCTGACCCATGGTTCCCCCGCCAACATGAGCGGCAAGAACTACAACTTTGTTTCCTACGGCGTTTCTGCCGAGGACGGCCGCATTGATTACGATGCCCTGGCCAAGCAGGTTGCCAAGGTTCGTCCCAAGCTGCTGGTTGCCGGTGCTTCCGCTTACCCACGCGCTATCGATTTTGAAAAGCTGGCCGAGATCGCCCACGGTTACGGCGCAATGCTGATGGTGGACATGGCTCACATTGCCGGCCTGGTTGCCGGCGGCATGCACCAGAACCCGGTGCCCTATGCTGATGTTGTGACCACCACCACCCACAAGACCCTGCGCGGTCCCCGCGGCGGCCTGATCCTGACCAACAACGCTTACCTGATCAAGCGCATCAACTCCGCCATCTTCCCCGGCACCCAGGGCGGCCCGCTGGAGCACGTGATTGCTGCAAAGGCTGTCTGCTTTGGCGAGGCACTGAAGCCGGAGTTCAAGGATTATGCCCGCAAGATTGTGGAGAACGCCGCTGCTATGGCCGACGAGCTGACCGCCCGCGGCGTGAAGCTGGTTTCCGGCGGCACCGACAACCACCTGCTGCTGGTTGACCTGACCGATTCCGAGATGACCGGCAAGGAGCTGGAGCACAACCTGGACGAAGTACACATTACTGCCAACAAGAACACCGTTCCCGGTGAAAAGCGCAGCCCATTTGTGACCAGCGGTGTCCGCCTTGGCACCCCTGCTGTGACCACCCGCGGCATGGGCCCCGCCGAGATGAAAGAGATTGCCGACTGCATCGCAGACTGCATCTTTGACTTTGAAGGCAAGAAAGACGACATCGCTGCCCGCGTTGCCAGCCTGACCGCTCGCTTCCCCCTGTACGAATAATTCCCGCTTTTCCCGCCTTTTTGAAAAAGAGCGGGGCGAAAAGTTTTAAGGCAACACCGCACAAATTGATAAAGACACTCCGCAGCGAATCTCTTGCTGCGGGGTGTTTTTATGGCAGTCTGGCAGAGCTGGGAGCCGAAACCAGCGCGGCGTTTCTCATTTTTTTCGCGGGCCTTCTCATTCCTTGCGGACTTTTGCGCAGGCCTTAAAAAATGTTTCCATTTTATAGAATATTGTGATATAATGCAAAGGACAAATAAAATGCCACATAAAGGGAGGCAAAATCATGAAGTTTTTTATTGATACTGCGAATGTAGATGAGATCCGTAAAGCCAATGACATGGGCATTATTGCCGGTGTTACCACCAACCCCAGTCTGATCGCCAAGGAAGGCCGCGATTATGCCGAAACCCTGGCAGAGATCGCTACCATCGTGGACGGCCCCATTTCCGGCGAAGTAAAGGCCACCACCGTGGACGCTGAAACCATGGTTGCTGAGGGCGAAGCCATCTATGCCCTGGACCCCAAGCACATGGTCGTCAAGATCCCCATGACCGCTGAGGGCCTGAAGGCCATCAAGGCACTGTCCGCCAAGGGCATTCCCACCAACTGCACGCTGGTGTTCTCCGCCAACCAGGCGCTGTTGGCTGCCCGCGCAGGCGCTACTTACGTCAGCCCGTTTCTGGGCCGTCTGGACGACATTGGCCAGCCCGGCATTGAACTGATCGAAACCATTCATGACATGTTCCTGAACTATCCCGACATTGACACCCAGATCATTGCTGCTTCCGTCCGCAACCCCATCCATGTAACGGACTGCGCTCTGGCTGGTGCTGATATCGCCACCGTTCCTTACAAGGTCATTGAACAGATGCTGCATCACCCGCTGACCGATGCCGGCATTGAAAAGTTCAAGGCTGACTACATCAAGGTATTTGGCGAATAATTTCTGTCGCTCTGCCCGGTACCGGCTGTCCGCCGGGCCGGGCTTTATTTTTGCTTAGTTTCTTGCAGATTGCTTTTTTATCCACTATACTTAGTGATGTAATTAAAAGAGAATAAAGAATAATGAATAATGGTTGTGTGACACCCACGGCGTCACCTTTTAGTTAGGTCAACTGCTCCGGCAAAAAGCACTCCGACCAAAGCAGTCAACCTATTTTATTCGCGCCGCCGCGGGCGGCGCACTGACATTATTCTTTATTCATTATTATTTATTATTTTATGAAAAAATAACTAGGATGTAATGGGGGTTCCAACCATGGACCAGCAATGGCTCAACACTTACCGCGAAGAAATCGGCGGCTTTTCCAACACGATCCACTCCTTTGCCCAGGGCGAAATTGCCCGCAAGGACTACAAGGGCATTTCCGGCGGGTTTGGCAGTTATGCTCAGCGCGATGCCGCCAAGCATATGCTGCGGCTGCGCCTGCCGGGCGGCCGGGTCACGCCGGAGCGCCTGCACTTTATGGCACAGGCTGTTCAGCAGTACCATGTGCCATTCCTGAAGCTGACCACCTGCGAAGCGATCCAGATGCACGATTTGACCCCGGACGAGGTGCCTGCCATCATGGAGGCCGCCATCCCCTGCGGCATTATCACCCGCGGCGGCGGCGGTGATAACCCCCGCAACATTCAGGCCAGCCCCCTGACCGGCGTGCAGCCCGGCGAAGCTTTTGACGTTATGCCCTGGGCCGAGGCCGCAACGGAGTATCTGCTTTCCATCTGCCGTGACATCCACATGCCGCGCAAGCTGAAGGTTGCGTTCTGCAACGGCGTGGATGACTGTGTGCACACCGCGTTCCGCGATATGGGCTTTGTGGCGCAGCCGGACGGCACCTTTAAGCTGTACATTGCCGGCGGCCTGGGCGGCGGCTGGCGCATGGGCATTCTGGCGGCAGAATCTCTGCCCGCAGAGGATGTGCTGTACTATATCCGCGGCATGATCACCACCTTCTGCCAGCACGGCAATTACCAGAACCGTGCCAAGGCCCGCACCCGCTTTATGCAGGAGACCCTTGGCCCGGACAAGCTGCGCCGCGTCTTTTTGGAGAACGTTGCCGCTGCCAAGGCGGACGAAAGCCTGAAACTGCACCTGACCCCCGCCGCCATTACCAAAACCGGCACCGGCACGCTGGATGACCCGCGCGCCATTGCCCAAAAACAGCCGGGGCTGTACGCTGTGGCGTACCACCCCATCGGCGGCCGCCTGATCCCGGAAAAGCTGGTGCAGCTGGACAACCTGCTCAGCACCATCCCCGGCTGCGAATGCCGCGTTGCCCCCAATGAAACGCTGTACATCATCAACCTGACGGCAGACGAAGCTGCCGCTGTGCTGGATGCCACCGCAGATGGTGCCAAAACGCTGTTTGAGACCAGCGTTGCCTGCATCGGCGCTTCCATCTGCCAGCAGGGCGTGCGGGACAGCCAGTCCGTTTTGCAGCGCGCTGTGCAGGCCGTGCGGGAGGCTAACATTCCGGACGGTGCCCTGCCCAAAGTCTGCATTTCCGGCTGCACGTCCAGCTGCTCCGGCCACCAGGCCGCAGCCATCGGCTTCCAGGGCACGGTTAAAGCGGTGCCGGGCGGCAAGCCTGCCCCGGCGTTTGCCATCTTCCTGGGCGGGTCCGATGCTTTGGGCCATGCCCACTTTGGCGATACCATCGGCACCGTATATGAAGAGCAGCTCCCCGCCCTGCTGGTGGAGCTGGGCCAGGCTGCTGCAGCCGCAGGCCAGAACTGGCAGACCTGGAGCGCAGCTGACCCTGATGCGGTGAACTCCATTATTGCCAAGTACGTATAACCGCTGCTCCCGAAGCCTTTTGTTCTCCACAAGTTCCTTAAGGCAATACCGCACAATTCCCGCCTGACGGCTTAAGCACCGCTCCGGCGGCTG
>ERZ827101.3609-NODE-3609-length-10715-cov-3.289212_pt1 | contig 10715 bp, 11 predicted proteins | sample MGYA00519869_ERZ827101 | MGnify/ENA primary metagenome ERZ827101 (study PRJEB31778, sample SAMEA3449256) | human gut metagenome | biome: human gut; feature: human-associated habitat; material: faeces | place: United Kingdom | collected 2010/2012 ...
ACCTGCTCAGTATCATCACAGTTACTGTTTTTCTATTGTATGTTTCAGATGACAGATCGTTTCTGTGTGAACTGTCTGTGCAAACTGATCGACACATACGCACCGCTCCACGCGATAGCCACGCCGTAAAAAGATTTCCAGATCCCTTGCAAGGCTGGTCGGTTTACAGGAAATATAAACCAAATTATCCACCTGGTATTCGATGATCTTCGGAAGAGCTTTCGGATGGATACCGTCCCTGGGCGGATCCAGCACGATCACATCCCGCTCGGAAATATCAGAGGGCATCTTGCAGTAGTACTCCACGGGCTGATGGGTCTCAGGATCCCGGTACAAGCCGATATGCCCCACCTTGGCAGAGGGGATCAGGTCCAGGATCCCGTCCACCATGCCCAGGCCGGCCCGGAGGATGGGAACAATGGCCAGCTTCTTCCCGGCCAGCACCCGGAAAGTGCCGGTAGCCACGGGAGTCTTGATCTCCACCTCCTCGGTGGGCAGATCCCGGGTAGCCTCATAGCACTCCAGGGCGGCGATCTCAGAGACGATCTCCCGGAACTCCTTCACACCGGTCCGCTCATCCCGAAGGATGCTCAGCTTGTGCTGAAGCAGAGGATGGTCCAAAATGTGTACTTTGTTGTCGTTTTCGAACATCACAATAAACCCCTTTATTTGTTTTGGTTGTCGCGGCTCTGCCGCTCCCGTTCCAGCCGTTCGCGCTCCGCCTGGGACAGCCGGTGATAGACCGGGACCAACTCCCTGCCCTTCACCAGCCTGCCGGCACGGATCTGTTCCAGGGCCGCCCGGGCCACCCCCTGGGCACTCTGCATCCGCAGGGGCTCGGGAGCCAGCTCCATCTGGCTGTCCTGTTCTCGAAGTGCATTATAACACAGCTTTGCCCCATCTCCAACGACTATTTTCCGCTTTTTGATTTTTTTCAGTTCCTCCCCCAGCTCCTCCAGGGAGATAGCCCGGTCGGGGGCCAGGCGGATCAGGCGCTCCCCGTCGGCCTGAAACAGGGCGTTATAGACCTGCTTCCGCCGGGCGTCCATGGCGCAGACGATGACTGCGTCCCGGAAAAATGCCAGGGGCCAGGCCATGGACTCCAGGGTGGAGCAGGGGGCGCAGTCCTTGTCCTCCGCCCAAGCCAGGCCCTTGGCGGTGGACACGCCGATGCGCAGCCCGGTAAAGGAGCCCGGTCCCACCGCCACCGCGATCACGTCCACCTGCTCCAGCCCGGTCCCGCAGTTGTTCAGCAGGTCCCGGACCATGGGCAGCAGGGTGCGGCTGTGGGTCAGGCCGCTGTTTTGAAAGCTCTGGGCAATGAGCCCCTCCTCCCCCCACAGCGCCGCGGAGCAGGCTGTGCCGGAGGACTCCAACGCCAGTATTTTCATGGTTTCATCACACACTTTTCTTGCAGTTTTGACCCGATCTTCCGAAAATCGGTCTTATGTCCGGTCACAACTCCGGCGCGTTTCGGATGGAGATCACGCGCTGTCCGTCGTGCTCCCCCCGGCGGATGTCCACCCGGATGGGCTCGTCCTCCAGGGCGTCGGCCACGTTCTCGCTCCACTCCACGGCGCACACGCCGCCCCGGGCCAGGTAGTCCTCCCAGCCGATGTCGAACAGCTCCTCAGGGTCGCCCAGCCGGTATAGATCAAAGTGGAACAGCGGCAGCCGCCCACCCTCATACTCGTTGACAATGGTAAAGGTGGGGCTGGTCACCCCCTCCGGGATCCCAAGCCCCCGGGCGATCCCCCGGGTAAAGGCGGTCTTTCCCGCCCCCAGATCCCCGGTATAGGCCACCACGTCCCCGGGGCGCAGCCGGACGGCCAATTCCGCCCCCAGGGCCTCGGTCTCCTCCGCACTATTGGAACAATATTCCATGTCTTTCCCCCGTGTTCACAGTTTGTTTTCCGAATTCTCTCTGATTATAGCACAGTTCCGGTTTACCTTTCCACAAAAAAGTGATAAAATATAGGGCCGTATTCAAAAGAAAAGGAGGGGACGCCGTGCGGACCCTATTCTCTCCACTCCATGAGTTTTTGAAAAAGGGGGATCTGGTGCTCCTGTCCCTCTGCCTGCTGACCAGCGGCTTCGGTGTGGCGCTGATCTTCTCCGCCACCCGGTACAATCAGAACAACCGCCCGGTGGTCATCCAGTGCGTCGCCATCCTCCTGGGCGTCGCGGTCTACCTGCTGTGTACCTTCGTGGACTTTCAGCTGTTTGTGGAGAAAAACTGGAAGTGGCTCTTTGGGGGCAGTGTGTTCTTCCTGCTCCTGCTGCTCACCCCTCTGGGCAACGACCACAACTCAGGGAACCTGAACTGGCTGGACATCCCGGGCTTTCCCCTGGAGATCCAGCCCAATGAGATCATCAAGATCCCCTTCATCCTGCTCCTTTCCCTCCAGATCACCAAGATTCAGGACCGTGGGCAGAGCATCAGCTCCCTCCCCTCCCTGGTCCAGATCGGCGGCCACGCCGCCTTCATGCTGGCCCTGATCGCCGGAATCTGCGGCGATATGGGGATGTGTGTGGTCTATCTGTTCATTTTCGCCGTTATGGCCTGGGGCGCCGGAGTCAAAAAGCGCTGGTTCCTGCTGGCGGGCAGCGCCTTGGTCATCGGTTTTGCCGTGCTGTGGATCTTTATTCTGCCCAACACGGCGGCCTGGGACAGCCTGTACCTGGTCAAGCGCTTCCGGGTGCTGTTCGACCACTCCTACGACCCCCAGGGGATCGGTTTTCAGCAGACCCGCTCCATCCTGGCTTTGGGCTCCGGGCAGCTGTTCGGCCAGGGCTACCTCCATGGGAACATGACCCAGTCTGAGCACGCCTCCACCCTGCCCGCCCGGCATACTGACTTCATCTTCGCCGTGTGCGGCGAGGAACTGGGCATGATCGGCTGCCTGGCCCTGCTCCTTCTGCTGGCGCTGGTCATCCTCCGCTGCCTCTGGGTCGCCCGGAACGCCAGTTCCCCTTTCCACGCCTATGTGGCCGTTGGGATGGCTGGGATGCTCATCATCCAGATCGCCGCCAATGTGGGGATGTGCCTGTTCGTCTTTCCTGTGATGGGGCTCACCCTGCCCTTTGTCAGCTACGGCGGCTCGTCCATCCTCACCCTGTACGCCGCCATGGGCATCGTATCCAGCATCAAGGCCAGGGCCCTCCCCAGCTGGCTGAGGGACCGGGCCATCCAGTGACCGGGGACAAGGAGGAAGTATTTTTGGATCTGTCCGATGTCACCGCCCGCCAGAGGGCCTATTTCCGCTCCGGCGCTACCCTGCCACTCCCCGCCCGCCGGCGCGCCCTGGAGAGTCTGCTCCAGGGACTGACAGACCAGGAGGGCGCTCTGCTCGCCGCCCTGGAGGCGGACCTGGGCAAGCCGTCCTTCGAGGGCTATATGACGGAGCTCGGTCTGGTGCGGGAGGAGCTGCGCTTCCACCTGAAGCACCTGGCCCGCTGGGCCCGCCCCCGGCGCGTCCCCACCCCGCTGGCCCACTTCCCGGCCCGGAGCACGGTCCGCCCGGAGCCCTACGGCTCTGTGCTCATCCTGTCCCCCTGGAACTACCCGGTCCAGCTGTCCCTGATGCCTCTGATCGGCGCTTTGGCCGCCGGAAACTGCGCGGTGCTCAAGCCGTCGGCCTATGCCCCCGCCTGCTCCCGTGCTCTGGCGGAGCTGGTTGCTCAATCCCTGCCCCCGGAGCTGGCCGCCGTGGTGGAGGGTGGCCGCGCGGAAAATCAGGCCCTGCTGGACCTGCCCTTCGACTATATCTTTTTCACCGGAAGTCCCTCTGTGGGCCGCGTCGTCATGGAGCGGGCCGCCGCCCGTCTCACCCCGGTGACCCTGGAGCTTGGCGGCAAGAGCCCGGTGATCGTGGCCGGTGACGCGGATCTCTCCCTGACCGCCCGGCGGATCCTCTTCGGGAAGCTGCTCAACGCAGGCCAGACCTGCGTGGCCCCCGACTATGTGCTGGCCCAGCGGGACGTGCTCCCGGAGCTGATCCGCCTGCTCCAAAAGGAACTGGCAGAGATGCTGGGAGAAGATCCACTCTCATGCCCTGACTACCCCCGCATCGTCAACGCCGCCCACCTCCGCCGTCTGGAGGGGCTGCTGGAGGGCTGTGAGGTGCTCTGCGGCGGTCAGACCGGCGGCGGCCGGATGGCCCCCGCCCTGGTCCTGCCCCACTCCCCCGCCGCCCCGGTGATGCAGGAGGAGATCTTTGGCCCGATCCTCCCTTTGCTGCCCTTTGATACGCTGGAGGAGGCCGTCTCCTTTGTCCAGGACAGGCCCCGCCCTCTGGCCCTCTATCTCTTTACCAGGAGCCGGACCGTGGAGCGGGAGGTTTTGGGCCGGATCCCCTTCGGCGGCGGCTGTGTCAATGACACGGTGGTCCACCTCTCCACCTCTTATCTGCCCTTTGGCGGCGTGGGGGCCAGCGGTATGGGCAGTTACCACGGCCGGGCCAGCTTCGAGACCTTCTCCCACCCCAAAAGTATCCTGAAAAAGGGCCGTGGGCCCGATCTGCCCGTTCGATACCGGCCATACGCTCCCTGGAAGGAGACGCTGCTGCGGAAATTTCTGCCCTGAAAAAATTTTTTCTTTTGAAGAAGGAAATTCGCCTTGTTTTGCGTATATGGTATATGTGGAAAGTTGACCAGAAACGTACACCCATCCGGGAAGGAGGCGTTTTCCCATGGAGCTTCGACAGCAGCAGGAGCAGCTGGAGGCAGTGACCCTCTCCCCCCGCGCCTGCCGGGCCGCACAGACCAGAGGCCGGGCCCGTCCAGAGACGGAGTGCGGGATCCGCACCTGCTTTCAGCGGGACACAGACCGCATCGTGTACAGTAAGGCGTTCCGCCGCCTCAAGCACAAGACCCAGGTCTTTCTCCAGCCATTGGGGGACCACTACCGCACCCGCATGACCCACACCCTGGAGGTCAGCCGCATCGCCCGCACCATCGCCCGGGCCCTCGCATTGAACGAGGACCTGACGGAGGCCATCGCCCTGGGCCACGACCTGGGCCACACCCCCTTCGGCCACGCCGGAGAGCGCCTGCTCAACGAGCTGATGCCCGGCGGCTTCGCCCACTACCAGCAGTCCCTTCGGGTGGTGGACCGCCTGGAGAAGGACGGGGCGGGGCTGAACCTGACCTGGGAGGTGCGCAACGGCATCGTCTGCCACACCAGGGGGCAGCAGGCTGCCACCCTGGAGGGGCAGGTGGTCCGCCTGGCCGACCAGATCGCCTATATCAACCACGACATTGAGGATGCCCTCCGTGGGGGCGTCATCTACCCCATGGACATTCCCCTGGAAGTCTCCGGCGTCCTGGGCTTCACCCACGGGGAGCGGATCAACGCCCTGGTGGTGGATGTGATTCTGGCCAGCCGGGATCAGGACTCCATCCAGCAGTCCGAGGAGGCTGGCGAGGCCATGTCCCTCCTGCGGGAGTTTATGTTTGAAAACGTCTATACCAACCCCATGGCCAAGGGGGAGGAGGGCAAGGCGCAGGAGATGCTCCGCCGCCTGTTCGACCACTACCGCCGCGACCCGGACGCCCTCCCCGCCGACTTTCAGGAGATCCGCCTGGAGGAGGGCGTAGACCGTGCGGTCTGCGACTACATCGCCGGCATGACAGATCCCTTTGCCATCGAGCAGTTCAGCAGGCTGTTTATCCCTACCGCGTGGTCTGTCAAATAGGAGCCGGCGATGGGGACCCATCCGTATGGATGGGGCGCGCGCAGCGCGTACAAGGTTTTGCCTTTGGCAAAACCTTTGCGCAGGGCGAATTGATTTCGCCCGAGCATTTAAAATCCTCAGGGCTCCCACGGGGCCTGCCCCCGTGATTCTGATTTGAAAGGAGGAAGTCTTTTGGCCATTCCGGACCGTTTTTTGGACGAGCTGATCGCCCGCATTGACATCGTGGACCTGGTCTCGGAATCGGTCCGCCTGACAAAAAAGGGCCGAAATTACTGGGGCCTGTGCCCCTTTCACAGCGAAAAGACCCCCTCCTTCTCCGTGTCGGCCGACAAGCAGATCTATAAATGCTTCGGCTGCGGCAAGGGGGGCGGCGCCATCAACTTTGTGATGGAGCTGGACAATCTCCCCTTTCGGGACGCGGTGGCCCTTCTGGCCAAGCGGGCCGGGTTGGAGGTGCCGGACAGCGGCTCCTCCGCCGGGGCCAAAGAGCGCCGGGAGAAGCTGCTGACCATCAACAAAAAGGCCGCCCGCACCTTTCACCGGTGGCTGTATGCCCCGGAGGGGGCGGATGGGCTGGCCTATCTGCAGCGGCGCGGCCTGTCCCGCCGGACCCTCACCAGCTTCGGCCTGGGCTTTGCCCCCAACCGCTGGGACGCCCTGATCCAGGAACTGGGGCAGCAGGGCTATGACAAGCGGGACCTGCTGGACGCCGGTCTTGCGGTGAGCAATCAGGACGGCCGGATCTATGACCGGTTTCGGAACCGGGTCATGTTCCCCATCATCGACATCCGGGGCGAGGTCATCGGCTTCGGCGGCCGGGTGATGGACGACTCCACCCCCAAGTACCTCAACTCCCCGGACACCCCCGTGTACAACAAGAGCCGCAACGTGTTCGCCCTGAACATCGCCAAAAAGTCCAAGGCGGGCCGGGTCATCCTGACCGAGGGATATATGGATACCATCTCCCTCCATCAGGCGGGCTTTGACAGCGCGGTGGCCTCCCTGGGCACCGCCCTGACCCCGGAGCACGCCCAGCTGCTCTCCCGCTACTTCCCCGAGGCCATCATTGCCTACGACGGGGACGGAGCCGGCGTCTCGGCAACCCAGCGGGCCATCCCCCTGCTGGAGCGGGCCGGGATGAAGGTGCGCGTCCTGCGGGTGACGGGGGCCAAGGACCCGGATGAGTTCATCAAGCAGTTTGGACGGGACGCCTTTCTCCGTCTGCTGGACCAGAGTGAAAACCAGGTGGACTACCGCCTGGAGCAGATCCGAAAAAAATACGACCTGAGCGACGACAGCCAAAAGGTGGGCTTTCTCCAGGAGGCCGCCCAGCTCCTCTCCTCCCTGCCCAGCGCGGTGGAGCGGGAGATCTATGGCCGTCATGCCGCCGAGACGGCGGGGGTCTCGCCGGAGGCGGTGGCCCAGGAGGTCAAGAAGGCCTTCCAGCGCCGCCTGAGAAAGGAACAAAAGCAGCAGGAGCGCCGGGACCTCACTCCGGCCATCCAGCTCCAGCCCAAGTCCCGGGGCCTGCGGTATGAAAACATCCGCTCCGCCCGGGCGGAGGAGGGCGTGCTCCGTCTGCTGCTGCTGGACCCCTCCCTCCACCGGGAGCTGACCCAGCTGAGGCCGGAGGAGTTCTCCTCCCCCCTGCTGGGCAAGGCATACGCCCTGCTGCTCCGGCGGGCGGAGGATGGCCTGTCCACCCAGCTGTCCCTGCTGGCAGGCGAGCTCACCGGCGAGGAAATGGACCACCTGACCCAGGTGGCCAGTTCCCCGGAATCCATGGCCAACAGCCGCCAATCCCTGGCTGATTACATAGCCGTGATCCGCGCGGAAGCCATCAAGCGGAGCGGCGCCAGCGGGAATGACCTTCTCCTGGCCGCACAACGAAGCAATTTGGAAAAGAAAGCATATATGGAGGAGAAACCATGAGTACCAAAAAGAAAGAAAATTCCGCCCTGATCGAGACCCAGCACAACGGTGTGACCATGATCCTGGAGAAAAAGTCCAACGGAAGCAAGGCCCCCACCCCGGAGATGCAGGCCCGTATGGAAGCCGGCAAGGTGGAGATCATGAAGGTGGTAGAGGGCGTCCCCGGCGCGGAAAAGCTGGGAGAGCTGATTGAGCGGGGCAAGAAGAAGGGCAACCTCTCCTCCACCGAGCTGATGGACGTGCTGGAGGATATGGATCTGGAGTCCGATCAGATGGACAAGATCTATGACACACTGGAGAATCTGGGCATCGACACTGTAGGCGAGGACTATATCCCCGACCTCCCCGACGACGCGGATCCCCCTCTGGAGGCCATGGAGGAGATCAACGAGGAGGAGATGGTGGATCCCAACTCCATGGTGGACGCCTTCGGCACCGACGATCCGGTTCGGATGTACCTGAAGGAGATCGGTAAGGTCAACCTGCTGTCCTCTGATGAGGAGATCGAGCTGGCCCAGGCCATGGATGCGGGCAACGCCGCCAAGTCCCAGCTGGAGGAGCTGGAGGCCGCCGGTGAGGAGATCCCCGATGAGGTCCGGACCGAGCTCAACCGTGCCATCAAGAAGGGCGAGCGGGCCAAGCAGCGCCTGGCCGAGGCCAACCTGCGTCTGGTGGTGTCCATCGCAAAGCGCTATGTGGGCCGCGGAATGCAGTTTTTGGACCTGATCCAGGAGGGCAACCTGGGCCTGATCAAGGCGGTGGAGAAGTTCGACTACACCAAGGGCTATAAGTTCTCCACCTATGCCACCTGGTGGATCCGCCAGGCCATCACCCGGGCCATCGCCGACCAGGCCCGCACCATCCGCATCCCGGTCCACATGGTGGAGACCATCAACAAGGTCATCCGCGTCTCCCGCCAGCTGCTCCAGGAGCTGGGCCACGACCCCTCCCCCGAGGAGATCGCCGAGGAGATGTCCATGCCTGTGGAGCGGGTGCGGGAGATCCTGAAGATCGCCCAGGAGCCCGTCTCCCTGGAGACCCCCATCGGTGAGGAGGAGGACAGCCATCTGGGCGACTTCATCCCCGACGAGGACGCCAGCGAGCCCGCGGAGGCCGCCTCCTTCACCCTGCTGAAGGAGCAGCTGGTGGAGGTCCTCTCCACCCTCACCCCCCGGGAGGAGAAGGTGTTGAAGCTGCGCTTCGGCATTGAGGACGGCCGCACCCGCACCCTGGAGGAGGTGGGCAAGGAGTTCAATGTCACCCGGGAGCGCATCCGTCAGATCGAGGCCAAGGCCCTCAGAAAGCTGCGCCATCCTAGCCGCAGCAAAAAGCTGAAGGATTTCCTGAACTAAGCGCCGCTCTCAGCACTTTTCCGCATTCGGGGCGCAGCTTTTTGGGCCCCCGCGCGAGCCCAGCGCAGCGGGTCGCGTGGGGAGAGCCGGAGCAGCGGAATGAGGGTTCGCCAGAGGCGGGAGCGACAGATCTGGAGCCGGCGACGGCGGCGCGTCATCCCTCCCGCTCCAAGAAGCTGAAAGATTTCCTGAATTGAAGCAACGACAAGAGCGGCAGGCCCACATGGGTCTGCCGCTCTGATTTTTCTCCGCCGATTCGTTATTCCGTGATCTGGACCGGGACGCCGTTGACCTCCACGCCCTCCTCCACCCGGACCAGGATGTACTTGACGCCGTTGATGATCCGGGTCTGGACCAGATCTGTCCGGTCCGGATCCACCTTGATGGTCACATCCGCCGTCTTGATCTCCACGCGCCTGGGATCCACCAGATTCCGGGGGCTGAGCTGGGCGTCCGCCCCGAAGCTCTGGTCGTACTTCTCCTCAAAGGCCTGGATGTGCTCCTGGGAGACTCCGTTGGCCGCCAGAGCCTGGCGGACCTCTCCCTTCCCGATGACCAGGGGCTCCGTCTCACGGCTCTCCTTGTGGTCCTCCATCAGACCGCACAGCTGGTCGTGGACCGCCTGGACCACCTGGAGGCAGCACTCCTCTTCCAGGGACTCCTCCAGCACCGTGTGAAAGGCCGCCTGCTGCTCGTCCGCGGGCATGGGGGCATCAGCGCCGAACACCGCCTCCACCACAGCGCTCTGGATGTCCTCTGTATGCTTGGTGTAGTAGAGGGCATTATACAGGTTGGCGGCACGGTCGTCGAAGGCCGGGAACAGAAAGCCCAGCTCCGGCGGGGCCACCACCCAGTCCGCAGTCCGGTTGTGGAACTCATTCTGCTGGACATAGTAGCTCAGGGCCGGCTTGGTCAGCTTCACCGGACACACACTGCACAGGATATAGGAGAACACCTCTGAGGATGCGTCATCCTGCTTGTCCCCATCCTGAGAGCGGTAGGGCACATCATAGGCGTCATGGACCAGCAGGATCATGTAATTTCCCTCCAGGGTCACTGTGGAGATGACCTTCTGGAAAAATGCTTGGACCGCCTCCTCGTCCCCCAGCTCTGAGCTGCGCAGGGCCATCAGCAGCTTGTGCTCCGCCCCGTGGACCACCTGCTGCGTGGCGAAGGTGATGTCCAACAGGTTTTTGCCCAGCGTCCCGGACAGGGTGCGCTTCAGCAGGCCCAGGATCTTCTCGTTCTCCTCCTGGGTCATCACGCCCAGCGGCTGGTCGAACTGGGACACGATCTCTCGGTTCTCATTCACATAGCAGCCCCGCACATGGGAGATGCCGCTCCGGTCCTGCCGGAAGCGGCGGCGGAGCTCCGCGACTTCTTTTTCGTTCATAGCGGTTCCTTTCTCTGGCTCGCTCCGGCGCTCCGGAGCTGTGTATTGCAGACATCATTATAGCACAGATGTTCCCGCTTGACAAAGCTTTCCGGTCGAAACACCATTTCTCCCTTGCGCTCAACGCTCCACGCGGATCATATCCAGGTAGTCGGACACCGTCACATCCGCCAGGGCGGACGCCTCCGCCGGATGACCCGGCCCAACCAGCACCACCTGGAACCCGGCCGCCTTGGCCGCCCGCAGCGCCGCCTCCGCCTCGGTCTTGGGTATGCCCGCCCCGGTCAGGGAGTTGGCGAGGGTTTTCCGCCTCTGCCCAAAGGCGGCGCGTATCAGCCGGAA
>ERZ827101.3611-NODE-3611-length-10711-cov-10.585210_pt1 | contig 10711 bp, 14 predicted proteins | sample MGYA00519869_ERZ827101 | MGnify/ENA primary metagenome ERZ827101 (study PRJEB31778, sample SAMEA3449256) | human gut metagenome | biome: human gut; feature: human-associated habitat; material: faeces | place: United Kingdom | collected 2010/2012 ...
CATTATCATTATCATTATCATTATCATTATCATTATCATTATCATTATCATTATCATTATCGGGTTTTTTGGGTTTTCTTGGGTTTTCTTGGGTTTCCAAAAAACCCACTGGGTTTTTTGGGTTTTCTTGGGGTTTCGATGATGGCCTTCCCCCTCTTTTCCCGTTCGCCCTATTTCTTTCTATAACAGACATGTATTTATCTTTATCTGCATCAATCCTTGAAGTGACTAATTTCATTATGACGCATTCCATAGGGTCGGAAATATGAATAGATGTTCCATATAATCCATACTCCAAAATACACTCTATAATCCTCAGTCGTTTGTCGTCCGGCAATTCTTTAACAGATTCAAACCATTCGGAATAGAACAGCATGGAATTTTTCATAACACATACAAAAAAATCCTTCCTTTCGATAGCAACAGATGCCGCTGTTGCTATCTACTCGGAAGGATATATCTTATATTTGCGATAGCGGCATCTATCGTCATTGCAAATATAAGAAACTTTTCTCTTATCACCGCCTTTTACGGGGCTTTTTTGCTTTCGTCTCTATCTTTTTCCCGGCCTCGGGAATATGATCGGCGGTATCATCCCGGACGAAGTGCTTGCACCATTTAGGCAAGTTCGGGGTTTTCATATCGGTCGCCAAACACCAAAACAAATGTTCGGCCCGGTCTTCGGGGGCACAATGGATGCAGACCCGGCAGTCGCTGGTGGGTTCAGTTTTCATTTCCTGCTCTTATCCCATGACATGCGTAACACCTCCCGCACGACTTCTTCCACCGGAATATCCCCCATAGCGGATAGTACATACTTCGCGTTATCCTTGGCATCCCGTGCCTTCATTCCCATACTTCGCAGCGCGGCTATGGAATCATCGAGCGTTCGGGGGTCATACAAGGGCCCGTTCGCCACATTATCCGGCCGTTTTTCCTGTCGGGGGGTCATATCATCGGCATCGTTGAAAAAAATCGACAAAACAGCGCCGATCAATTCAATCATCGTTATAATTGCCATGTACCGCTCCCTCGATCCCGAAATCTTCTTCAGTGTTTTTGTTACGGCTCGATTCATGATCGTTAATCATTATGTTCAACCAATCCGGAAAATCCATCTCGCATACCATCGGAATGCCGTCTATCATCACGCTTTTCAACTTGCCCCGCCGGACCCATGAATGCACGGTAATGTATTTTCGCCCTGTCTTCTCGGCTATCCACGCCACAGTATGTAAATAGGATGTGTCCACCATCATAGCGAAGCCCCCTTCCCCTCTTCTACGCGCACTTCAGCCGCGCCTTCCGCCGTCTGAGAATCGGGATATATCGCCTCGCTGTCCAATGTGAGCAGATCATCCCCCAAGGGGGTGGCCCCGTCGAACTTCATCCCCATCGCCAACTGCGTCATCGGCTCCGAGGAATACGGGTCTATTATGCCGCCTTCTCGCACGACCCTTTTCCCTACCGTCTTATCGCACATTACATCGAACGACGTGCGCCACATGCCCGACCAATTGCCGTATTTGTCCTTGGAATTGTAGGATTTGGAATAACGCATGCCCCATTCCCGCAGCTCCTCTACGGTCATATATACGTACTTTTCAAAGCCTGTGAGCAAACGGATATATCCCATGTATCCTACCAGCACGTCGCGTTCGTGGGGCTCTACGTTGTACACGAATTCTCCCGTGAATGGATTGTGCGACACTATGTCTCCTTCGTACACCCTCGCAGTCTCCAGGCGCCCTACTGTCCCCGTTCTCAGGGACAGTTGCTGCAATCCCCTGCGCATGATCTGGAACGTGCATTGATCCTTATACGGAATAAGCGCCGATTGCGACAGGTTCGGGTCGATGGATAATTTGGTGCAGGCGGCGACCATCGCCGAGCGCAGAATCGTTTTCGGGTCGCACTTCATCAGCCCCGACTGTGCCGGGTTTTGCATGGCCATCAGTATCGTTTGCATGAAACGCGGGGCATTCTGCTCGCCTAAAGCTGCGAAAAACATATCCCGCATACTCCCTTTACCCAGCCACTTTTTAACCGTGTCGTAGTTGGACAGCGTGACGCTGGCCGTCTGCGATCTTACCGATATTTCTTTGGACTGCGCGGTTATCTCTTTCATATTCATAATTATCTCCTTCCCTCTTTATTTGTTTTTTATCAGACGCAATACGCGATATTGCGACGTGCCCAAGTATTTTTTATACAAATCCGGATGATCGCGGGCAAAATCTTCCGTCCGAAAGCCCCGTCGCGTCTGCGTTTTGAACGTCGCTATCGGCATGCCGTCCAACTCCAACGTGTCACGCGAATCGAAAAGTGCCTCTATTTGCGATTTTGCGGCCTCAAATTTCGCTTTCGCTTCCTCGTAGGCTCTCTTATATACCTGTGCGCTGTCGTACAGAATACGGGCCTCTTTCCCCACTTTCTTCGACCCCGCCTCCGAAACAGGGTGAATAAGTTGTACGTCCTTCCCGTTCTCGGGCTCCGGGCGCTCATCCCCCAGAATATACCGCTCGACCCATGCGCACGCCTTTTCGATGATATTCGCAGCGAATAACGGATCGTATTGGATAAGGCGCACCTTCATTTTCTTCTCTCCGTCGTTGATGGCAAGATAGGCGGCTTCCCGTTCCATTATCGCCATTTGATATTGTACTTGCGCGTACCATTCGTCCGGAATTGTCGTCGGATCGTCGAAATCGACGATAAGGCGCGTATCCTTGATTTCCAGCAGCGGCCGCCCCGTTTTTACGCTCGTATCTTTTTGGAACAGCTCCCGGTCCGGAGCCACTTGCATCCACTCCGGATATTTGTCGTTGCGGTAAACGGAGATTTCTTCGCTGCGCCGGATAACCTTCAAGCCTGTTTCGTGCTCGAACCAGCGCGCTATACCGTCTTCCATGAATCGACCCCGGTGCACGTTGGCATTGTCTTCTCTGGCGCCCTCTTTCAGCCCCAGCCAATAGGCTAAGGGCGTTTCGTATTTATTAAGGCCTAAGATAGTCCCGATGTTGGACCCTCCGACCATAAATCGGGAATTACGATAGGTTTCCCATTCCGTCCGCGTCTTAAAAATCTTCTTCGTTATCATATCTTTCCGTGTTTTGATTGTGTTTCGATCTTTTGTAATACCTGGCATTCACTCCTGCCAGAACATAGCCTCGTATCTTGTCTAACTGCCCTTTGTAAATGGTGAAACGCTGTTCCCTGTGTCCCTGTATATACATATATCCGTCCCACAGGTATAAAGACCGGATTTTAGCCCCCGGATCGTCCGTTTCGTCGTCCGTCTCCGCGTCTAATTTGAACTCCAGCGTCAGAGATCTGCCGCAATACAGATCGCAGTCGAAAGCCACGTTTTTAGCCGATATATTCCCTATCTCCAATATCGCCTCGCGCAATATCGTAGCGATGATACGAAGGTCGCAGCGCTTGAATGTTATACGACGTACAAGCATGATATTATTATTTTTCGACTATTATACTGCTATTCCATAATCTCAATACTACCCGGCCGTGCTTTACGGCCTCGGTCAATATCCGCTCAAATTCGCTGATATCGAAATTTTTGCCGTCGATCATCGTAATACGGTCCTCTAATCGTATTCGGGGCCTTCGGGAAAAGAAAAGGGACGTATTTATATCCTTTTCTTTTCCGTCCGCATAATATATTTTTGCGCCATATATGCCATGCCCGTGTGATACGGTGGCGACAGCTTCCGAAACGGTACAAGTTTTCATGATTTTACAGTTTATTCAAGTTTTATCTTTCTTCCGCGTAAATAGCTGCTCCTATTGTCCAAACGCGCCGTGATGAAATTTCCCCGCTTGTGAACCGAGTATCTGAAATGATGGTCCGGGTCGTGTTCCAGGATGTCGGGATATTCCGGATCGAAGCTAAATTCCATAATGTAGTAATCCCCGGATTTCATACCCTCTAATCTCCCTTTCAGATATTCCAGACTGAAGCCCGCTTCTATCGGCTCCCCTTCGGCGTTCATTAAAGACCATACCGACAATGTGTGTGTGTTCATAACTCTGTTTGTTTGGTTTGTGATCGCCGCCCGGGAGCGACCCGGGAACAGCCTGCGCTGCGGCGATGAATGGGACGGTGAGAGCGAAACAAAACATAAATAAGGCCGCTTTTTACCGCCCGTCCCTCGCGGCTGGGGTTTCAAGGCAGCGGACAAACCCCTGCGCCGTCAGGCGCCCTCTAATTCTATAAGGTACTCAACGAACCATATCCCCGTCATAAAACCAAGATAGAACGCTATCAACAGGGCTAACAAGTGCTTTATTAATTGTCGTTTCGTCATAACTTCTCTACTTCGTGAAGATCGCACAAACCCCAGATCGAGACTACAATTTCGTAATGGCTCCCTCTGTCTGCGACATCCTCTACATGCACCATACTACGGCACAATACGAAACCGAATACGAACGATAACGAAATAATCACTACGAATTGGATGAATTTGTTACTCTCGGTTCTCATACATTCCCTTGAATTTTTCGAATACTTCACGCGGCGAATAGTCGTCGCAACTCCTGCTATATATGACCGTTAAGCGATCCGAAACATACCGCCCGTCGTCTTCGTGCCAGTCCCCTGTTTTGAGGTGGTCCTGCAACTCATCCGCCGACCGCTGGGAACTACCCACCGCGATAATACGGCACAAAACCAAATCGGAACCCTGTTTTCTGAGGCAATTTTTGCAATAGGCCTGTTGGTTCAGGGTAAGTCTATTAACGAATTCGCGCTTCAGAAGAGACGAAATATAAAAATCTTTCATACCACATGTTTTTTGAATATTATTCCCTGTGACCTGCAAGGCGGCACAAATTGGCTAAGTCCTCGTCTAAATTGTAGGTGGTGAAAACATAGCCTTTGCCGTACTTGCTCCCGCGATATTTAACGGCCCCTAACCGCTTGGCCAAAAGATCCGGATTAGTGCCTTCATTATCGGTAAAGGCATTACGACTGAGATAATAGCGCGGATTTCCGCAAATGTCGTGAGGAAGGCGAATAATTTCGTAGTTTTCGCGCATATAATCCGAATCGCTCAGCCACGAATTATTGTAACGCTCGATGAATTTTAACGAAATCGTGTTTTTTATCAATTAATATGCGGACAAGTTATATATAACGGCGTATCAGATCCCAGGCTTGATGATATGCGCGTACCTGAACATCCATCCAATTTTCACGGCTATTAGGGTCCTTTTCCCCGAAGTTAGTGCGGCGCAACTCCGAAGGAGTGCACAACGCGCGCGCAATATCGCCGTTATAAATCAAAGCCATCCCACCGTAGCAGTACGTACCCCAAGAATCGGCGCCGTTCAAGACCGAAGACAAGCAAAAATCCGGACATTCTTCGCCTTCCTGTTCATAAAAATAACACGCCTCATTGTATTTATCTAAAATATCTAAGGCAAACATTTTAACGCCTCGATCCCACGCGGAACGAGCCCGTACGGATTCAATACTTTCCCGAATAAAAGTTACATCTGTTTTCATAGATTTGAGTTGTTTGGTTTTCGTATTACAAATATACAAAGAATATTTGATTCTGCAAACATTCTTTAAAAAAAATCATACGTTTTTCTGTCCGAAAAATACAACAAAAAGACCAACCCCAGAACAATCCACACACCCACGCGCACACGTACGCCGCGGGAATAGTACTTTGCTTCAACAGAATTAATAACATTCGATATACTTACTACCAGAAGAGATGTATTTAGATTCCATCAAGGTAAGAATCTGCGCGACATACGTGCGTGCGCGTAGGAATAGATAGTGAAAAATCGGACAAAATGAACAATACGGAGGGTTGAGGGGTGTGGTGGTTGGTTGAGGCTTCGGCGAGGAGTGGGCACTGCTGTTGGGTCAGGGCGGAGAAGGCATGCCGGGACAGGACAGCGAGGACCAGCCAAGGAGGAGAACCGGAAGGCTGGGCGAAGGATTGGACGACGGGACGGGAGGCTGCACCTACCGAAGCCCGAGCGAAGCGAGGGCGGAGGAACTCCCCTTGCGTTGGGGTAAACAGGGGGCTGGGTCGGCGTGTATTAACAACCCCGGAAATCGGGCGGGTAAAATTTTCTTGTGTGGGGGGTCTTGTTTTTTAGCGGGATAATTGTTTTCTTTGCGAGAAGAAACGATTTGAGTATGGCACAGCACAACTTACCGGCACAGAGTTTGGATCCGCTGCCTAAGAATCCGACGTTATTCGGGTACTTCGAGGGCTCGGATGTAAAGTTCGATAATTCGGGTGAAGATTTCGCACGTATTTTCTCGGAGGTAATGATGGGGGAATACGGGGTTCCGCTGTCGTTGCGGGAGGCGGGTATTTCGATGTTGCTGATGCCTACGGGTGTAGTCATTGAGGACGATACGGTAAAGTTGACGTACCATTACGCGGAGAGCGGGGGTTTGGCGGTTTTGGCGGTATCGTTGACGGACGGGGCATGCACGTGCGAGATGCTTCATCTTACGGGAGGCGAAGGGGTGAATGTATCGTGGGATAAGATCACGAACAAGCCGGACGGCATCGAGCCTGCGATCGTAGTTCTTTCGGGGTCTCCCGAGGAGGAGGCGTCCTATACGGAGGATATTATCTCTCAGATTTCGGCGGCCGTGGAGATCAATTCCCGTTTGGTGTTGGAATGGGGTTCGGAGCAGGTTTCGGTGGACTATGTGGAGAGGTCGTCTCATCCGGTGCTGTCGTTCCGGCGGGATTTGGTGTCGTATGAAGTTACGCTCGACACGACGGCCAATACGGCGTCGGTTCAGAATATTTCGGCGCTCACGTCGTCGAATCTGCGCGACACGGTAGGAGACAGCCAGACGGACGTTATGACGCAGAAGGCGGTGACGGACCTTGTGAAGAGCTTGGGCCTCTCTGTCGTGGAGGTCGGGGGTGATCCGTCTCTTGCGGAGACATGGACCGCGGATGTTATCTCCACGGTAAACACGATGGTCTCGAACGGTGCCCCCCGCTCGTTGGTCATCGCGGCCCCTGCGGCATTCGGGTCGTACCTTTCGACGAAGCTCTACGCCTACGACTTCTCGGAGAAACACTACGTGGAGATCGACTATGTCAACGAGGACGTGAAATATGCCGTAGTGCTGAATGCGACCGATTCCACGGCCGAGGTCTCGGCGCTCGCGCTGGGGGGTCTTTCGAAGATCGACCTCGACGTCTCGCCCTCGGATGCCGCGGCTTATACCGCCGCCGTGCGGCAGGCGCTCCGCAAGGCCGTTCAGGCCGGGGATGCCGTCGTGCTGCGTAATGGAGGTATCGACGTCGTAGTACAGACGGCCCGCTACGACGAGGGCAAGGTAACCTTCGTCTTCTCCGGGGAGGACATCGGGCATACGATGGTCTTCGTGCCCGCGGACGACATCACTGCCGCCACGGTGGTATTGGCGGCCGTGATGCCTCAGTCGGTAATGACCCTTTCGGGCGACATCGCCGAGACGACATCGTGGGCCGACGCGAAGACGGCGCTGCGTCAGGCGGTGCTGGGAGGCAGCCAGCCCGTAGCGATGTACGACGGCACGATGTGGGTCGCTTCGGCATTCTACGGACAGCAGGAGGGCAACGTCACGGCGACATTCATGGATTCCTTCGACCGCACGGTGGAGGTAGTGGTTACCAACGAAGGCGTCGTTACGTGCAACGCCCCGGCCATCCTCAACGAGACGTATATCTCGCAGGAGACGGGGGCCGCGACGAACAAAATCATGTCGCAGGATGCCGTGACGAAGAAGCTCATCAACACCCTGACCCTCACGGGAGACGTCACCGGCACGGGAACGCCTGCCGACGGGAACCTCTCCGTAGCGACGACGATCCACGGGGCGGCCAAGACCGTAACCCTCACGGGCGCCGTGACGGGTACGGGAACCGCCGAGGACGGAACGGCCACCGTGGATACCACATTGTCCGGTGGCGCGATATAAATGATACGGGAGGGCCGTCACGTTTGGTTTTCTATTTGCAATTATCCCCTTCAATCGGGTTCAATTCGGCCCTCCCTTCTTCGACACTCCCGATTGCTCATCATACTTCCTGTCGGATGCCCGGTGCAACTCCCGGGCATCCTTTTTTTGATTTTCGTAAATTTTCGCTAAGTTTGCGGTAAAGCAAGGAATTATTATGAATTGCGCACCCATTCCCACGAAAAAGCTCAACTGCGAGAGTGACCTCGAAATCCTCCTCACCTCCACAGACATTTTGAAGGAGGCCGAGAGGTGGACGATTATTTTCTTCACCGGAGATGCCTCGTGCATCGCCCCGAGGCGGTACGTCACGGCCTCCTACGACGGCAAGGAGTACAGGAACTGCCGCCCGGCGGAGGACGGGGCCCTTCTCTGCTTCTTCCGCCGGCCCGCACTCGGCGTGGGGCAGTTGTGCTACAAAATATACCTCGGCGATGCGGACGAGAATTTCGCCCCGAATCTCCGGGACGAGGTGGTCCCCGTATATACGCCCTACGAGATCGGCCCGTGGCCCTCGGACGACGTGCAGTGCGAACTGGACCTTCTCGTCGTATCCGGCGTCCTCGTGAACGCCGAGATCACGGACGTCTCGGTCGAGACCCTGGAGCCCGGCTCCGAGGCTACCGTGGAGATGGGGGGAACCCCTTCGCGCCGAACCCTGCACTTCGGAATCCCCGAAGGTGTCCCGGCAGGATTCGGGGAGGTAACCTCCGAGACGGACCGGGAGACGGGAATCCCTTGGGTGGACGTTACCATCGACGGACCCAATACCGCCAAGAACCTCCACTTCTCATTCCACCGCCTCACGCCCTCCATCACGGCCGACGAGAAGGGCAACATCTACTCCAACGAGGTCCTCGTCTCGACGGTCATCCCCGACACGATCTCGAAGCTGTGGAACAAGACCCATATAAACCCCACGCAGAAACCCATCCTCGCGGAGATGTGGGCCGACATGCAGGACGAGGCCGCGGCTATCGTGCATATCGCCTCCGTATGGAAGGTCGATACCGCGGAGTTCGGCGCCGCGACACAGAAGGCCGACGACGCATACCGCCACTACACCGCCGCACAGCCCGACCTCATCGCCATAGAGGCCGACTACGGGGACCTCGTGGCGTGGTACAGCGCGAGGATGAAGACGCTCAACGCCGTGGCCGACGCCATGAAGAAGGCCGGGGACGACGAGATCGCACGCATCGACGGAATCCTTCAGAGCATGGGAACGAAGGTCGTGGCGTCCGTAGATAGCGTGACCCCCGCGGATGCCGACGTCACTGTGCACTATACCCAATCCTCGCGCGAGGACGACACCGGGGAGTTCGCGCAGAACCCCGAGACCTTCACCATCCCCGCAGCCACCGCCGCTGCCGCGGGCGTCATGGATGCAACGTCATTCAAAAAGCTCGACGGAATAGACGCGGCCCTCGATTCTATCTCCAACACCCCGGATGCCGCCTCCGTCACCATCTCCGCGAACAGGCATTCATACGACAGGGAGAGCAAGGAGTGGAAGGACGCCGAGATTACGACCGTTATCCCCGCCGCGACGACGGAGAAGGCCGGAACGATGACGGCCAAGGAGTACCGGCGCTCTACGGGTATCATCTCGTACATAGATAATGTCTCGAACGTCCCCAACGCCGAGAGCGTGGCCCTGAACGTCTCGCGCCACGACTGGAACGATGCCGACGGCACGTGGTTCGACATGCCCGACACGGAAGCCACGCGCATACCTCCCGCATCGCAGACCTCGGCCGGAGTGCTCTCGGCGGCCGACAAGACCTCCATCGACAACCTTACGAAGATGGAGCAGACCCTCGGCGGAAAGGTCGTGACGTCGATCGACGCCGTGACCGCTTCGGACATCGAGGCCCTCCTCCGGTATCACGCCTCCAAGAAGGATGAAGATGGCGCATGGACCAACGCCGAAAGCTCCGTGACAATTCCTGCCGCGACGACCGCGGCAGCGGGACTTCTCGGAGCCGTTGACAAGACCAAAATCGACGGTATCGCCTCCGTGATCTCCGCAGCATCCGACAGCTTTACGCATTCGACGACGAATGCCACGACGACGTTCACGATCCGTACATTCGATGCCGATACGGCCACGTGGTCCGAGCAGACGAAAACCCTCACCATCTATGCCGCGACGACGATCCTCGCAGGCCTCCTGCTCCCCGCGGACAAGGAGAAGATCGACAATATCGCCTCCGACATTTCCGGGGCCCTCACCGAGGCCAAGAGCTATGCCGACACGAAGATCGGAGAGCACAACGTCTCATCCTCGGCACATGCCGACATCCGCAGCGTCCTCTCCGGCAGCACGGTGTTGCCGACGTGGGATAAGGGCACCTACAAGCTCACCTTCACCACGAACGCCGGGGCGCAACTCGTCGTGGACCTCCCCATCGAGCAGATGGCCCTCAGCTACAACGCCGAGACCGAGAGCATCGAGTGGACCAATGGCGACGGAACGACATCCTCGGTCCCCGTGTCGCAGTTCGTGGAGGTATATACGGGTTCCAACGGCGCCCAGATCACCGTGACCATCGGCGAGGGGAACGCCATACAGGCCTCCGTGGTGAACAACTCCCTCTCGTGGGACAAGCTCGATGCGGCCTTGCAGGCCAAGATCGACGCCAAGGCCGACAAGACTTGGGTGGATGCGGAATCCGTCCCGGCTAAATCGAATGT
>ERZ827101.3619-NODE-3619-length-10695-cov-13.070959_pt1 | contig 10695 bp, 9 predicted proteins | sample MGYA00519869_ERZ827101 | MGnify/ENA primary metagenome ERZ827101 (study PRJEB31778, sample SAMEA3449256) | human gut metagenome | biome: human gut; feature: human-associated habitat; material: faeces | place: United Kingdom | collected 2010/2012 ...
GCTCCCGAAAAGGCCGTTGATTATAAGGTCGGGGACGATGTTGTGGTAGACCTTCTCACACGAACCATCGAGGGCAAGATCGGCTATGTGGGCGAAACGGATGTGCGCATCGACACCAGCGCACAGGGGCAGTCGTGGGATAACGAGGTTATCAACAAGCAACAATTTGAGGACGGTCTGCAGCAGGTTGAGCCGGAACTATCCGACGAAGAACTGGACGAACTGCCCATCTCTGCCGTGATGGACGGAAAGGTGCAGACCTTCCCGGATGCCGCTGCCTTGGATGAAGCCCTGAACGCTGTGCCTGCCGGAAACTTCCACATCACGGATGATGATTTGGGTATCGGAGGTCCTAAGCAGAAGTACGCGCGGAACATCGAAGCCATCCGCACACTATTTCGGTTGGAGGTGGAGCACCGGGGTGCCACCGCCGAGGAGCAGCAGGTGCTTTCCCAGTATGTGGGCTGGGGAGGTCTGGCGGACGCTTTTGACCCCAGCAAAGATAGCTGGGCAAAGGAATACGCCGAACTGAAAGGACTGCTTTCTGAGGACGAATACGCCGCCGCCCGTTCCAGCACCCTGAACGCCCACTATACCAGCCCTACCGTGATCCGTAGTATCTACGATGCCGTGGAACGTATGGGCTTCCAATCTGGCAACATTCTGGAGCCGTCCATGGGTGTGGGCAACTTCTTTGGAATGCTGCCGGACAGCATGGCGGACAGCCGTTTGTACGGCGTGGAGCTGGACAGCATCACCGGGCGCATCGCCAAAAAGCTGTATCCGCAGGCAGACATTACCGTGGCAGGCTTTGAGACCACCGACAGGCGTGACTTTTATGATCTTGCCGTGGGCAACGTACCTTTCGGTCAGTACAAGGTCAACGATAAGGCGTACAACAAGTTGGGATTTAGTATCCACAACTACTTTTTCGCCAAGGCCATCGACCAAGTGCGTCCGGGCGGCATTGTGGCGTTTGTGACTTCTCGTTATACCATGGACAGCAAGGACAGCACCGCCCGCAAACACATGGCAGAGCGTGCCGATTTGCTGGGTGCCATCCGTCTGCCGAATAATGCGTTTAAGGCGAACGCAGGCACCGATGTCGTTTCGGACATCATCTTCCTGCAAAAGCGTGACCGCCCCATCGACCATGAGCCGGATTGGGTGCAGCTGGGCAAGACCGAAGATGGTTTTGCCATCAACCAGTATTTCGTAGACCACCCGGAGATGGTGCTGGGACAGCTGACACTGGAAAGCACCCAGTACGGTCACGACCTGACCGTTGCACCCATTGAGGGTGCAGTGCTGGCAGACCAGCTTGCAGAAGCGGTACAGCACATCGAGGGCAATTACACTGCGGTGGAGATTGCTGCCCCGGACGTCGCAGATGCGGAAGCACAGCGCAAAACGCTGCCCGCAGACCCGACTGTGAAGAATTTTAGCTATACGGTTGTTGATGGCGAGATATACTACCGAGAGAACTCTATCATGACGCAGATTGAACTGTCCGACAACGCCAAAGGCCGTGTAGCTGGTATGGTGGAGTTGCGGCAGATCGTCAACGAACTGATTCAGCAGCAGTTGAATGACTTCCCGGACGAGGACATTAAGGCATCACAGGCCAAGTTGAATGCCGCCTATGATGCCTTTACCGCAAAATACGGGCTGATTAACGACAAGAAAAACGCACGCCTGTTCGATGATGACAGTTCCTACTATCTGCTCTGCTCACTGGAGAATCTGGACGAGAATAAAAATCTCAAGTCCAAGGCGGATATGTTCACCAAGCGGACGATTCGGCCAGAGCGTGTTGTCACCAGCGTGGATACCCCCAGTGAAGCGTTGGCGGTGTCCATCGGGGAGCATGGCAAGGTGGACTTGCCCTATATGGCAGAACTGCTGGGCACACCCGACGAGTACGGGCGCATCACCACTGAATTGTCTGGTGTGATCTTCAAGGACCCTGCCGCCGACCCCACCGACCCGGAAGCGGGCTGGCAGACTGCGGACGAATACCTTTCGGGTAATGTACGCGATAAGCTGCGGATGGCACAGCTTGCTGCGGAAAGTCACCCGGAGTTCAAGGTTAATGTGGACGCACTGACCAAGGCACAGCCCAATAGTCGATACCTTTATAATAAGAGCGAACAGAAAGGAAGTGCCTGATATGATGTCTATCCTGAAGAAAATTGTTCTTTTCCCGGTTTCTCTCTTTGTGGCTTTTCTGGCTCTGATGGCGAAGTGGCTGCTCACGTTGTCCAGCTATGTGGTTGCTCCGCTGATGCTCTACATCTTCGGCTGCGGCATCTACACCGCCTACCGCCAGACTTGGGATCAGTTTCTTATCCTGCTGGTGGCCGAGTTCATCTGCTTCGTCCTCTTTTTCGGTGCAACTGCCATCACCGAGGGTATCGGGCGTTTTAGTGAATGGCTTGCAGAACTGTAAGAAATAGTTTTAATCCTTTGCCGCCTTCGTGCGGCATTTTCCTTTTATGGGGGGTGATTCGTGATGGCTGCGACACGATTGATCGCATTGCACAAGAATAAGGGAAAGACCGTTGCGGCCTGTTTGAAAAGCCGCACAGACTATGTGCAGAACCCCGATAAGACCGAGCAAGGTGAATTGGTGAGTTGCCACGAGTGCAGTCTGTGATGGCGAAGATGACGTTGACACAAGGAAAGTAGCGGATCTTAAGCAATATGAGGCTGCGATCACGGTAACGGATACCTACCACGAAACCAAGAGTTGCTTTGGATGGATCGGCGAAATCGAGAATGAGCGGTTGCTGTCTGCTCTTGAAAAGTTATCGGAAGACGACCTCAAACTTTTGACGCTCTACGTCTATGAAGGTTATAGCACGGTTGAATTATCTAAAGTTTATGGCATTGCTCACCAGAACATTAGTAAGCGAATTATTAAAATTACTAATTTTTTGAAGAACTTTTGATTTTAGGGTGCAGAATGCCCCTTCTCGATGGCTCGTAAGTGAAGGGACAATTTCCCAAGCGGCATCTGCCGCAGGGCAAAGCGTCCGACCTCGCGTACCTTGAAAACTGAATAGTTCCGTCATCTGGTGCTCCGATAATGATACTTCCGTAATTCGCGGCCCGGTCACAAAGCAGACGGGGTGGCTGAAATGCCAATGAAGCGGTACAAGTCCGCTGCCAGATGTTTATGCCCCACTCGCAGGGAGCCGAGGGCGAATATGCGAGACCTGAACATATTTTATCAGGAGTGACCGGATGCTGTTTTCGGTCTCCGGTCACTCCTGTTCTTTTACATATTTATCCGCTAATCACCTTTACTAACATGGAGGACTACTCAAATGGACGAGTTGAATCCTACGGTGCGCGAACAGGAGATTTACGAGGAGATGGAACTGACCCCGGAAATGATCAAGTCCATCCGAACCCTCTGTGCAACCTGTCTGCGACATTTCGTAGAAGCTAAGGCTTTCAAAATTGCTATCGTGCCGAGTGCAGACAACAGCATGGATACTTGCACTGTCTGTCAGACCCGGCGTGGTTACGATTATGTTGTAATGCACCGCTGATGCTGGTGCTTCGTTTCAATCATCGGAGGAGGTGATGTGTATCGTATAAAAAGAATTGCTCCCATACTTCAACAGAAACCCGCTGCCTAGGAGGTGCAGCGGGTTTCTTACATATCCAAACGGAGGTTTCGCAATTTGGAATCTACTTTGAAATTCCAACGCGGAGACATCTACTTCGTTCGACTTGACAACCGCACAGGTTCCGAACAAAGCGGAACCCGTCCAGCAGTCATTCTACAAAATGATGTGGGAAACTCCTGTTCACCGACATTGATCGTTGCGACTTTGACAAGTAAGACAGAAAAGAAAGCTACGCAGCCGACGCATTGTCTGGTGGAACCGGAGGGGCTGGAGCCGTCCATCGTTCAGGCTGAGCAAATCTTCACCATCGACAAAAGCCGTGTCAAAAGATTTGTCGGACACCTCACCCCAGAAGAGATGGGGCGGGTCGATGATGCTGTGAAAATCAGCCTTGCTCTGAACCCAATGGGAAGCATCCAAAAGCTCAAACCGATCATCCGTTCTACGGCGGCTTACGCACCGCCAGAAGTAGCTGACGGTAAGCCGCCTGTCTATCCCTACACTCCTATCAAATCCGATTTTGAGGATGCAGGAACAGTCGAAGAAATGATGTTATACACCGAACTGCAATCCGCTGTTCACGCAATGATCCAGCGGCTTGAATACAGCTTCACCTTTAATCCCAGCTTGCTCACCAGCCCGAAGCGTAAGAAGCAAGTGACTGAGATTTTGACCGAAGCTGAAAAATACATTTGGCGAATTAAGGAGGAAATCAGATGCGCCTGAAGAATGACACTGAAAATTTTGCAGCTTCCTTCATTATCACCCCGCCTTACCAAATGAGGGTGATTCACAGCAGTAAGCTGATCTACCCCCGTGAAATCTACCAGCGGGGTGTGCAGCGCAAGCGGGTGGAACTGATTGCTGCTGACTTCAACGAATACGTTGCGAATGAGCCGAAGATCAGCTTCCGCAACGGCAAGTATTATGTGGTGGATGGCCAGCACACCATCGAAGCGCGCATCCTTCGTAACGGCGGCAGAGCCTTGCCGATTCTCTGCAAGGTCTACACCGGTATGACCATGCAGCAGGAAGCCCTGCTCTTTGCCGAACAGAACGGCCATTCTGCCCCTTTGTCTGCGGGCATCAAGCTGCGAGCAAAGGTTGCGGGCGATGATGCTCCTTCCAAAGAATTTCTCGCTGCTACCAACCGGGTGGGGCTGGCATTCAACTATGACAGTTTGCAGTTGAGTGATTACCGCATCAGCTGCGTGGGCACCGCGCTCAAGCTGTATAACGAGATGGGCGAAAAGATCTACTGCGAATCCCTGCGGTTGATCGTGGCTGCGTGGGATGGCAAGCCCGATTCATTCCGTGCATCTGTCCTGCGTGGCATGATGCACTTTGTGGAGTTGTATCACGGCGAGTTCAGCGAGGAACGGCTGGTTCGTGCGCTTGGCAGCGTCCATCCCATGGAGATTTACCGTGTCGGCAGGGATAACCCTGCAAAGCTGCCCGGATGGAAGAAATACGTTTTTCCCATCTACATGGCTTACAACGGCAAAGGCCGCAAGGACGCTCTGCCGATGAAGTTCTAAAACATATTCTCTCTGCCAAGAGGCACCTGCAAGCTGCGGGTGCCTCTTATTACATAATTATATCGCGCTATCGCTACTTTTGAAAGAAGGGCTAGATATGACCAATATGAATGTGATTCCTGTGTCGCAGGATTCGTATATCGTTAATGGCTGCAAAGTGAAAATCACTTATGCAGAAGATGGTGACAGCATGGAGGTTCTTCAGAAACTGATTCATGATACCCTCTGCGAAGAAGCCAAGAATTGCAGTTGAACCGACATCCTTGCAACAAGGATAGTCCAGCACTAAAATAATGGTACAGTTGATGCAGCAACCAATTCAAACAAACGAATGTGTGCACAGTATCGTTGTTTTAGTTTTACATAGGAGTGACAACGATGAAAAAACGTGTATATACCTTATACCGTGTTTCGACCATTGGACAGGTCGAAAAGGATGACATACCCATGCAAAAAGAAGCCTGCCACGAATTTGCAGAACGGCAGGGCTGGGAAATCGTCAAGGAGTTTTCCGAAAAAGGCGTTTCCGGTTTTAAGAAGTCTGCAAAAGACCGCGATCAGCTCCAGCTGCTTCAGCAGGCGGCTGCTGCCGGAGAGTTTGATGTTCTGCTGGTGTTCATGTTTGACCGTCTGGGTCGGCGTGACGACGAAACGCCCTTTATCGTGGAATGGTTCACGAAGCAAGGGGTCGAGGTCTGGAGCGTAAACGAAGGTCAGCAGCGATTTGATTCTCATGTTGATAAGCTGATGAACTACATCCGCTACTGGCAGGCGTCTGGCGAGAGCATCAAAACCTCTATTCGTACTCGTACCCGTATAGAACAGCTTACGGAAGAAGGTCACTACACTGGCGGCACGGTGGCATTTGGTTACAAGCGTGTCCAGAAAGGTCGCTTGAACAAAAAGAATCAAGCTGTCTGTGATTTGGAGATTGACGAGGAAGAAGCGGCAATCGTGCGCCTGATCTTTCAGAAGTATGTTTATGAGGGATACGGCGTGAAACGAATCTGCAACTACCTTGTGGAAAATCATATAATGGGGAGAAATGGGAAAAACATCCCCACTACAACTCTTGTTCGGATGGTTCGGAATAAGTGCTATACCGGTTATCTCATCAACGGAAACGTTGAGAAGGAATGCCCGGAACTGAGGATCATTGAACAGGAAGTGTTCGACCGTGCACAGGAATTGCGTGATACCCGCCGCAGAGAGAAGGGCGAAGATTCTGATAGTTACAGTCCCCATGCTCTGCTTTGTGGGAAGGTGTTCTGTGCACACTGCGGAAATCGCCTGAACATCACGAGCAGCGGACGCACCAGACTGCGTGCGGATGGCTCCACGGTGAAGGAAAAGCGGTTCCGTTATAGCTGCCATTATAATGTACGGCATCCGGGTCAATGCGATGGACAGTCCGGCTACGGTGTAACAAAACTGGACGCAATCGTAGAGAGTATCGTATGCACCAAGTTTTCGGAGATTTTAGAGTGTTCCAAAAGCAAGCTGCTTCAGGATATGCTTCGCAAGGACATGGAAGTAGCGCAGAAAGAAGTATCACGTGCAAAGAGTGAACTCGACCTCAAGGACGACGAACGGAATGCATTGAAGGATGAAATGATTCGCGTCATCCGGGGAAAGAGCAGCATTGACCGTGATATGATCCAGCAGCTTCTGGATGAAAATCAAGCTGCGATCCAAGCAGCACAGGATGCCCTGACCGCTGCACAGAACAAGCTGGAGGAGATTGAGCAGGAAAACAAGAAAGCTGAAAATGATTGCAGCAATCTGTTCACTTGGGCAAGCACCTATCAGAACGCATCCTTTCAGCAGCGGCAGGCAATCCTCAACCAGTTCATCAAGGAAGTCCGTGTTGGACGGGATTATGATATTGAGATCATCCTCAATGTTCCGCTGGAGGAGTTTGAAGAATTTAAGAGTCATTCGCTCTCGGTGCGTACTCCGAGTGGGCGGAAAACGGACCTTAAACAAGCACCCGTTAGGGGGCTGGGTACTCCGAATGGGGGAATTGTCGTTTTTGACAAAACTTCTGGTGAAGCTATGAACATTATGCCGAAAAGTTCGGCACACGTCACTTTGCGCTGTCAAGACAAATGATGCGCGATTTTGCAAAGAATGGCAAAAAGAAACGCCGTATCGTTTAACACGATACGGCGCTTTATGGACTCGAAGGGAGTCGAACCCTCGACCTTTCGGATGCGAACCGAACGCTCTCCCAGCAATATCGCTTTTGTGCACACCTCGCACACCGTGAGAAAGGAGAAATCAACGTGTATTCGTCTATATAAAATATCCTGCCATCCCAGCGACCTTTCTCGGTCGCAAGTATGGTCTCCAAGCCACTGATTTTCAAGATGATGCAGTTTGGGGCGTAATATGGTTGGCGGACAAGTGAGCTACAGGCCCTTGAGATGTAACTCACTTGGGGTTCAGATGTATCGCATCTCAATTTACAATAAAATACGATGTACCGTAAAAGCGCAACTTCTACTCGGAAAGAATGAAAGCTGCGCTTTTATTTTTACCCACAAAACATTTCAAAAGGAGAATGCCCATGGATAAAGACTTTATGCTGAACTACTACGACAAAATGGTACGTCCAATATGGACGGAGCTGATGAAGACACCTCGCTATCAGAGGGTGGCTTGCGAACACGACAAGCTCGAACGTGAGTTCCGGCGGCTGTTGGATGAAAAGCTGGGGCGGAAGTATCTTGAACTGGACGATGCACTGTTCCGAGTGATGGATGACATCGCAGAAGCTATGTATATGAAAGGTGCCGCAGACCGTGAGTTGATGATCCGTTAATACCATGAGTTACGACTACTTCTATGGGCAGTCGGGCGAACTGTTTTCCTACTTCCGTATTCCGAAAGCACTCTTTCAGGACAGCCGTTTCCGGCAGCTTTCCACGGACGCCCGAACACTGTATGGCATCCTGCTTGACCGTATGAGCCTTTCCGCAAAGAACAACTGGTTGGATGAGCAAGGGCGCGTGTATATCATCTACACTGTCCGGGAAGTGCAGGAATCTCTCTGCTGCGCCGAACACAAGGCGGTCAAGCTGTTCCGGGAACTGGAACAGGCCAATCTTATTGAGCGCAAACGGCGAGGGCTGGGCAGACCCAGCTTGATCTATGTCAAGAACTTTTCGTCTGGACTGCCGCCAAAAGCACAAGTACAGAATTGCGCAAACAGCAATTCTTGTGCTGCTGAAAATGCAGTTCAGGTGCAGCCAAAACCGCAATCTAATAAGACTGATAAGAATAAAACAGAGAGGAACAATCCTTTCCTCCCGGATGAATCGGACAGAGAACAACTCGAAGATTATTTTTATCAGGCATTGGAGGTCGAACTGCTGCTCCGGCTTTGCCCGGATGATGAGGACACCATCTATCAAATTGTGGACTTGCTTGTGGACACCTGCTCCACCAAACGCAAGATGTTGAGGATTGCCGGGGATGATAAGCCCACCGAAGTGGTGCGCAGTCGGCTGAAAAAGCTGAACGCAGACCATATCCGCTTCGTGCTAGGCTGTCTGGCAGAGAACACTTCCCCGGTGCGAAACATGAAGCAATATTTGTTGGCAGCACTGTTCAATGCGCCCACGACCATGAATCTCTATTATCAGAACAAAACGAACCACGACTTTGCGCGTGGCTCTCCGGGGAGGTGATATTATCGCAAAGAAAGCAACCACAATCGCCATCGTCAACCAAAAAGGCGGCACGGCCAAAACCACCACCTGTGAAAATTTGGGCATCGGTCTGGCTATGGAGGGGAAGAAAGTTCTGCTGGTGGATGTTGACCCGCAGGGCTCACTCACCATCAGTATGGGCTGGCAGCAGCCGGATGAACTGCCCACTACGCTTTCCACTCTCATGCAGAAAGCTATGAATGACCAGCCCATCCAGCCCGGTGAGGGCATCCTGCACCATGCGGAGGGTGTTGACCTTATCCCGGCCAACATTGAGCTGGCGGGAATGGAAGTTGCCCTTGTCAACAGTATGAACCGGGAAAAGATGCTAAAGCAGGTGTTGGACAGTGCCAAACGCGAGTACGATTATATTCTACTGGACTGCACTCCTTCGCTGGGAATGCTCACCGTCAATGCGCTGGCTGCGGCAGATACCACGTTGATTCCGATGCAAGCGCAGTACCTCTCTGCCAAAGGACTGGAACAGCTCTTGCAGACGATTGGAAAAGTGCGGCGGCAGATAAACCCAAAATTAAAAATCGAGGGTATTTTGCTCACCATGACGGACAGCCGCACCACCTATGGAAAGCAGATCGACAATTTAATCCGGCAAGGCTATGGCCGGAAGATCAATGTATTCGAGCAGACGATTCCCCGGTCTGTCCGTGCCGCTGAAATCAGTGCGGCAGGAAAAAGCATTTTTGCCTATGACCCAAAAGGAAAAGTGGCAGAAGCCTACAAATCTCTGACGAAGGAGGTGCTGGCCGATGCCGATAGACAGCGGAAACTTAGCTCTGAAAGGGCTAGATGAACTTTTCACTACGGAGGAAAAGCGACAGGAAGAGCAGCGCGAACAGGTGCAACAGATTCCCATTGATGAGCTGCATCCGTTCACCAACCATCCTTTCAAAGTCGTGGACGATGAAGCCATGACCCGGACGGTGGAAAGCATTGCCCAGTTTGGTGTGCTGGCACCGCTTATCGCAAGACCGTGTCCGGATGGTGACGGATATGAGATTATCTCTGGCCACCGCCGCCAGTTCGCTGCAAAGATGGCTGGACTGGAAACGCTGCCCGTCATTGTGCGTGACATGGACGATGATGCCGCCACGATTTTAATGGTCGATTCCAACTTGCAGCGAGAACACATCTCGCCCAGTGAAAGGGCTTTTGCGTACAAAATGAAGATGGATGCCATGAAAAGAACTGCTGGTAGACCACCAAAAGAAAATCCCCGACAAGTTGTCGGGAATTTTGAAACAGCCGATCTTATCGGTAAAGAAAGTGGTGAAAGCGGCAGACAAGTCCAGCGATTTATTCGTCTGACAAACCTCATCCCCGAACTTCTGGATATGGTAGACGAGAAAAAAGTATCGTTCAATCCTGCGGTTGAACTGTCCTATCTCTCGCACGAACAGCAGCAAGAAGTGATAAACGCAATGGACGACACGCAAAATGCGCCCTCATTCTCACAGGCAAAGCGCATAAAGAAGCTGGCGCAGGAGGGCAATTTTACTTCAGAAGCCGTAGTCGATATTATGGGCGAGGAAAAGAAAAGCGAGCAAGACACTGTAACCATCAAAAACGAAACTCTGCGCAAATACTTTCCTCGCAGTTATACGCCCCGGCAAATGGAAGAAAAAATCATACAGCTTCTGGATGCGTGGCAGAAAAAGCGTCAGCGTGACAATGAGCGTTGACAGCGCATGAACCGATAAGACCCGATTGGGTCTTTTATTTTGCAAAAAATTTAGGAGACTAACTATTAAAAGTCAAGCCCCAAAATGAAAAAATCCGTCTGCCGAC
>ERZ827101.3633-NODE-3633-length-10647-cov-3.524736_pt1 | contig 10647 bp, 9 predicted proteins | sample MGYA00519869_ERZ827101 | MGnify/ENA primary metagenome ERZ827101 (study PRJEB31778, sample SAMEA3449256) | human gut metagenome | biome: human gut; feature: human-associated habitat; material: faeces | place: United Kingdom | collected 2010/2012 ...
AGTATTATGGAATAAAGGTACAAATATTACAGGATACCAGATTCAATATTCTGACAAAAGAAACTTCAAAAAAGCAAAAATAAAAAATATTTCAAAGAGTAAAACTACAGGATGTGTAATTAAAAAATTGAAATACAAGAAGAAATATTATGTAAGAATTAGAACGTACTTATCAGAAAAAGGGAAAAAATATTATTCGAATTGGTCTAAGACAAAATGGGTAAAAATAAAATAAAAGATGGGCTGTCGTATTAGCGACAGCCCATCTTATTTTTATAATGCTTTAAACCATTGTTTACAGTAATCTAAAAATGCCTGCTCAGGCACAGAAAGTATCCTATCCTTTGCCCATGCTATAATGAGTTTGCTACACATGGCATTTTTTATTCTTAAAACTTTAACATCGTTAGACGGATGAATACTATAATATTTATAAGGAAGAATTGCAACTAATTCATCTTCTAAGAGCAATTCATAATTATATTCATTTAAATCACAAATAGGCTACATAAATGTAAAATAAAATGGTGTGCCGTTTGATTTTAAAGCTTCATCAACAGAGGCATGTGAAATATGTATATTAGGATATTTGGCAGAAAAATTTGCAGCCAGATGAGAAATGAAAAAATCACCATCCTGAATATATATAATAAGTTCCTGTTGGTCTATGTCTGAAAAAATGAATTTTACATTTATCTATAGTATTTAATATGATAGATACTTTTTGATAGAAGTAAGTACCATAATCGTTTAATCTTATTTTTCGACCGCAACGGTCAAATAGCTGAACACCTAATTCTTCTTCAAGTTTCTTTACTGCGTAACTTATAGAGGGGTGAGGAACCATATTTTTTTTAGCAATTAAGGAAAATTCTCAAGTTCAGCGGCATCTTTAAAATATTTTAATTGTGGTAACTCCATAAAAAAATCCACTATCTATAATTAATAATATCTGTAAGTCATAATATGCCATGCTATTTATAATTTTAATATAGGCGATAAAAATATAATAATTCTAAAAATGAAAAATATATATAATTCATTATAGGCATATAAAAAAGAATAAATGAAAAACTTACATCTTCTTGCCGGATGCATTAAATTTGTAAGTCTTTAGTCCGTCGTTATAATAAGTATTTGTTACTAAAGAACCATTCCCTGTTGCAAGATATTTGGCTCCTTTAACGGTAATCCAACCTGTACACATTTCTCCGGTAGAAGGGCTTAAGTAAAATTTCCTGTTATCTACAGTTAAAAAGCCTGTTTTCATTTTTCCGGTAACAGTGTCAAAATAATACCATTTACCGGAGTATTTAACCCAACCGGTTATGATGTTGTTGTCGTCTGTTAAATAATATGTATCCTTACCGTCTTTTACAAATTTACCGGAAATTATTTCTTTATTTAGTCCAAAATATGAAATTATGGAATCGGCATCCTTTTCACCAAGAAGGTATCTTTTAGCTACTGTATTAAAATATTTTTTGCAGTCAGATTTATTTGTGATATATCCGTGCTCAATAATAACACTTGGAATATTGTATAAAACACCATTTCTGACAATAGAATAATAATCCATTCTAGAACCGTTTTTGTAATGCAAACCTTTGTATTTTCGCATCCAAAAACCACGTTTTTTTAATCCTAAGGAATGTAAGTTCTTTAAGGCAATTTTACCAAATGAGGTAGTTTGTAAATGAATTCTTTTATTATAACCGGAGTTATATGCTGCAAGCATTAAAGCACCGGTTTTATTTTTATTCGCATTAGCATTGATATGAAGACTTATTAAAAAATCAGCATTAAGTCTTTTTGAATATCTGTTTCTTGCTGTAAGGCAGTCTCCAAGTCCGAGGGTAGAGAGGCAATTATTGGTTGTTCTTGTCGTATAAACTGTAATGTCACCATAATTGTCTAATTTGTTTTTGCATGCTTTAGAAATATCAAGTACAATATCTTCTTCTTTAAGTCCATATCCACGGGCACCGATATGCTTTTTGCAATGACCGGGATCAAGAACTATGACCTTAGAAGTTAAAGGCGATAAGTCAGATTTAATATAATCAGATTTATCTGAAGGTAAAGAGACGGCCTTAGTATCGTTACTTAAAGAAGTTTCTGATAAGTTGTAAGTTGTAGTGACTTCATTTGTAGTACTTTCATTTAAAGAAGTATCTGCAACAGAAGCTTTTGTATTTGTAGAAAATGTTAAAGTGCATGTAAGCATTGATAAAATTAGTGTGTGTTTTAAAATCCTTTTCATTATAATATGTACCTTCCAATGATTTTTTCCTGTATAAGTATAAATGATTATTATAAAAATTACATTATTAAATAGGTAAAAATTGTAAAATTATGCAAAATCCATGAAATAAAAAGAAGAGTATGTGGTAAAAAGCATTTAAAAAATTCTTTATGAGATAGTTTTGTGTTGCTTTTACACTGGTTTTATGTCATTAAACTGCCATTAAAACGCCATTTTTACGCTATTTGCTTGACACAAAATAAAAGCAGAGTTATACTGTTTAACGTAAATATTGACTAGATGATAAGGAGTGGACCAGAGGTCCACTCTTTGTTATTGTTAAAAAGTCTTAAATAAAGACATAATAATAGTAGAAAGTTGAGGAGAAAGCGTGTCAAGAAGAGAAGAATACGAAGCAAAGACAGAAGCACTACTTCAGCCAATGGTTGACGAAAGAGGATTCGAATTAGTTGACGTAGAGTATGTAAAAGAAGGCAGTAACTGGTATTTGAGAGCTTTTATAGATAAGCCGGGCGGAATATCTATAGATGATATTGAACCGATAAGTAGAGAACTCAGTGAAAAGTTAGACCAGGAAGATTTTATAAGCGATGCTTATATATTAGAAGTAAGTTCTCCGGGACTTGGAAGACCATTAAAGAAAGATAAGGATTTTGTAAGAAGTATAGGTGAAGAAATTGAAATTCATTTATATAGAGCTATAAACAAACAAAAAGAATTTGTGGGAATCTTAAAGGAATTCAACAAAGAAGAGAATACTTTTACAGTTGAATTAGAAGACGGCGAAGAAACGGTGTTTAACAGAGCTGATGTTGCACTCGTAAGATTGACATTTGATTTCTAACAATTACTTTGTATCAAATAGAACAGAAAATAGTCCGATGAAGGACAACAGTATGTAGAGATAATTAGGAGGATAAAGGAAAATGAATAAAGAATTAATTGAATCATTAAATGTACTGGAGAAAGAAAAAGAAATTAGTAAAGAAGTGTTATTTGAAGCAATCGAAAATTCGCTTGTAGTTGCATATAAGAATAATTTTAATAAAGCTGACAATGTTATTGTTAATGTTGACAGAGAAACAGGAGATTTCCACATTTATTCACAGAAGGAAGTTGTTGAAGAAGTATTTGATCCTGTAATTGAAATTTCATTAGAAGATGCAAGAGCAATTAAGGGAACATACGAAATCGGAGATATGGTTAATGTAGAAATCCAGTCAAAGGACTTCGGAAGAATTGCAACACAGAGTGCTAAGAATGGTATTTTACAGAAAATCAGAGAAGAAGAAAGAAAGAGCGTATTTGAACAGTACTATGAAAAACAGAATGACATTATTACAGGTATTGTTCAAAGAATTAATGGAAAGAATATTAGCGTAAATCTTGGAAAGACAGATACTGTTTTAATGGAAAAGGAACAGGTACCAGGAGAACATTTCAGACCAACAGACAGAATTAAGTTATATATTACAGAAGTTAAAGATGGAAATAAAGGACCAAGAATCGTTGTTTCAAGAACTCATCCGGGATTAGTAAAGCGTTTATTTGAACAGGAAGTTTCAGAAATCCAGGACGGAACAGTTGAAATCAAGAGTATTTCAAGAGAAGCAGGTTCAAGAACAAAGATGGCAGTTTACTCAAACAATCCTAATGTAGATGCAGTAGGTGCATGTGTAGGTGTAAATGGAGCAAGAGTTAATGCGATTGTAGATGAACTTTGTGGTGAAAAGATTGATATTATAAATTGGGATGAAAATCCTGCAATTTTAATTGAAAATGCATTAAGCCCTGCAAAAGTTGTTTCAGTATTAGCTGATCCTGACGAAAAAGAAGCTATGGTAATCGTTCCTGATTATCAGTTATCTTTAGCAATTGGTAAAGAAGGTCAGAATGCAAGACTTGCAGCAAGACTTACAGGATTCAAGATTGATATCAAGAGTGAAACACAGGCAAAAGAAGCCGGAATTCAGTATATATTCGATGATGACGAATATTATGATGAAGATGAGTATTATGATGACGACGAATACTATGATGATGACGAATATAATGAAGAAAAAAATGAAGCTGATGATACTTTAGAAGAAAACTTCGATGAAAATGAAGCTGACAGTGAGGATGATTCAGAAGAATAAGTAAGAGAGGTCAATATGAGCCAGACAAAGAAAGTTCCATTAAGAAAATGCACCGGGTGCAATGAAGTGAAAAATAAAAAAGATATGATTCGTGTTATCCGTGATAAAGAAGGAAATATTTCTATGGATGCTACGGGTAGAAAAAATGGCAGAGGGGCATACATTTGCCCGGATGTAAAATGCCTTGAAAAAGCTATGAAGAGCAAAGGTCTTGAAAGAACACTTAAGGCAAAGGTTCCGGAAGAAGTATATGAACAGCTAAAGGCTGAGTTAGGAGAAATCAATGGATAAGGTTATATCTATGATTGGTTTAGCAACTAAAGCCGGCAAGACTGTATCAGGAGAGTTCTCAGTAGAAAAAGCGATTCAGGGAAATAAAGCCCATGCAGTTATTGTTTCTGTAGAAGCATCGGATAATACAAAGAAGATGTTTAAAAATAAATGTGAATATTACAAAATACCGTTGTTTTATTATGGAACAACACAAGACTTAGGAAAAGCTACAGGAAATAAAACCAGAATGTCATTGGCAGTAGTTGACGAAGGATTCTCAAAATCAATCATAAAAATGTTAGATAATCAAGTAAAATAATCGGAGGTTATAGAATGGCAAAAATGAGAGTACATGAATTAGCAAAAGAATTAGATATAAAAAGTGCAGATATAGTAAAAGCATTGGGAGAAAAAGGCATTGACGTAAAAGCAATGAGCTCAGTGGATGACAGTGAAGTAAAATACATAAAGGATAAATTTAGCAAGAGCAAGACATCTGAAGATAAAACAGCTGAAAAAGTGACACCTACAGAAAAAACAGAAGTCAAAGAAGAAAAGAAACATAAGAGAATTATTACAAGTAGAGGAATGGTTCGACTTAAAGGTGATGGCGAAGAAAGACCAAGAAGACCAAGAACTGATGGTGAGAAAAAACGTCGTCCAAGACCTGAAGGTGAAAATCAGAATGCAGCCGCTCAGAAAACTGAAAAAACAGAAACAGTTAAGAAAGAGAATGAACAGATAGCAAAACCTGTAGAACAGGAAAAAACTGAAAGTGCAAATAAGCCGGTAGAAAATAATGTACAGCCAAAAGAAGAAAAGGTTGAATCTGTAGTTACACCGGTTGCAAAGAATGAACCAAAGAGACCGGCTCCTACAGCAGAATCAGCAGCAAGAAAAGCAGCTGAGATAGCAGCAAAAGCAGCAGCAATTGCTGAAAGCCGTGGACAGAGCAGAAACAATGACAGAAGAAATAACAGAAATGGCCAGAATAGAAACAACAGAGACGGACAGAATAGAAATGGAAATGGTCAGAACAGAAACAACAGGGACGGACAGAATAGAAATAACAGAGATGGCCAGAACAGAAACTTTGGAAACAGAGATGGTCAGAACAGAAACAATGATGGAAAGTCATTTAACAGAGATAATAGAAATGGCAATAACCGCAATTTCAATAATAGAAATAATGATGGTTATAATAAGGATAAAGATTTTGACAGAAATGACAACAATAATAGAAGAAATGACAGAAGAAGAGATGAACAGAAGCAGAGTGCACCTGCAGATATAATCCAGAGCAAAGATCGTAATAAGAGAGAAAACAAGTTACGCCAGGATAAGCAGGAAAGAGGAAGAAAGAATTACGAAGATGGTAATGGCGGAAGAAAAGGCAAGAATGGGCGTAGAGTTGATTTGAGCAAGCCGGTATTACAGAAACCTCAGAAGAAGGAAGAAAAGAAAGAAGAAATCAAAGTTATTTCAATCCCTGAAGCACTTACAATTGGTGAATTAGCAGAAAAGATGAAAATGCAGCCATCAACAATTATTAAGAAACTTTTCTTAGAAGGTAAGATGGTTACAGTTAATACTGAAATTGATTTTGCCGGAGCAGAAGAAATAGCCCTTGAATATGAAATTATGTGTGAAAAAGAAGTTAAGGTCGATATGATTGAAGAACTTCTTAAGGAAGAAGAAGAAAATGAAGCAGACATGACAAGTCGTCCACCTGTTGTATGTGTAATGGGTCATGTAGATCATGGTAAAACATCACTTCTTGATGCAATTAGAGAAACAAATGTAATTTCAGGTGAAGCAGGTGGTATTACACAGCATATTGGTGCTTCTGTTGTTAAGATTAATGACAGAAAGATTACTTTCCTTGATACTCCGGGACATGAAGCGTTTACAGCAATGCGTATGCGTGGCGCTCAGTCAACAGATATTGCAATCTTGGTAGTAGCTGCAGATGATGGTGTAATGCCTCAGACAGTTGAAGCTATCAATCATGCAAAAGCAGCCGGAATTGAAATAATTGTAGCTATTAATAAGATTGATAAACCGGGTGCAAATATCGAAAGAGTAAAACAGGAATTAGCTGAATATGAATTATTAGCAGCTGATTGGGGTGGAAATACAGAAATGGTTCCTGTATCTGCACATACAAGAGAAGGAATTGAAGAATTATTAGAAATGGTTCTTTTACAGGCAGATGTACTTGAACTTAAGGCAAATCCTGACCGTATGGCAAGAGGTATCGTAATTGAAGCAAAACTTGATAAAGGTAAAGGACCTGTTTCAACTGTACTTGTACAGAAAGGTACACTTCATATTGGTGATCATATTGCAGCAGGAGCAAATTACGGTAAAGTAAGAGCTATGACAGATGACAGAGGAAATAGAATTACAGAAGCAGGACCTTCAACTCCAGTAGAAATTTTAGGATTGAGCGGAGTACCAAACGCAGGTGAAGTATTTGTTGCTAAGGAAACTGCAAATGAAGCAAAAGCATTTGCGGAAACATTTATTGCAGATAGCAAGGAAAAACTTCTTGAAGGAACTAAGTACAGAATTTCTCTTGATGATATTAACAGTCAGATTAAGGCAGGTAACCTTAAGGAATTAAATATCATCATAAAGGCAGACGTACAGGGTTCTGTAGAAGCTGTAAAACAGAGTATGTTAAAACTTTCAAATGAAGAAGTAGAAGTTAAAGTTATTCATGGTGGTGTAGGTGCAATTAATGAATCTGATGTTATTTTGGCTTCTGCATCAAATGCAATTATTATTGGATTTAATGTAAAACCTGATGCTCAGGCAGAAGAAATTGCTACAAGAGAAAAGGTTGATTTAAGATTATATAGCGTTATTTACAATGCAATCGAAGATATTGAAAGAGCTATGAAGGGAATGCTTGAACCAATTTACGAAGAAAAAGTTATCGGTCATGCGGAAATTCGTCAGATTTTCAAGGCTTCAGGTGTTGGAAATATCGCAGGTTCATATGTATTAGATGGTTCATTTAAGAGAGGATGCTCAGCTAGAATTACACGTGATGGAGAGCAGATATTTGACGGACCACTTGCATCGCTTAAGAGATTTAAAGATGATGTTAAGGAAGTTAAAGCAGGATATGAATGCGGTCTTGTATTTGAAAAATTCAATGATATTGCTGAAGGAGATGCTGTAGAAGCGTACATGATGGTTGAGGTACCTAGATAAGACTAGTTAACCGGAAAGGAATTATATGAGAAAGAACAGCATAAAAAATACAAGAATTAACGGGGAAGTTCAAAGAGAATTATGTAATATAATCAGAGAACTCAAGGACCCAAGAGTAGGAATAATGACAAGTGTTACCCATGTAGAGGTAACACCTGATCTTAAATATTGCAAAGCGTATGTAAGTGTGTTAGGCGATGAAGAAACAAAGGCTGATACATTAGCAGGACTTAAGAGTGCAGTTGGATTTATCAGACATCAGCTTGCAAAAACCGTAAATTTAAGAAATACTCCACAGATTACATTTATTTTAGATGATTCTATAGAGTATGGCGTAAGAATGTCAAAAATGATTGATGAGGTGACGTCAGATGACAATGAATAATCCTATACCTATAAAGAAACTGATTGGCGATGCAAAAACTATTGGAATAGCAGGACATATCAGACCGGATGGCGATTGCATCGGTTCATGCATGACACTCTATAATTACATTGAGAAAAATTTTCCGAATATACAGGTAAAAGTATATCTGGAAAAAATTAAAGATAAATTCTTATTTATAAAGAACTCTGAGAAAATAGATTCAAATGGGTACGACGGAACAGAGTACGATTTATTCTTTTCACTTGATTGTGCTGATTTAGAAAGATTAGGTTTAAATAAAGAATTTTTTGAACATGCAAAGCGAACAGCATGTATTGATCATCACATCAGTAATGTAGGATATGCAGATTATAATTATATTCTTCCAAATGCAAGTTCGGCATGTGAAGTTTTATATGATTTGTTAGATGTAAGTTTATTTGATAAATCTATTGCAGAACCAATGTATACAGGAATTGCCCATGATTCAGGAGTGTTTAGATTCCAGAGTACAACTTCTAAAACAATGAATGTTGCAGGAGAAATGTTGGATTTTGGAATTAATGCAAATAAGATTCTTGAAGAAACATATTATAAAAAAACTTATGCACAGTCTCAGGCTGCAGGAAGACTTCAGCTTGAAAGTGTAAGGTTTATGGATAATAGATGCATATTTGCATACGCAACAACAAAACTTATGGATTTTTATGGTGTGACAACAAAGGATTTAGATTCAGTGGTTGCACAGCTTAGAAATATTGAAGGAATAGAAGTTGCAATATTTATGTATCAGATAGGGGAAATGAAATACAAGGTAAGCATGAGATCTCAGGATTTAGTAGATGTAAGTGTTATAGCATCATATTTTGGTGGAGGCGGTCATGTAAGAGCTGCCGGATTTGATACTGTAGGAGATGTACACGACATCATCAATAACATTTCAGAACAGATTGAAAAGCAAATGCCATAAATATAGTAATGTGACTTACCATTACAGGAGGAATGAATGATAAGTGGTGTAATAAATGTCTATAAGGAGCCGGGATATACGTCTCATGACGTAGTGGCAAAATTAAGAGGCATTTTGAAACAGAAAAAGATAGGACATATGGGAACTCTAGATCCATATGCCGTTGGAGTATTGCCGGTGTGTCTTGGAAAGGGAACAAAATTATGCGATATTTTATCAGAAAAAGATAAAACGTATAAAGCTGTTTTGTTACTAGGACAGGAAACAGATACACAGGACAGTACAGGTAATATAATAAATAAAGCTGAAGAAGATAAATTGAATGCTTTAGACCAGACAGAAGTCTTTGCAACAATTAAAAGTTTTATAGGTGATTATGCACAGATTCCACCTATGTTTTCGGCGATAAAAATAAATGGTCAGAAATTATATAATCTTGCAAGAAAGGGAGAAGAAATAGAAAGACCTCCAAGACATTGCAAAATTATAGACATTACAATAACAAAAATTGATTTGCCAAGAGTAAGTTTTCACGTAACATGTTCTAAGGGTACATACGTAAGAACCCTTTGCTACGACATAGGAAAGGATTTAGGTGTTGGGGCATGTATGGAAAAACTTACACGTACACGAGTTGAAAGATTTGACATAAAGGACAGTATTTCTCTATCTCAGATAGAAGAAATTAGGGACCAGGGAGTTTTGGAACAGTATATTACTCCTGTTGATGAGATTTTGGATATGTATTCAAAATGTATGGTTTCAGAGGAAGCTGAAAAGTTACTTTATAACGGTAATATTTTTACTTCGAGAAACACATTGCTAAAGATGAATCATCAGGATGGTCAGACAGTAAGAGTATATACTCACGATGGCAAATTCATTGGTTTGTATATGTATATTGCAGAAAAACAGATATACAAACCAATTAAGATTTTCTTATAGAAATGGAGAAATTATGCAACGCATTTCTTTAGATGATAACATAAAATTAAAAAATACAATTGTAACAATTGGAAAGTTTGATGGAATACATAAGGGACACGAAAAGCTTCTTGAAGTTATAGTTAACAATGCTAATGGTAGACAGAAAGTAGTTCTTACTTTTGAAACTACACCTTCAGCATTCCTTAATAATAATGCCAACAAAACAATTGTGACAGAAGAGGAGAAGCAGATTCTTTGTGAACAGCAGGGCGTTGATGTGTATATGAAAATGCCTATGAAGAAAGAGTTTCTTGCACTTTCTCCGGATGAATTTGTATCAAAAATTTTAAAAGATAAAATAGGTGCCACAACAATTGTATGTGGACCGGATTTCCATTTTGGAACAAAGGCTTCCGGAAATGTTAAGTTTTTGAAGGACAATCAGAAAAAATATGGTTATAATCTTATAGTTGTAGAGAAGGAA
>ERZ827101.3641-NODE-3641-length-10606-cov-2.738698_pt1 | contig 10606 bp, 11 predicted proteins | sample MGYA00519869_ERZ827101 | MGnify/ENA primary metagenome ERZ827101 (study PRJEB31778, sample SAMEA3449256) | human gut metagenome | biome: human gut; feature: human-associated habitat; material: faeces | place: United Kingdom | collected 2010/2012 ...
ACCGGCGGCGCCACCTGCGCGGATATCCTGGAGCTGTCGAGGCAGGTCCGGGAGATCGTGTATGAACGCACCGGTGTCCGCCTGGAGCCGGAGGTTCGTCCGATCGGGCGGGGGATTGCCGGGGAATAGGAAAGGAACGGCCTGGGCTGTTCCGGCGGACAAAATGTGGAAAACACCCTGTACGGAGCTCCGGAAAAGAGAGGATCGAACCATGGAATTCGTCATTGTGACCGGTCTGTCCGGTGCGGGTAAATCCCGCGCCGTGGATGCGCTCGAGGATATCGGTTTTTACTGCGTGGATAACATGCCTCCGAAGCTCCTGCCCAAATTCGCGGAGCTGTGCATGCAGTCGCAGAACAAGCTGTCCAAAGTCGCCATCGTTATGGATGTGCGGGGCGGTGAACTGTTCAACGACCTGTTCGACGGCCTTGACGACCTCAAGCGCCAGTGCGGCGACTATAAAATCCTGTTTCTGGAATGCGACGACCAGGTGCTCGCCCGCCGCTACAAGGAAACCCGGCGGCAGCATCCGCTGGCCGCGGCGAACGATAACTCGGTCCTCAAAGCGATCGCCGCCGAGCGCCTGCTTTTGAAACCCGTGCGGGCCCGCACCGATTATCTGGTGGATACTTCCCATCTGTCCACCTCCCAGCTCAAGGAACGGATCACCTCGCTGTTTATGGAGGATTCCTCTCAGGCGATGACCATTCAGTGTATGTCCTTCGGGTTCAAATACGGCTATCCGGCCGAGGCCGATCTCGTCATGGACGTGCGATGCCTGCCCAATCCTTTTTATGTGGATGAACTCAAGCGTCAGACCGGGCTGGATCAGCCGGTGCGGGCCTTCGTGCTCGACCGGGAGGAGACCAGGGGATTCCAGAAGCGGCTGTACGATCTGATCGACTACCTGATTCCCCTGTATTGCAACGAGGGGAAGAGCCAGCTGGTCATCGCGATCGGCTGTACGGGCGGCAAGCACCGCTCGGTCACCCTGACCGAGGAGCTGGCCAAACACATTGGGGAAGGCGGACACCGTGTCATTGTCAATCACCGCGACATTGCCAAGCTGTGAAAGGCGGGGGATCCCATGTCTTTTTCGTCGGATGTGAAACACGAGCTGGCCGGGATCCAGGAGGAGCGGGTCTGCTGCCGCATGGCCGAAGCCTACGGGCTGGCCGAGTTCGGCCACGCCTTTTCCACCCGCGCGGTTTCGCTGCAGACGGAGAACGAGGCTGTGGCCCGCTTGTATGCCGCCGTCCTCGGGGAGGCCGGCGGGATTCCGCTGTCCGTCACGGAGGGAAAGGGCCTGTATACGGCCGCGGCCGCGGAGCGGGAGGATCGGCTGCGGATCCTCAGCCGGTTCGGCCATGCGCCGACGGATGTGGGGGTGCGTCTCAACCGGGCCAACCTGGAATGCGACCAATGCCCGGCGGCCTTTGTCCGCGGGGCCTTTTTATCCTGTGGGACCATGACCAACCCCGAGGTCGACTACCATCTGGAATTCAGCGTCCCGTTTCTCAATCTGAGCCGGGATCTCGTCACTTTGCTGCGGGAGCTGGGCCTTTCGGCCAAACAGGCCCGCCGCGCCGGCGGCTATGTGGTGTATTTCAAGGAAAGCGAAAGCATCGAAGACTGCCTGACCTTGATGGGCGCCACTTCGGCGGCCCTCGAGCTGATGGGCGTCAAAATGGTCAAGGATATCCGCAACAATATCAACCGGGTTACCAACTGTGAGAGCGCCAACATCGATAAGACCGTCGCCGCCGCCGCGGTCCAGAGTGAGGCGCTGCGGAAGATCGAGCGGACGGTGGGGCTCGACGCCCTGCCGGAGGAACTGCGGGAGATTGCCTATCTCCGCCTCGAGAATCCCGAGCTCTCCCTGCGGGAGCTGGGGGAGGCGCTCGACCGGCCGCTCACCCGTTCGGGGGTCAACCACCGGCTGCGGCGGATCCTGGAATTCGCAGAAAAGTTGTAATACCATATGGGAGGGGACGAACCACCAGGCCCCAGGACCAAGCCGCCCGAAAATTTGGGCCGGTCCGAGGCTTTTCTCTCCGGATCTCCCGGTTAAAACGTCTGTGGCGTTGTTCCGTCGAGTCGACCGGGCCCATCGAAACCTGGTTTTGGAAAATCGGGGAACGCTTTTCCCGGCAAGCAGCAAATTTCGATTCAGGGCGTTGGGAACCATATTTTCAGTAAAGGAGGCGCGGGTATGCAGCTGCCGATATCTGCGCAGATGACCCCTCGTGAAGGCGTGGGATCCCTGTACTATTCTTTTGCGTCGTTTGACGCGGTCCCGTTTGTCCGGCACGGGTTTTCCACCCGGCTGGGCGGGGTGAGCCGAGGGCCGTTTTCCGCGATGAATTTGAGCTTTACCCGGGGGGATGAGGCGGCGGCGGTCCGGGAAAATTTTGCCCTGTTTTGTGAAAATCTCGGCATGAAAGCGGAAGATGTGGTGGTTTCGGCCCAGGAGCACCACACCAACCTCTACAACGCGACAGCGGCCGACCGGGGCCGTGGGGTGACGAGGGAGCGCGGCTATGCCGACATCGATGGGCTGCTGACCGACGAGCCGGGCGTGGTACTGTGTACGCAGTATGCCGACTGCGTACCGCTGTTTTTCGTCGATCCGGTCCGTAAAGTTGTGGCTACATCTCACGCGGGATGGAAAGGTACAGCGGCGCGGATTGGGCGGATAACCGTGGACCGGATGGCACGGGATTACGGCTGCCGTCCGGAGGATATCTTGGTCGGAATCGGGCCGTCCATCGGGGCCTGCTGTTTCGAAGTGGACGAACCTGTGGCTTCCGTATTCGCCGCCATGGGGGAAGGCGCCGGCTGCATACGGGAGCGCGGCGCCGGCAAATACGACGTCGACCTGTGGGAGGTCAATCGGCGGGTTCTCGCGGGGGCCGGCATAGAACCGGAGCATATCAGCGTCGCCGGCTTGTGTACCCGCTGCCATCCGGATATTTTCTGGTCACATCGCGCCGCGGGGGCCCTGCGCGGCAGCTTGGCGGCGTTCATCGCGATTGCAGACCGATAGGGGGCGGGAGAATGCCTTACGGGATTGCCGATATGGCGCTCTACTTTTTTCTATACAGCTTTCTGGGCTGGGCGCAGGAGACGGTCCAGTGCTCCATCAAGGAGCGGCGGTTCGTCAACCGTGGCTTCTTGAACGGCCCTATTTGCCCGATTTACGGCTGCGGGGCGCTGCTGATTTTCACCTTTCTGCTCCCGATCAAGCGGGGGATCGCGTCCCCTTTTCTCGCGGTGCCGCTGGTGTTTCTATGCGGGGCGGTCATCGCCTCGGCGCTGGAATATGTCACTTCATGGGTGATGGAAAAGCTGTTCCATGCCAGATGGTGGGATTATTCGGATAAAAAGTGGAACATAAACGGCCGGATCTGCTTTTGGATTTCGGTCGGTTGGGGGCTGCTGACGGCGGTTTTTGTGTTTGGGATACAGCCCGTATTTGAGGATTTGGCGGCAGGGCTGTACCGTTTCCAGCCCCTTCTGCCAAACATACTGGCCGTGTCTCTGACCGGGCTGTTCCTCATCGATACCGTCGTTTCGGTCAAAGCGGCTCTGTCCATCGGGAACCGCCTGGAACAGCTCGAAAAGCTGGGCGCTGTGCTCAAGGAGCATTTGGAGAATCTGGAGCTGCCGACCGAGGATATCCTGCTGCGGCTTGAGAGTGCGTATGATAAAAGAGCGGCGAAGAAGCGCGCCGCCCAAAGCAGTCGCCAGGCGCGGCTGGATGCATGGCGCACCCTGACGCCGGAGGAAAAGAAGCGGCACGTGGCCGGGCTGGTGGCGGAGCTGCAGCGCAGACAGGAGGAGCTGTTCCGCTCCCGTTTCCAGCAGCAGCGACTGCTGCGCGCCTTCCCGCGTATGCGCCGTACCGACGCGGGAAAGGGCACGGGGAAAAACTGCCTGCTCGACGAATGGCGGAATCGGCTGAACAAAAAATGATATACCGTTTCAACACCCGGCCATCCGAACATCGGACGACCGGGTGTTGCATATGGGCGTAACAATATCCGCTCGCCGCCCAGCGGCGGAGCGTATGGGGCTCTTGCGGCATGAACACAACCGTTCAAGAGCGTCAATCGTTGTGGACGAGGGCGCGGACCGTCACGACCCGCGGGCCGGTGGGGTTGTTCTCGAAGGTCAGCTGGCCGGTGCAGAAGCTGCACGCCGGTTCAATGACGTCGCCCTCGGCTTTCAGTTCCAGTTCAAGGCGCTTCTGACTGGCGATACAGGCGCGCTGCTGTCCCGTCACGACCTGGCCATGGCCGCACTGGCATGGCACGATCGTGACGGGCTTACTTTTTCGGTTTTTCATCGACTGATAGAGCCGGGGACAATACAGCAGATCGTTCTTTGAAATTTTTCCAGGCGCAGACATGGCGAAGTCCCGGACGACGCTCAGGGAACATTTACCGGTGCGCAGAAAGTAACAGGTGGATTTGCTGAGGTTCAGGGTGACTTCGACAGTGCCTTTGATAATGCTCATACACGACTCCCATTCGATTCCGAGGATCCGCCGCCCTCCAAAGATATGAGACGGACCGGCTTCTGCTGCCGGATGCATTCGGCCACCACGTGCTGTGTGCCGTGGGAGGCGCCGTCCCAAAAGGCCAGGACCAGGTCCGCATACCGGACGATAGCGGTATTGCGGACAAGCGGGGCCTTTTTCCCATATTGGTCAAAGTCAGGGGGAAAGATCCGCATCGGCAGACCGAGCAGGGCGGCGACCTGGGCCGCCAAGGCATCGACCCCCTGTGCGCCGCCGCTGACGATTTCGCTGGCGTTGGCGGGCAGATAGCGCAGGATCTGCCGCACAGCCTGTCCGTCGGCCTGCCGGCTGCCGACCACGGCTACCTTCAAGCGGACCACCCCCATCAAAATAAACATCTGTTCGTCTTTCAGTATAGCATATTTCAGCGCCGCTTCAACTCTTTTTTGTAAATTTCTTCTGATATTTTCCAAATTTTAAATAGAATCGTGTACTGCGGGGCTCTTTTCGGCCATTCTCCGGAATCGTTTCCGGAAAACCATGACCTTTTCGGGTCAAATTCCTATTCATACTCATCCGTTCCGGTGGAACAGTAATACAGGCAACGCGTGTCCAAATCGCGCACAGCCAGCATCATGAGGGACGGAAGGAAGAGTATGAAAAAATGTATTCAAACGATTAGTGTGGTTTGCGCCTTTTTATGCGGCCTGGTTCTGACAGCCGTGACGATGCTGTCCCGCTCCACGCCGGAGCAGTTTAATGTCGTGGCAGGGGATCCGCTGCGGCTGCCGGGAGCGATCCGCGTGACAGACCAGAAAAACGCGACGGGGCAGTCGGTAAGGGCTTCCGCGCTGTCGGCCGGCAGCACGTATCAGGCAACACTCAAGCTGTTTGGGCTGTTTCCGCTCAAAGACGTCAAGGTCAAGGTGGTGGATCAGCCGCTGGTAATCCCCTGTGGAGTCCCCTTTGGAATCAAAATGTATACGGACGGGGTGCTGGTGGTATCCATGTCGGACGTCGATACCGCCACGGGCCCTTTCAATCCCGCCCGGTCGGCCGGGATCAAGACCGGGGATGTTATCGTGTCCATTGACGGCGAGACTGTGACGACGACGGAGCAGGTGGCGTCCATTGTGGAGGAGTCGGGTGGAAAAACCATGACCTTTCATATCCGACGGGACAATATCGCCTTCGATATCCGGTTCACACCGGCGCTCTCGGTCAATGAAAGCCGCTGGAAGGCGGGGCTTTGGGTGCGGGACAGCTCGGCTGGTATCGGGACATTGACGTTTTTCGATCCGGAAAGCCAAGTGTTCGGCGGATTGGGGCATGCGGTTTGTGATGTCGACACCGGCGAAATCCTGCCGATCTCTTCCGGGGAAATCGTACCTGCCAGGATTTACAGCGTGGTTAAGGGCGCCGTCGGGACGCCGGGAGAGCTGCGGGGCGGATTTGAGGCCGGATCGCTGGGCAGCCTTCGTACCAACGGCGAAACCGGGATATACGGGGAGCTCAGCACTGCCCCGGCCGACGGCCAGGCGGTACCGGTGGCCATGAAGCAACAGGTGCACACGGGTCAGGCGCAGGTATTGACCACCATCCATGGAACGACACCCAAGCTCTACGATATCCGCATCGATCAGGTGCGGTATAACGATTCGGCTCCCACCCGCAATATGGTGATCGTTATTACGGGCGAGGAACTGCTCGAACAGACAGGCGGGATCGTCCAGGGGATGAGCGGGTCCCCGATTTTGCAGGATGGAATGCTCGTAGGAGCCGTGACCCACGTGTTTGTCAACGATCCGACCAAAGGCTTTGCGATTTTTGCGGAAAATATGCTCAAAACCATGGACAGTGTCGCGCAATCCCTGGAACAGCAGCAAGGAGCGGCATGAGAATGGAAACAGCGGTTGGAACCAGAGCGGGATGACTCCACGCACGGAGTCCCGCTCCGGTTCCTTCGCTTTTCTTTCATCAATCTCTATTTTTCCCCACAAGGAGAAAAAACTTTTTCCAAACTATTGCATTTATTTCCATTTTATGGTAATCTATGAGCGTCGCAAAAAATGAATGGAGGGTTTTCTGTAAAATGGAGAAGAAAATCAAGGTACTGCTGGCGGATAATAGCGAAGCCTTTGGGATCCCCTGCGCGGCAGCCATGCGTTCGCACAGCCTGGATGTCGAAACCGTGGAAAAAGACGGACGGCAGATTATGGACGCGATCACCCATATCCAACCCGATGTGGTGATGATGGACTTCTTCCTGCCCCATCTGGACGCCATCGGTGTGATGAAAGGGATCCGGGCGAGTCATCCAGTCCATGCCCCGCAGTTCATGGTCATGTCCAGCTATGACAATCCCAATCTGGAACGCGAGGCCATGCAGGCCGGCGCCGATTACTATATATTAAAACCCTTCGACTCTGAAGAGATGTCGGAACGGATCCTGGCTCTCTGCGGCAAGCCGAAGCTTGAGGCGCTCCGTCGTCCCGCCCCGGCCGTTTCCTCCGGGGGAAGCCTGGAAATCCGGGTGACGGAGATCATCCATCAGATCGGCGTGCCGGCGCATATCAAAGGCTATCAATACTTACGGGACGCGATCCTCATGGCGATTGAAGACGAGGAAATCATCAACGCGGTTACGAAGCGCCTGTATCCCGCCGTCGCCAAGAAGCACGGGACCACCTCCTCGCGGGTGGAGCGCGCCATCCGGCACGCGATCGAGGTCGCCTGGGATAGGGGAGACGTGGATGTTCTCAACTCCTATTTCGGCTATACCATCCACAATGGACGCGGCAAGCCCACCAATTCAGAGTTTATCGCCATGATTTCGGATAAATTCCGGCTCCAACTAAAAATTTCCTGAAAAAAACGGTGCGGATTTCCGCACCGTTTCCTTTTTACTCAGGGGGGTTCCCGTTTCTTTAGAGCATCAAGCGGGCCTTTTTAAAGAGGAAGAGTGAAGGGGAACCATCGGCCGGATCCCTCTTCTTTGTCAGTATAATCATCACAAAAATATTACTATGGCAAGTATGGCTGCGCGATAAATCGACTTTGTTATAATATATACGAGATTTCCTTGACTAAGACAATGCACGGTGTTAAGATCGACCCAGATAAGGGCGGTTTGCTATGGGCATCCCAACAGGGGAATCGGGATGCCGGCGCCCGAAAGACGCGAATCCCGCCGGAGATCCGCCGCGGAGAGCTCGCGCAAGGAAAGGGGAAGCAACGATGAACAGCCGGCTGTACAAAGTGAGGAAGGTCCTGAAGATGAGCCAGGTGGAATTCGGACGTGAGATCGGGGTGTCGGGAGCGGCGATCTCGCGGATCGAAAAAGGGGAGCGCGGGCTGACGGAGCAGATGCTGAAATCGGTGTGCCGGGAATACCATGTACGCCGGGAATGGCTGACAGAGGGGACGGGAGAGATGTTCCGATGGGATAAAAGCGACCTGCTGGAGCGGATCGATGCCCTGCTGAAGACACAGGGGGACCCGGCGCAAAGGCTGTTCCGCGCGTTTGTGGAGATGCGCGACGACGAGTGGGCGGCCCTCCGCCGTTTCATCCACCGCCTCGCCGCCTCCGATCCAGGACGCTGAACTCTGGTCCCCCGGAAAGGAAAATCACGGGGCGCCGTCTCATCCGTTCGGATACTGCAAACCCCATGGGGATTCGGGGGAGGAAAGGCTCCTTCCGATGAAGGAAAGACGCCGGCCCCTGCGGGGAATACTGAAGCTCGTGCAGCGGCACATCGGGGATACCGAAGGCGTCCATCCGGGTGGATATCCCCTGCATTTATAGGACGGTGGCGGCCTCCTGTCCCGGGAGAGAGCCTCCACCGCCCGTCTGCTGAATCTCTGCCATAGTTTTTGGAAAAGACGGTGATTTTTATCCGACGCGGCGGGCCGCTGACAGGACGGTATGCCGCAGCAGCACCGAGGTGGTGACCGCCCCGAGGGAAAGGCTGCTTTTGGTCATACGGCTGACGATGTCCTGTACATCGGCCACGTCCACATCCCCGCACAGGGTCCCGGTTTCATCCGTGCTGACCCCGACATCCACGAGAACCGTCCGGTCTGTGACATGGCCGCGGCCGATCAGATGGGCCTTGCCGGTCGCGGAAACCAGCAGATCGGCCCGGCGGCAGATGTCCGCGAGATCCCGGGTCCTCGAATGGCACATGGTCACGGTGGCGTTCCGGGCCAGGAGGAGCAGGGAAAGGGGCTTGCCCACGACTGGGCTGCGACCGACCACGGCGGCGTTTATGCCCGAAAGCTCCACTCCGGTGTGCTCCAGAATCTCGATGACGGCCTGAGCCGTACAGGGAGGGAGAGCGCGGCGGTCTCCGGCATAGAGATACGCCATATTGGTGTATCCAAACCCGTCGACGTCCTTGGCGGGATGGATTTCCCGCTTGATGGTTTCCGCCTCGATATGGCGGGGGAGGGGCTGCAGCAGGAGCAGGCCGTCCACCTCGTCGTTGCCGTTTGCCTTCCGGAACGCGGCCAAATATTCATCGGAGGTCACATCCTCCGGAAAACGGTGAAGCTCGGCTTCCACCCCGAGCAGCCCGCATTTCCGGATGACCGCAGAGGCGTAGGCGCTTTCGTCCGCGTTGTCCCCGATCTGGAACAGGGCGAGGCGCACCTGCACATCCGAGGCTGCCAGAGCCTCGATTTTTTGCGCGGTATCGGTATCGATCTTGGCAGAGACCTCTTTGCAGTTGAAGAAGTCGCTCATATTCGCATTCTCCTTTTATGGACGAGGGGCGTCAGCCCAGCTTGTCCTCCACTTTTTTCATCATACCGCCGGACAGGGTATCCGCTTCCCGGCGCAGGCGGTCGCGCTGTTCGAAAAGCGGGGCCGCACGATCCGGATCCCGGATCATCCCTGCGTTGATCGCGACGTTGTATTCCGCACCCTTGACACAGGTGTGGCACAAAGAGACCGCAATGCCGATGTCGCTGATGAGAAGCTTCGGGCAGATATCTGCCAGCCGGTCGAGCAGGCGCAGCGCGGCGCAGCCGGTTTCCATGATGTCGAGAGGGGTTTGTGCCGCCTGCTCGAGCAGCGCTTCCATGCGGGATGCCTTGTCCCGTTTTTCCTCGTCGGTCTGGGGCCTGACCTTGTACATGGCCTGCAGCGGCTCGAAGGAACGGGCGTCTTCTTCAAACAGGCCGATCAGACGGTTTTCCAATGAGCTGAGCTGATCCAGCAGGGAGGCATATTCCGTCTGCAGAGCCGGCTCCGCTTTGCGTTCCTGCAGATGGCAGACCATCCGGGCGAGCGCGGTGCCGAGTGACCCCGCCAGCGCGGAAACGCCCCCTCCGCCGTAGGCGTTGTCCGGAGAGGCGATTTTGCCGAGTATGGTGTCCATGGTGTCGTTCATGCGGTTTCCTCCATCGTTCAGAATGGCCGGTACGGCGGGAGACAGCCGTCCGGCGTACTGCCGCTATTATAGCATGGCTGACGGCGGAATACAATAAAAACGGCCGGGTTGGGCACGGCTGGGGATTGTTCTGGTTCGTATAAGGAGACCTCTTTTGGGCGTTTTCCCTTCGGGAAAACCTGTTGCGAAGCCTTCCTTAATTTTTCACCAGTACGACCGGCGGTTCCAAAACGCTAACACAAGACGAAAGGATACAAAAAAGATGCCCCATCCGCTTTTGCGGCAAGATTCGAACCCGCGCCGCAGGCGCGCAAACCGCAAAAAGCTGATGGTGAACAGCAAAACGCTGTGAGGACGTTTACAACCGAGCAGGTGAGCCGATAGCTTTTTGCGAAAAGTCGTCGCGAACGATACATAGCCCGCAGCGACGCGGCTCCCCTGCCAAGCTCGAACCAACGACCCACCGGTCAGAAACAGAGTTGTTTCTTCCTGCTCAGGCACCGCCTGCATCTGCCGCTGGCAGCGGCGGTGCCTGAGCCAGTTAACAGCCGCGATGCGTCTGCCGAAACACAGGGTCTCCGCCCCGATCCCAATAGCAGAAAAAAGACGAGACACGGCAAAAAAACCGTGTCTCGTCTTTTTGGCTCCCCCTGTTGGACTCGAACCAACGACCCTGCGGTTAACAGCCGCA
>ERZ827101.3644-NODE-3644-length-10601-cov-2.588944_pt1 | contig 10601 bp, 10 predicted proteins | sample MGYA00519869_ERZ827101 | MGnify/ENA primary metagenome ERZ827101 (study PRJEB31778, sample SAMEA3449256) | human gut metagenome | biome: human gut; feature: human-associated habitat; material: faeces | place: United Kingdom | collected 2010/2012 ...
ACGAGGCATTGAAATGTACGAAGGAAAAATAACTTCGAATTTCGTCCTTCTTTCGTTTGATGTAAAGTATTAATGTTATATTTTTGAAGTTCAAATTTTTAATTTGACAAAAAGGTAGATGTGAGTAAAGAACTAATAAAATGAATATGAAAAATTTTGCACTTATTGGCGTGGCGGGATATATCGCTCCAAGGCATTTGCGAGCCATAAAAGACACGGGGAATCAGTTGGTAGCTGCTTATGACAAGTTTGATAGCGTGGGTATCATGGATAGTTATTTCCCGAATTGTGCTTTTTTCACGGAGATGGAGTTGTTCGATCGTCATTGTTCAAAATTGAAGAAGACAGCCGAACGGGTGGACATGGTATCAATCTGTACGCCGAATTATTTGCATGATGCTCATATTCGTTATGGTTTGCGTTTGGGGGCTGACGTGATTTGCGAGAAACCGTTGGTATTGAATCCTTGGAATATAGATGCGTTGGAGGATGTGGAGAAAGAGACAGGACATAAAGGGTACACGATCCTGCAATTGCGTTTACACGAGTCAATAAAAGCTCTGAAAAAGAAGATCGAGGAAGGACCGAAAGACAAGGTGTATGACGTGGATTTGACTTATATTACTTCTCGCGGAAATTGGTATTATACGAGTTGGAAAGGGGACGAGCGGAAGAGTGGGGGTGTTGCCACGAATATTGGGGTCCATTTTTATGATATGTTGTCATGGATCTTTGGTCCGGTGAAGGAAAATATAGTACATGTGATGAGTCACGACCGGGTTGCCGGATTCTTGGGATTGGAAAAGGCTCGTGTACGTTATTTTTTGAGTATAAATGCTGATAATTTACCGGAAAATGCCGTGCAAGGGGAGAAAAGAACTTACCGTTCTATCCGTATTGAGGGGGAGGAATTTGAATTTAGTCAGGGATTCACGGAACTGCATACAGAGAGTTATCGGAAAATTCTGGCAGGAGAAGGGTTTCGTATAGAGGAAGCCCGTAATTGTATCGGGATAGTTCATGATATTCGACACGCAACCCCAATCGGTTTAAAAGGGGATTATCATCCTTTGGCTAAATTGCCATTGGTGAAACATCCTTTTGGTTGGGGAAGGTGATAAAAACTAAAAGATAAAAGTTAGAAGATAAAAACTAAGGGTAAAAACTAAAAATAAAGGGAAAATGAAGATTATTGATAATGGGTTGTTAGATGAGGTTTCTCGGCAGGCCGCAGAGAGTCCGCGTTTGAGGATGAATTATAATTTTCACGATACGTTGGAGGCTAATGCTCAACGCTTGTTGAATGCTTTGGAGCCGGGGACTGAATTACCTGTGCATAGACATTGTTTTACCGCGGAGACTTATATCGTGCTGCGCGGTGAAATTAACGTGTTTTTTTATGATGATGACAAGCGGGTGACCGAGTCCGTGACCTTGAATCCGTTGAAAGGTGAATATGGTATTCATATACCTGCCGGGCAATGGCACACGTTGGAAGTCGTGGAAAAAGGAACCGTGATTTTTGAAGTGAAAGATGGGCCGTACCGTCCGTTGGGGCCGGAAGATAGACTGGACTAATTTTAGATTTATGATTTTAGATTTTAGTCGCACGAGCGTTCGCCTTTGGCGAGTTACAGATTCTTTCTCCTCTAAATTCTAAACTCTACATTTTAAATTATTGTGTATGTATAATAAGTTACTAAATAAAAAGGCAAAGTTGGCATTAGTCGGGTTGGGGTATGTCGGGTTACCGATAGCACTGGAGTTTGCCAAGAAGATTTCCGTGATTGGTTTTGATATTAACGAGGAACGGTTGGCAAAGATGAGAAAGAAAATCGACCCGTGTAATGAGTTGGGGAGGGATGCGTTTGAGAATAGCGATATTTATTTTACTTCTTCCGTGGATGAGTTACGGGAAGCGTCGTTTTTTATCGTGGCGGTTCCGACCCCGATAGATAAGTTTAATCAACCGGATTTGAAACCCCTGCTGGCGGCATCCCGCACGGTGGGAATGGCCTTAAAGAAGGGAGATTACGTGGTTTATGAATCTACGGTTTATCCGGGCTGTACGGAAGAAGATTGTGTCCCGGTGTTGGAAGAGGTGTCCGGACTGAAAGTTGGAATTGATTTTAAGATCGGTTATTCTCCGGAACGTATTAATCCGGGCGACAAGGTTCATACGTTGGCTAACACGGTAAAGATTGTTTCAGGATGTGATGCAGAGACTTTGGAAACGGTGGCTAAGGTTTACGAGTTAGTAGTGAAACCGGGAGTACATCGGGCTCCGAATATTAAGGTGGCCGAGGCCGGGAAGATTATTGAAAATACACAACGGGATGTGAATATAGCTCTGATGAACGAGTTATCCATTATTTTCAGTCGTATTGGTATCAACACGTATGACGTGCTGGAGGCCGCGGGGACGAAATGGAATTTCTTGAAGTTTTATCCCGGTTTAGTGGGAGGACATTGCATCGGGGTGGATCCCTATTACTTGGTGCATAAGGCAAAAGAGCTGAAGTATCATCCGCAAATGATTAATGCCGGACGGTTTGTAAATGATTCGATGGGAGGATATATAGCCAAGAAGATTGTGAAGAAGATGATCGGGATGGGAAAGAATATCTTGGGCGCTCGAGTGTTGGTTATGGGGGTTACGTTTAAAGAGGATGTATCGGATATTCGGAATTCGAAAGTCGTGGATATAGTGAACGAGTTGAAAGATTTTGGTGTGGATGTAGATGTTACGGACCCGAATGCAGATTCCGAAGAAGTGATGCATGAATACGGTTTTAAGTTGATCGAGAAGCCCCGGGCAAATTATGATGCAGTCATCGTGGCAGTAGCGCATAAGGAGTACATGGAGCTGGACGAGGAGTATTTCCGTGGATTGACATACGAACACGCTGTATTGGGAGATATAAAAGGAATTTACAGGGGGAAAATTCACCTGATGAAATACTGGAGCCTATAAATAAAATGATAACTTCGCGTCAGAATTTAATGATATGAAAGGAATTGTATTAGCCGGTGGATCCGGGACCAGGTTATATCCAATTACGAAAGGCGTATCAAAGCAGTTATTGCCGATATATGATAAGCCAATGGTATATTATCCCATTTCAGTATTAATGCTGGCGGGAATCAAGGATATTTTAATTATTTCAACCCCGCAGGATTTGCCGGGGTTCGAGCGTTTGCTCGGTGATGGCTCCGATTACGGGGTTCATTTCACGTATGCGGAACAGCCAAGCCCAGATGGGTTAGCACAAGCATTTATTATCGGGGAGGAGTTTATTGGAAATGATTCGGTTTGCTTGGTGTTGGGGGATAATATTTTTTATGGACAGCATTTTACAGGAATGTTGTTAGATGCCGTGAAAGCCGCGGAAGGGGAGGATAAAGCAACTGTTTTTGGTTATTGGGTAAATGATCCTGAACGTTACGGAGTGGCCGAATTCGATCAAGACGGGAATGTGCTGAGTATTGAAGAAAAACCGAAGAATCCGAAATCGAATTATGCCGTGGTCGGGTTGTATTTTTATCCGAACGAAGTGGTTCGTGTTGCTAAAGAGATAAAACCGTCCGCTCGTGGGGAGTTGGAAATTACTTCTGTGAATCAGACCTTTTTGGAGGCTGGTGATTTAAAAGTTCAGTTGTTGGGACGTGGATTTGCTTGGTTGGATACAGGAACTCATGATTCATTGGCTGAAGCTTCTAATTTTGTAGAAGTTATCGAAAAACGTCAAGGGCTGAAGATTGCTTGTTTGGAGGAGATTGCTTATATGAAGGGATGGATAGATGCGGAGCGTTTGAGGGCTGTGGCTCAACCGATGATCAAAAACCAGTATGGACAGTATTTATTGAAATTACTGCAGTAATTTCAATAAGTTGCAGGTTGGCAGGTTACAGGTTACAAGTTATTTACAGGTTATAAATTGTTTATGGGGACGGTTAGGTGTTTTGAGGATTTTAAGATTTGGCAGGATGCCCGTTTGTTGGTAAATCAGGTTTACTTGTACACTGCAGGAGTGAAGGATTATGGGTTTAATGATTAGGTTAGAAGGGCGGCAGTTTCGGTGATGAATAATATTGCGGAGGGGTATGAGGCTGGTGGTAATGTGATGTTTAAGAAGTTTTTGCAAATATCGAGGGGAAGTTGTGGTGAAGTCAGGAGTATGTTGTATTTAGCTAAAGACTTGAAATATATAGACGAAATAAAGGTAAACGGGTTATTGTCTGATTGTATGGTTTTATCTAAAGGTATCAGTAAATTAATTACTTATTTGGATGCCACAACCAGCAACTTGTAACCTGTAAACTTGTAACTAAAATATAGATGAAATAAAGGTAAACGGGTTATTGTCCGATTGTATGGTTCTATCCAAAGGTATCAGTAAATTAATTACTTATCTGGATAACACAACCTGCAACTTGTAACCTGCAAACTTGAAACTAAATTTTGAAGAATGAAAAATTTATTAATCACTGGCGGGGCCGGATTTATCGGTTCGCATCTGGTTCGGCTAATGGTAAACAAGTATCCGGAATATCGTATTGTCAATTTAGATAAGTTGACTTACGCGGGTAATTTAGCGAATTTGAAAGATATTGAGAATATGTCGAATTACAAGTTCGTGAAAGCGGATATTTGTGACTTCGAGAAAATGCGTGAGGTTTTTGCCGAATATGAAATAGATGGGGTAATCCATTTGGCTGCAGAGAGTCACGTGGATCGATCTATCAAAGATCCGTTTTCTTTTGCCCAGACAAACGTAATGGGAACGTTAAGCTTGTTGCAAGCAGCTAAATTGGCTTGGGAGGGGGATTTTGACGGAAAACTGTTTTATCATGTTTCAACGGATGAAGTGTATGGTTCTTTGCAACCGAATGGAGGTTTCTTTGTGGAGACTACAAAATACGATCCTCATTCTCCCTATTCGGCATCGAAAGCCTCTTCCGATCATTTCGTGAGAGCTTATCATGACACTTACGGTTTACCCGTGAAAATTTCTAATTGTTCTAACAATTACGGAACTTACCAGTTCCCGGAGAAGTTAATCCCGTTGTTTATAAACAATATTCGTCATAATAAACCACTTCCTGTGTATGGAACAGGAGAGAACGTGAGGGATTGGTTGTTCGTGGAGGATCATGCACTGGCAATTGATTTGATATTCCATAAAGGTAAAGTGGGGGACACTTACAATATAGGTGGGTTTAACGAATGGAAGAATATTGATCTGATCAAGGTCATGATCAAGGTTACTGACCGTTTATTAGGACGCCCGGAAGGAACCTCCGAGAAACTGATCACGTATGTAACAGACCGGGCCGGGCACGATTTGCGTTACGCTATTGATTCCACTAAATTGCATGAAGAGTTGGGTTGGGAGCCTTCCTTGCAGTTCGAGGAGGGGATTGAAAAAACTGTAAAATGGTATTTGGAGAATCAGGATTGGTTGGATAACGTGACGAGTGGGGAATACATGAAGTATTACGAATCAATGTATAATCTGTAAATTGAAGTATGAAATTGTACTTAGTGGTACATTTTCAATTTTCAATTTTCAATTTTCAATTATAATGAAGGTTATTGAGACTGAAATAGAAGGTGTTTTTATACTTGAACCGCGGGTGTTCGGTGATGATCGGGGATATTTCTTCGAAAGTTTTTCTTTAAAACATTTTGAAGAGAAGGTAAGTAAAACGGTGTTTGTGCAGGATAATGAATCTAAATCTAAATATGGTGTTTTACGGGGTTTGCATTATCAATTACCTCCATATACGCAGGCAAAACTGGTGAGAGTGGTGAAAGGTCGTGTTTTGGATGTTGCCGTGGATATTCGTAAAGGTTCACCGACTTTCGGGAAGTATGTTGCCGTGGAGCTGAGTGAAGAGAATAAATTGCAATTTTTCTTACCTAAGGGGTTTGCGCATGGATTTGCGGTTTTGAGTGAGGAGGCGATATTTCAGTACAAGTGTGACGAGTATTATGCTCCAGATCATGAAGGTGCGATTTGTTACAATGATCCTGATTTAGGAATAGATTGGAGATTACCGTTAGAGGATATTATATTGTCGGAGAAGGATAAAAAGCATCCGAGGTTGCGGGATGCGGTATTGTTGTAAAAAGGAATTAAATGAAAAATTATTTATTTGGACCGAATGGATTAGCTACCAAGATTGTACACACGAGATACCTGAGTCGCTGGATCGTGATGGGGATTGACGTTGTGCTTTCAACTTTGGTAACGGTTTTTGCTTACTGGCTTATCCGGTTTGTCAGGGAAGAACCTATTGTTTGGTCGTGGGTTGCATATTTGGCGTTATTGGCGGCGGTCATTAGTGCTTTGGCATTTGCCATATTACATGCTCATCGTGTCGTGATGCGTTTCACCACGTTACGGGAAACTTGGCGTTTGGGGATAGCGATGGCTTTGAAAGTGATCATTCTTTACCCTTTGATTCATGTATTCTACCCACAGGTATCTAATGAAAGATTGATTTTAGGGGCTTTGTTGGACATGATGACGACTACCGTGGTGTTGGTTTCCGTGCGAGTGGTGTTAGTGAGCCTGTATGACTTTTTGAAAGTTCGTTTGCATGGAGAACAAAAGCGGGTGTTGATCTTCGGAATGGATGATTGTTCTGCCTCGCTCAGTACGGCAGTTTCTAACAGTTTCCTGCCATCTTACAAGGTAACCGGGTATTTGACTATCGGAAAAAGATATAAGCATTACCGGTTATCCGGTGAATCAGTATACTTTATCACGGGAGAAGAAGGATTTAACTGCTTGGTAAAGCGTTTACGGGTGGATGGAATCGTGTTCCCGAATTATCGGACCGCTCAGGAGGAACAAAAACGATTGGTGCATTATTGTCAGAAATTGGGGTTGGAAATGTTGGTACTGCCTTCCGTGGAGGAGATGAGTGACGGGCAGTTGCCGCGTCCGCAAATGAAGGAAATCCGTTTGGAGGAATTGCTTGGGCGTGACGAGATAAAGATTAACATGAAGGAGATTGCGGAAGGATTGGAAGGGAAAGTCGTTATGGTTACAGGTGCAGCCGGTTCTATCGGGAGTGAGTTATGTCGTCAATTGACACGTTTTAATATCAAGCAATTGATATTTCTGGATTCGGCTGAAACTCCAATGCATAATATCCAGTTGGAATTTACGGATAAGTTCCCGAATACTTCTTTTGTGCCTGTGATCGGGGACGTGAGATCTCTTGATCGTATGGATTTCGTGTTCCGTAATTATCACCCTCAAGTGGTATTCCATGCGGCAGCTTACAAGCACGTGCCCTTGATGGAATCGAATCCCTGTGAAGCCGTGCGGGTGAACGTGTTTGGGACGATGAATGTTGCGGATCATGCCGTGAAGTATGGAGTGGAGCGTTTTGTTATGGTTTCCACGGATAAGGCGGTTAACCCGACGAATATCATGGGGGCCTCTAAACGTTTGGCCGAGATATATGTGCAAAGTTTAAGTGTGGCCATTCGGGATGGTCTGCAAGTAGGAACTACTCGTTTTATTACTACTCGTTTTGGGAACGTGTTGGGATCTAATGGTTCGGTAATTCCGAGATTCCGTGAACAGATTCGCAACGGGGGACCTGTTACGGTGACTCATCCGGATATTATTCGTTATTTCATGACGATCCCGGAAGCTTGTCGTTTGGTGATGGAAGCCGGAACGATGGGGATGGGAGGTGAGATTTATATTTTCGAGATGGGACGTCCCGTGAAGATTGCCGATATGGCAAGACGGATGATTGAATTATCGGGATTTGATCCGGATAAGGAGATTTCCATTATCTACACGGGGTTGAGACCGGGAGAGAAGTTATACGAAGAGTTGTTAAGTAACAAGGAGAACACCTTGCCGACAGCTCATACCAAAATTCGGGTAGCGAAAGTCCGGGAGTATAATTATTTTGATGTTGTAAATGAATTGAATAAATTGAATGAATTAGCTGCTAGGGTAAATATCCCGGATATGGTGAAGATGATGAAGGATATTGTACCTGAGTTTGTCAGTCGAAATTCTGAATTCGAAAAATATGATAAAGAGTCCGTGAGTTGATAAGGGGGCTAAAGTGAGTGGGTTTTGAGAGGAGAAATCATAAATTTAAAATCATAAATCTAAAATTATATATGGCGAATATATTGATCACGGGTGCGAATGGACAATTAGGTACAGAGCTGAGAAATCGTAGCTTTTCTTTGCTGGATGACGTGTTTTACACGGATGTTGAAGAATTGGATATAACGAATTTTAAGGCGATATGTGCCTTTATTGAGACACATGATATTGACACGATCATTAATTGTGCCGCATACACGGCTGTCGACCAAGCAGAAGACGATGAGGAAAAAGCGATGAAATTGAATCGTGATGCCGTGGCTAACTTGGCCAATGCTGCCGTGAAACTGGATTGTCTGCTGGTCCATATCTCGACAGATTACGTGTTTGACGGGACATCGGATCATCCTTACACGGAAAAAGATACTACAAATCCGCAGAGCGTGTACGGGAGAACAAAATTGGAAGGAGAACAGGCTATCAAAAAATCGGGATGTTTGTACATTATTATCCGCACGGCTTGGTTGTATTCCGGGTATGGACATAATTTCGTGAAAACAATATCCCGTTTGGCTTCTGAGCGGGACGAGTTGAACGTGGTGAGCGATCAGTGGGGAACACCTACTTATGCCGGAGATCTGGCCGAGGCTATTATTAGCATTATGGAACGGGATGATCTCCCGGAATTGGAGGGTGTGTATCACTTTACGAACGAAGGAGCTTGTACGTGGTATGATTTTGCCAAAGAAATCGTGGCGATTACAGGGGCAAATTGTAAAGTGAACCCGGTGACAACAGAGGAATATCCTTCTAAAGTGAAAAGACCTGCTTATTCAATTTTGGATAAGACAAAAATTAAGGAGACTTTCAATTTGGAGATCCGGAATTGGAGAGAAGCATTAAAAAGTTGCATGGCAACTTTTTAACGTGTATCTTTGCGGGCGTTTTTAGAAAAAGATAAATAATGATTACAGTTTCGGATTTAGAGATTCAGTTTGGGAAGAGAACTTTGTTCCGGGATGTGAATTTGAAGTTTACACCGGGGAATTGTTATGGAGTAATAGGTGCCAATGGTGCCGGGAAATCTACGTTCTTGAGAATATTGAGTGGTGATTTGGAGCCGACACGGGGAACCGTGATGTTCGGACCGGGAGAACGGTTGTCGGTATTGAAACAGGACCACTTTGCTTATGACGAGTGTACGGTTTTGGATACCGTGTTACAGGGACACTCCTCTTTGTGGAAGGTGATGCAGGAGAAGAATGCGATATACATGAAGGAGGATTTCTCGGATGAGGATGGGATTCGGGCTGCCGAACTGGAAGAGCAGTTTGCCGGGATGGACGGATGGAATGCGGAGAGTGATGCGGCGAACTTGTTGAGTGGATTAGGTATCAAGGAAGATTTGCATTATTCCTTGATGAAAGATATAAGTGGAAAGCAGAAAGTACGGGTTTTGTTGGCTCAGGCCCTATTCGGGAAACCGGATAACTTGTTATTGGACGAGCCCACGAATGATTTGGACTTGGAGACGGTTATGTGGTTGGAAAATTATCTGGCCAATTATGAGAACACGGTCTTAGTGGTATCGCATGACCGGCATTTTCTGGATTCCGTATGTACACATTCGGTAGATATTGATTTTGGTAAGATTCAGTTATTTGCCGGTAACTATAGTTTCTGGTATGAGTCGAGCCAGTTAGCTTTGCGTCAGGCTCAGGCTAAGAATAAGAAGGCGGAGGAGAAGAAGAAAGAGTTACAGGAGTTTATTTCCCGCTTTAGTGCTAACGTGGCAAAGTAAAAGCAAACCACGAGCCGTAAGAAAATGTTGGAGAAATTGAATGTAGAGGAGATTTTACCTTCTACCCGGAAATACCCCGGGATTATCTTTACCCCGGAACGGGAAGTGGGTGACCGGATTTTGGATGTTCGTAATTTGAGTAAATCTATCGAAGGACAGACCTTATTCCGTGATGTGGAGTTTACCGTGGAGAAAGGGGATAAAATTGCCTTCCTGTCACGTGATCCGAGAGCGATGACTGCCTTGTTGGAGATCCTTGCTGGGAATGAAAAACCGGATACGGGTAGTTTCACGTGGGGAGTAACGATCACGAATGCCTATCTTCCGTTGGATAATTCAGCTTATTTCCAGACGGATATGACTCTGGTAGAATGGTTGGGACAGTACTCTGCAGATACAAGTGAAACGTTTTTGAGAGGATTCCTCGGGAAAATGTTATTTTCCGGGGAGGATATTTACAAACGGGTGAAAGTTTTATCCGGGGGAGAGAAGATGCGTTGTATGATAGCCAAGATGATGTTGACAAATGCGAATGTCTTGTTATTGGATTCTCCGGCCAATCACTTGGATTTGGAATCCATTCAGGCTTTTAATAATACATTGGTGGCGTTTAAAGGAATCGTTTTAATGAATTCTCATGACCATGAGATCATCCAAACCGTTTGTAACCGGATCATAGAATTGACACCTAACGGAATGATAGACAAGCG
>ERZ827101.3645-NODE-3645-length-10598-cov-8.931613_pt1 | contig 10598 bp, 10 predicted proteins | sample MGYA00519869_ERZ827101 | MGnify/ENA primary metagenome ERZ827101 (study PRJEB31778, sample SAMEA3449256) | human gut metagenome | biome: human gut; feature: human-associated habitat; material: faeces | place: United Kingdom | collected 2010/2012 ...
TGCGGGGATTTTTCCGTAATTTCGTCGTTTGATCCGGCCGGATTATCGATAAATCTCGTTCAGCAGACGTGCCAGCCGGTAGCCGCCGCGCAGGAACTGCAGTTCGATTACGGGCGTGTACTTGTATACGTAGTCGTAGGAGATCTTCGTGCCTTCGGGCGAATCTGCGTAGATGCCGACGCATATCGCGTGCGTCTCCTTGAGCCAGTCGTAAGGTTCGCCGGCCTGAATCAGCATCGCTTCGTCGTCCGTCAGCCGGTCGATCTGCTCCTGCCATTCGGTATAGCTCCATTTGCGGGCGGCTTCGGGAATGGCCGTATCCCATGCCGAATGGAGGTTCGTTTTCTTGCCGAACATCAATACCGGACGCAGGTTGCCGCCGATATCCGAAAGCCGTCCCGCGTGCATCGGGCAGTGCATGTCCCCTACGAGGTGAATCAGCATCTTGAGCTTGAGCGTCTCCTCTTCGGGCGGCAGTCCGCCGGCCTTCAGCTCTGCGACGAGCGTCGTAACGGCTTTCAGCACGTCGCCGTCCGGGTTCTCCGGCATCGTGTCGATCGTTTTGCCTTCGTCCACGTTCCGGTAATGCCATGTTTTCGTGTATGCGTATTCCGGCGTGTGGCTGGCGATGTCGAGCCAGTTGGCATAGTATACCGGTGAATGTCCGTTCAGCGCCTTGTCGATTTTTTCCGCCGCTTCGGGCGTCAGATGACATTCGGCGATGTAGGCCGTGACGTCGTGTCCCTTCTGTCCCCATGCGAATGCGCCGTGGGCGAAAAGGACGCAGGAAAAGAGAATAAGCAGCTTTTTCATTTATGTTCGGGATTTGTGTTGCGGGCGGATCGGTTGTCAGTGGTTCATCGTTGCGAGGAACTCCTCGTTGGTGTCCGTGAGACTCATCTGTTTCTGGAGGAATTCCATCGCTTCGACGGGATTCATGTCCGAGAGGTATTTGCGCAGCACCCACGTACGGTTCATCACGTCGCGCGGCAGCAGCAGGTCTTCGCGGCGCGTACCCGATGCGATGACGTCCACGGCCGGATATACGCGCTTGTTGGCGAGCTTGCGGTCGAGCTGAAGCTCCATGTTGCCCGTACCCTTGAACTCTTCGAAGATCACTTCGTCCATCTTCGACCCGGTGTCGATCAGGGCCGTGGCGATGATCGTCAGCGAACCTTTCTCCTCCGTGTTACGGGCTGCGCCGAAGAAACGCTTGGGTTTGTGGAGCGCGTTGGCGTCCACGCCGCCCGAAAGCACCTTGCCCGACGCCGGCTGCACCGAGTTGTAGGCGCGCGCCAGACGGGTTATCGAGTCGAGGAAGATCACCACGTCGTGACCGCACTCTACCATGCGTTTAGCCTTGTCTAGCACCATTTCGGCCACCTTCACGTGACGCGAAGCCTGTTCGTCGAAGGTCGATGCCACGACTTCGGCCTTGACGTTGCGCGCCATTTCCGTAACCTCTTCGGGGCGTTCGTCGATCAGCAGTACGATCATGTATACTTCGGGATGGTTGTCGGCGATGGCGTTGGCGATAGCCTGCAGCAACACGGTCTTACCGGTCTTGGGCTGCGCCACGATCAGGGCGCGCTGGCCTTTGCCGATGGGCGAAAAGAGGTCCACGACGCGGGTGGAGAGGTTGTTGTGTCCGTTTCCCGTCAGACAGAACTTCTCGCTTGGGAAGAGCGGCGTCATGAATTCGAACTGTACGCGGTCGCGGATGTATTCGGGCGCCAGCCCGTTGATTTCGTTCACGCGGACCAGCGGGAAATACTTCTCGCCCTCCTTCGGCGGACGGATCGCTCCGTTCACGGTGTCGCCGGGCTTGAGTCCGAAAAGCTTGATCTGCGACGGCGAAACGTAGATGTCGTCGGGCGAGTTCAGGTAGTTGTAGTCCGCCGAACGCAGGAATCCGTAACCGTCGGGCATGATCTCCAGCACGCCCTCGCCTTCGATTTCTCCGGCGAAGTCGTCCTTGGTAATCACCTCCTCCTCTAACGGCCGGGGTGCGGGAGTCTCTTCCGCCTGAGTCTGCCCCTGAGCCGCCTGTGCGGATTCTTGCTCTTGTCCCTGCTCCTGCTTGGGCTTGCGGCCGCGCCGCTTGGGCTCCGGCTGAGCGGCTGTTTCCTGCACGGGCTTCGCCGCAGGTTCGTTCTGCGCGCCATTCGTCGGGAACTCCAGTTCGGCGGGCATTTCCGGTGTCAGCGCCGTTTGCGGCTGTACCGGTGCGGTGTTCTCCGCCTTGGTCATGCGCGGCCTGCGTCCCCGCGGTTTCGCGGGCGCAGCCGGAGCTTCCGCTGCCATCGGTTCCGGTTCCGCCGCTGGCGTCTCGGCCGTTTTCGCAGCCGCTTCTGCCACGGCTGTTTCAGGCGTGGTCACGGCCGGAGTTTCCGCCGCGGGCGTTTCTTTCTTTCGTCCTCGCTTGCCTTTATTCTCTGCGGGGATCTCCTGTGCGGAACCTCCGGTGATCTTTTCAATCAGTTCGCGCTTCTTTACCATGACGTCTTCGATGCCGAGAGCTTTGGCGATTTCGCGCAGTTCGGCGAGACTTTTCCCTTCGAGCGCTTTCAAATCCTGCATATATTTCTATTTCAAAGTGATTTTTTCGAAAATCCCGGCGGTCGCCGGGCGTGTTGGAATTCGCCTGCAAAGATAGTGCATTATTTCGAAATTCAAAATAAAAAGTTGCTGTTCACCTCTTTCCGTCCGACCTTTTCACCATAATTCGGGAGCCGCCGCTCCGAAAATCCCCATTATTGGCGATTGCGCCGTTCGGAAAATACCCGCATCTTTGTACCGAACAAATAATTCAGCCATTCGCGTTGTTTGTATTGTTAATGTTTGTGTGTGCGAAACCTCCCGGCTTTTCCAAGGCCGGGAGGTTTTTTTGGGGGGGGGTAAGGGTGTTTCGGACGGGGAGCGGAAAATGCGCGGTCCGGAGGGCGGTTATTATGCGTTGCGGCGCAGGTCCCATTTGTTGTTGACGCCGATGACGGCCTTCACCAGATCGTCGCCGTATACCCGCATGTTCGAGTAGGTCTGTCCGTAGGTCATCGTGGCGTTTTCGGCTCCGGCGAAGTCCATCAGGACGATACCGGCGTTTCCGCGGAAGTCCTTCCGGTTCAGTTTGTCCGCCGTGTATCTGTTATACAGGTTGGCGCAGTAGTCGTAATCCCCCACGGCTCCGAATATACTGATGCCCGATACGCTGCAGTGCGCCGTGTCGTAACAGCTTACGTAGTTCATGCACCAGCGCGTGACGTCCGTCGCGCCGTACGTGTAGGCGATGCACTCGTCGATCGCGGCGTACTTGCTCACGCCGTCCGACGAGCCGTTCTTGATGTTGTACAGATCATTGACCTTGATCGGCGCCGTTTCGCCCGTATTGCCGTGGAGCGTGGTCTCGAACACGACCTTGTCGTGCGTCCAGTTCAGGTAGGCGCCCAGATACCGGCCGCCGTTGGCGGACTTGTAGTCTTCGCGGATCATGAACAGGATCTTGCCGCGGGCGTCGGCCAGCGTCATCCGGGGATGGAAATCGGCGATATGTCCGCTGCAGTGCGACTTTATCAGGTCTACGACGCTCTTGTCCCAGCCCGTTTTTCCGGTGCCGCTGGTGTTCTCGTATTTCATATGTATCAGCACCGTCTCGTCGGGATGCTCGTTCAGGAAGTTCACGAAGCGGTCGAGCAGGTGCGAGAGCATGAAGGGCGACAGCTCCTGCCGCCCGGAACCGCCCGGCGTGTAGCCGCCGCGGGTCGGGTCGCCCAGCGCGGCGATGCCGTGATGAATCGGAAGGTCCTGCAGCGAACTGCCCGACGCCGACGGACGCAGGTCGAACATGCGGACACCGGCCGCCAGCTGTTCCTCGATCGAAAGTTCCTGCGCCTTGATGATCTTGGTTACGTTCATGTAGCCGAATACGACGTTTTGCAGCCATTTGAAATGATACCTTTCGCCGGGCATGCCGCTCTTGTATTCATAATGCGAGCCGTACATCGTGCATGCGTCGTGTGAGCCGGGCATGGATACCTGCGACAGGTATACGTTGTCGGGCAGGTATTTCATCCAGTCGGAATAGTCCTCCGTGGTCTGCTGCGCCTGCTTCTGCATGTCGCTGATCGTAAACGAATAACGATTGCCTGCCTTAAGTGTCGCTTGAGTCGTGTAACTGTAGGTTTTCCCCTCCGTCGTGACAGCCGTCAGCGTCAGTCCCCGAATGTCCTGCGGCAGCATGAATGCCGTAACCATGATCTTCGATCCGGCGCCGATCCGGATGTAAGGCTCCTCCCCCGTCAGCATGTGCAACGCAAGCACTTTGGAGCATCTGTCCTCAATGACGGCGGCCCGATGTGTTTCGATGTCGAACGTGAAGGCCCCGGCTACCGGATCGTTTTCGCTCGACAGGACGAGTTTCTGCACCTCGGCCGCTTCCGAAAATCTTATGTCTACCGTCACGGTAGTCATCAGCGGGCGGAACGAGAACGGCACCTCCGCGCCGCGTTCCACACCTTTCGTACATGCCGCCATGTAGGCGTACTGCATGTTGCATTCGCCGTTGTTGCAGGTCTGTACGGCCGGAATCGCCGTTACGATGATCGAACCGCTGTTGGTCTGTACGGCGTCGGCCGGGTAAAACGCATAAAAGTCGTAATGCGAGTCGCTGCCCCATGCCATTCCCGTGTCGCTCAGGTCGGCTTCGCTTTCGGTCGCGCCCGACACGGTGACCTCCACTTCGGCCCACTGCGGAGTCGTCTGCGGACTGATGATTCCCACCCGGTCGCCGGTGCGCCAGTAAATCGGGAAATAACCGTCGGTAAGGGGACCGTAGGCCGTGCGGGTTTCGCTTTCCGGTCCGGACGTCTGGTCGTTGCCGATCGCAAGACGGCAGCTGACGGCGTCGCCGCCGGCCGCCCGATCTGCGGGACGGGGCTGTTCCGTCGTATCCTTTCCGCAGCCGGACAGCAGTCCTGTGAGTATCAGCAGGCGGAAGATAGGTTTGTGTGTCATGGTGTCTGGTTTGAATTGGCGTCCGGTCAATACTCGCAGTCGTCCGCATAATCCGCCGAACTCGGACCCAGTTCGCCGCCGTGGGGCTGGGAGATCGCGAATCCCGCTTCCGTCCTGACCGTGAGTATCTCCAGTTCCGGCTTTGTGTAAGCTGCTTTCATCAGATAGGTATTTTTACAACTGAATCGGGACGGCTGTCACCTCCGTCCCGATAGCTGGATTTCTTGTCGCCGAAGCTATTCGACCGTGTAGGTGAAGTCCGCGAACTCGACGTGGTAGGCGCCGCCCGTACTCAGTATCTTGAGCATGATGCGCTGTCCGTTCGTGACCGTGAACGTGTGGGTCTGAACTCCCGACTTGCATTTCCTGTCGTTGCCGTTCAGAATGTTATTCCGGTCGCGGAGCCAAGCTTCCGTAATCGGGCCGTTGCCCGTTACGCCGATCCGATATTTTATATTCACCAATGCCCGGTTGGTCGCTACTTCAAAGGATATTTTCACGGTTTTCGAACCGTCGCACTGGATCGGAGCCGTCACGAACGCGCCGTTGTTGTCGTCGTTGAATCCTGCCGGAACCTGCAGCTGGATGCGGTTTTTCTTGAGTTTGTCGTCGTCGTTCTTGTCATTCTTAAGCTCTCCGCGGTAGAAGTACCAGCCGTCGAAGATTCCGTCGGGATCGTACTGGGGATCGACGAAATAGAATCCGTTGTCCTTCCACGTCCCGGTGCCGTACTTCTTGTCGACCGCGTCGGGTACCCCGATCGTGACCGTCTTGCTGTTGCACGGTACGCTCATCGTATAGTGGTGGTTGCGCTTCAGGCCGGCGAGGGTGAACGACTTGTCCGAATAGGTCAGTCCGTCGGCGGTCATGACCTGCACGTTCATCGTCGAATGGATGCTTACGGGCAGCAGTCCGATCGTAAACTCCTTCCGGTCCGTGGGAATGGTGATCGAATTGGTTACCGACGATGCGGTGAAGTTGCCCAGACGGTCGATCGTGCCCGCGGTCGGCATTACGTCGCCGCTGGTGCTGATGATGATCTTCTTGGGCGTCTCGTTGCTTTCCAGTCCGAGGCTCATCCTGATGCGTGCCATCAGCGGCCGGAAGGTGAAGTTGACGGGCAGCACCGTCGAATCCTCGTTGATTTCGAACGGGGTCTCCCAGACGTTCGTGTACATGAAGTCGTAGTCGGCCAGATTCTCCGTACAGTAGGATGTGCCCCACGTGTGGTTGAAGACCTTGTTTACGGCGTCGAACGTGGCTCCGCAGCTGTACGGATAGTGTGCCGCCGCCAGCGAGTAGCTGCCTGCGGGCACGTCGCCGGTAAAGGTGGTGGTGGCGCCCGTTTTGTCGGCCTTGAATTCGAATTTCCGCGTCGCGGAGCCGTCGTAGAGGAATACGGCGACTTTGTCGCCCTGCACCCATGTGGTCTCCGTGCCGTCTACGGCGGTGCGGGTCTCGCCGGCGACCGCATCTTCGGGAATGGTTACCTGAATGTATTTCGCCTCCGCCGGAGCCGTCGCAGTCTCTTCTTTGCTGCATGCGCTCATGCCGGCTGCGGCGAGCATCGCTATAACGAATAGTTTTTTCATAAGGCTTTTTGTTTTGAACGTTAATTTTCGGGACTTCGGAGTGCTATTCGTAATCGTCGTAGGAGAGCGATCGCGTGCCTCCCAGCTCGCCGCCGCCGGTTCCCGGTTCGATGTCGCTGCTTACGGCAAATCCTTTTTCGACGCGCACGGAGATCTGAACCAGCTCCGGTGCTTCGTAGGGCATTGATTGTTTTTTCATGGTCATTGCTTTTTTTAATTGATGAGTGTGGCGTTGATTTTATCTGTTCGTGCGTTTCCGATTCGTGCGGATCAGGCCCTTACGCAGAGCACCCTTACGCGGAACGTCTCTTCGTCCCTGCGGAGCTGCACCTCCACCACGGCCGTCCGCCGCCCGGTCCGGTGCAGTTCGCGGAGCTGGGTTTCGATCCTCAGCTCCTCCGCCTGCGGGAGCTGCTGCATGATCCAGAGGCTCTGCCGGCGGGGAGCGTACACGCGCACCCTCCCCTCCTCCAGATATGCCAGCAGGTGATGCGCCGCCCCGGAGGGCGTTTCATTCGTGACGGTTGCTGCGGTCCGGGACATGAATCGGTCGTTTTCGGGGGTTATTCCACGATGACGGCGCGGTTCAGCTCCGGCTCGGCAAAACGGTTGTTCGTATCGCCTTCGGCCTTCTTGATCAGGCGTTCGGGCGCGATGCCGTATTTGTTCTTCAGCAGGTCGTAGACATACTCCATCCGCTGTTCGCTCAGACGCTGGTTCAGCTCCTTGCTGCCCGTGGCCTTGTCCGCCGAACCGATCAGCGTGAAGGTCTTCTCCTTGTCGGCCTTCATGGCGTTCCTGACATAGAATTCGAGGTTCGTCAGCTCCTTGCTGTCGAGCGTGGCCCTGCCGATCTTGAAGAAGAGCGCTACGGGCGATGCGGCGACCTTCTTCTCTGCTACGACCTTGGGCGGCATGTTGCGCAGCTTCTCGTTCTCGTCGCTGAGCGCCGTGTTTTTCGATGCGAGGTCGTTGTTGTTCTCTTCGAGACGCCTGATCCGGTCGAGGTAAGGCGTGAAATCCACCGCTTGCGGTTTCGAGGCGCGTGTGAATCCGCGGCGGTTGAATTTGTACGCCAAACCTGCGGTGACCGAAAGCATTCCCTCTCCGATGCGGCCGCCCGATACGCCGTCGAAACGCTGGTTTACCAGCAGACAGCGCGCTTCGAGCGTGAGGTCGAGCGCCTTGCACAGACGCACGACGTTCAGCAGGCCGACGTCGAATCCGATTTCGTTGTCATGGGTGTCGTTGCCGTAGGAGCGGGCCCAGCCCACGCCGGCGAAAGGCACGAAGTTCCACGTGCGCTTCTCCTTGTAGCCGCCCACGGCGTTCGAGAAGTTCCACAGAGCGTCCGCATGCAGATACGACACGCCGAACTTCTCCTCAAACCAGTCGCCGTCCTGCTTTTTCGCGTACATGGTTCCGGCGGTGGTCCGGCCTTTGGCCTGCAGGCCGGTGTACCCGACGCGCGCGCCGATCGAGGGGGTGAACCATTTGCCGACGTGAATGTCCAGCGCCGGAGCCAGCCGTTTGCCGAATTTTCCCTGAGAGTCGTGCTCGCCGAAATAGAGGTTTATACCTCCGGCGATGCCGACGAAGATGTTGTCGGAGAGCCGGTTGGTTTCGTAGGGGCCGCGTACGACGCGGTTTTGCGCATCCCGGTTGCCGTTCTCCTGCGCCGAAGCGCCGCCGCAGACGAGGGCGAATAATGCAATGAGGTAGAGACGTTTCATTTTTTAATGTTTATTGGTGATTGATGTGTCGTTCCGTCGGTCCGGCCGCAGGCAGGTATGTGTGCGGCTATTTGGCCCGGTTGCGCGCGGAGAGCGCCGGGGAGTCGAGTTCGTCGATATGGATATTGGAAAGATATTCGCGCGTCAGCGATTCGTACTGCTTGTTGGCCTTGTATAAAGGCTGCATGACATGGCGGTTCTCGCACGACCAGAAGCCGTTCGTGACCTCGTGCATTCCGCCCTCCAGCCGCAGCGTCAGGTCGTAGAGCGTCGGCCGCAGGTTGCGATTCCATTCATAGTAGGTCCTTCCCGACTGGATGATGCAGGTCGCATAGTCGGTTTTGGCGGCGAGTTCGCGTAGGACCCGGCGGTACATGTAGGTGTCCGCGCCCGGATTCAGACATGCCGCCATCAGTTCGCGGCTCTTCATGGGAGGGGCGCCGGCTTCCGACGCCTTGCGGAGTGCGAGCAGAATCTTTACTGCCCATAAAATCTTAAGTGAAAGTGTCAATTTGTACCAGCCTTTTAGTCAGATAGTTACACTGCGTCTCCGAGACCCCTTACTGTAAATAATGGGTCTTGTTCGTGTAAAGCGCTGGTTGTCAGATGCTAAATAGCAGATTCGGACACAATTGCGGGAGAAAAAATCGAATGTGATGTCCGGATTTTCGATTTTTTAAATAAGGGGCGGGTTATTACGCTAAAAGTCAGTTAATTAGCTGGTGTGCGTAAATTTTTTTGCATAAAATGTTTGGTTGTGATTATAAATAATCCTATTTTTGCCGATGATGGGAAATGATTATAAAACAATTGTTTACGTTCCGAAGACCCATTATTTACAGTAATGGGCCTTGTTTCTCGCTTCTGCAAAATTTTTTCCTGATACCAGAAAAATCCGAACGCTGCCTGAATCGGCCTGATCGTTACAGGTTGATGATTTTCCGATTGGCCTTGTCGATGACGTCGTGATCGAGCTGCGCCAGATAGATGCGCGTCGTTCGTTCGGAGGTGTGTCCCATGCCGGCGCTGATGACCGTCAGCGGCGTGCCGCAGTCGCGTGCCAGTGTCGCCCATGAATGGCGTGCCGCATAGAATGTCAGCGGTTCGGAAATTTCCAGCATCGCGCCGATCTTCCGGATGAATTTGTTCAGTTCGCGCTGTTGCTGACGGTAGGCGCGGTAACTGTCGTCGCGGGCGAGCACGGGCAGTACATAAGGCGAATCGCTGTCGTAGCGGTCGATGATGCGCTGCAGGGGCGGTTCGATGCGCAGCGTGAGTGTCTGGCCGGTTTTCTTTCGTTTGTATGTCAGCACACCGTCGCTGATGTCGCTTTTTCGCAGATAGATCATGTCCACGAACGACATGCCGCGGGTGTAGAAGCTGAACATGAAGAGGTCGCGCGCCAGCGCATATTTGGGATGCAGTTTCGACAGGTCGGCGTCGCTGATCCGCCTGAGCGTTTCGCGCGGCAGCGCGCGCTTGCGGGTCGCCACCTGCCTGATATGCCTGCGGCCGAACGGGTTGCCGTGGGTTGAGACGAATGCGCCCTTATCCGCGGCTTTGTTGTATACGGCCCGCAGATACCGCATGTGAAATACGACGGTATTCGTCCCCAGACCTCTTGCCAGAAGCCATCGTTCGTAACGTTCGAGCCATTCGGCGGTAAATTGTTCGGGAAGCAGTTTGCGGCCGTTCATGTACCTGACGAGCATGCGGTATGCCGTCAGGTAGTTTGCGGCGGAACCGTCTCTTCCCGTTTGTTCGCACTCGGCGACGTGGAGTGCGAAGCAGGACATGAAATCGGGGGGCGTTTTACTGCGGGGCTGCCCCGTGAATGCGGGCCGCCCCGTAAACGTGTGTCGGTGCATGCCGACTGAATCCGGTGAATACGTCATAGAATAGAATTTTGTGTGAAATCGTGCACAAGATAGAAAACCGCAAATCAAAGGCCGCACGATGTCTGCGAAGATTTGCGGAAACGGAGACCCGCTCGGCCTCCGGGCACAGTTCCGGGAACGGGAAAGACCACGGAAGGGGCCGGCTGTGCGCTTGGAAAGAATGATCGGAATGTAAAAAGATCGAAAAGTTGCGTTCTATTATTTTACTAACGGCGGCCGTGCGGATAATATTGCACCCTTCCCGGTGTCCGAACAGCGTATTGAGAACCTGTGCGTTGGCCTTTTGCAGATGCCGGGCTGCTTCTCCGTGCGCTTTTTCGCTGTCCGGCGGCTCCCGGCGGTTGGAATCCCGGTGCTAAAACGGG
>ERZ827101.3649-NODE-3649-length-10582-cov-2.976727_pt1 | contig 10582 bp, 9 predicted proteins | sample MGYA00519869_ERZ827101 | MGnify/ENA primary metagenome ERZ827101 (study PRJEB31778, sample SAMEA3449256) | human gut metagenome | biome: human gut; feature: human-associated habitat; material: faeces | place: United Kingdom | collected 2010/2012 ...
AGGCTGACCTTTACGCCGATTTTGGTACCTTCACCAATCATCGTCCCTTCGTTGACAGACTGATAAATGATACAGCCTGTGTCATAGAAGCTGCTGTAGTCCTCCCCCTCCTGCACAAGGGTAATCCCCATTTTTTCCGCTTCCTTTACTGCTTCATCGTAATCCATCCCTAAGAACAGGGGGGTTTCGATATTCTTTTCACTGGAAATGAAGCCGCCAAAACCGCCGCCCATAAACTTAATGCCGACAACGGAAATCACACCAATCAGCACCAGTGCCGTAATTACAGCCGCAATCACAACCTTACGTTCTGCCTTTCTATCATGCTCGTTATCAAAATCCCCTTCGGTTCTGGGGTTTCTGCGAATTTTTCCGGGTCGTCTGCTTGCCTTCACAGGCTCCGATTTTACATATTCATTTTCATAATCATCCTCTTTGGAGATATGCTTCATTTTCAGCTTTTTACCGTATTTTTCAAGTCCTGCCAGAGGGGTATGTGCCTCCTCCTCCACAGGGTTCTCCTGTGCGAAATCATCAAGCGGCTCAGCTGCGTTTTCCGCCGCATGGCGGTGGCTTGCATGGTGTCCCTCCGCATGTGCGTGTTCTGCATAGCTGTGTTCCGCATGCGCGCGTTCCGCATGTGGACGCTCCGCGTGGCTGCGGATATATTCCAACTCCTTCGGGTCAGCCGGCTTTGTTTCCTGCGGTGTTTCCACTGCGGCCTGTGCCGCCTTTTCCATTTCCGTTTTCTCCTGCGCTTCACGCAGTCTGGCTGCCGCCTCTGCCCTTCTGGACATCTGCACGCCTGCCGCACCAGCCGCCGCTGCACCAACCGCTGCCGCTTTCTTTTCCGCAGGCTTTTCTTCCTTTGCGGAACCGTTCAGCTCCGCTCTGGCACGAATCAGGTCTGCCAAGAGAAGGTCAATGCTTGCATAGCGTTCATCTGCCTTTTTCATCGTTGCCTTGCGGATGATCCCCTCCAGAGAGCGCGTACAGTTCGGGTTATACTGGCGGATATCCGGCAGCTCGTCATTGATATGCATCAATGCAATGCTGACGGAATTGTTGCCCTGAAACGGCAATACGCCTGTAATCATTTCAAACATCGTGATACCCAGAGAATAGATATCGCTTTTTTCATCCACATAGCCGCCTCTTGCCTGCTCAGGGGAGAAATAATGCACAGAGCCCGCCGCATTTGCCGTTGTTGTCATGGTGGACGCGGTTGCCGCTCTGGCAATGCCAAAATCCGTCACCTTTACCACACCGTCTGTCCCCACCAGAATATTCTGCGGCTTGATATCTCTATGTACGATATGTGCCTTATGCGCCTGACTCAGCGCAGAGGCAATCTGAATGGCAACATTGATAGTAGAACGGGAATCAAAGGGTGCTTTTTCCTTGATTGCCTTTTTCAGTGTATCCCCGTGGATGTATTCGTTTACGATATACTTAATATCCCCGTCCTCGCCCACATCATACGCTCTTACGATATTGGGATGGGATAATCTCGCAACGGAGCAGGCCTCGGAACGAAAGCGTTCAATAAATTCCTCGTCCCCGACAAATTCCTCTCGCAAAACCTTCACCGTAACATAACGATCCAGCTTTCTGTCTCTGCCTCTGTAAACAACTGCCATGCCGCCGGAACCGATTTTTTCTAATATTTCGTATCTGCCGCTTAGGACAGTACCCGGATTCAATAACATCAGTTTGTAACCTCCTACTTATATCTCAACCAGAATAAGGGAAATGTTGTCATGTCCCCCCTGCCGATTCGCTTCCTCCACCAGAATTGCCGCTTTTTTGTCCAGAGCGATCCGCTTGCTCAAAATCTTCGCCATTTCCTCATCCTTCAGCATACCGGAAAGTCCGTCTGTGCAAAGCAAAACGATGTCTCCCTTCTGCACGGGATGAATCACCGTATCCGTCTCCACGGTATCCCGAATCCCAATAGCGCGCGTAATCACGTTTCTTTTGGGGTGCATTGCCGCTTCCTCCTTCGTAATGCTCCCCATCTTCACCAGCTCCATCACATAGGAATGGTCTGTGGTGAGGGGCTGCATCTCCTTTTTGCGAAAAAGGTAAGCTCTGCTGTCCCCCACATAGGCAACATAAAGCTTCTCCTCACGCACCGCCGCTGCAACGATGGTTGTTCCCATTTCCGCAAACTCCCTGTCGGAATTGGATTTTTCATAAACCATCCGATTTGCAGCTGCCATCGCACCTGTCATCAAATCCAGCATGTCGTCATTTTCTGCATGCTTCATTTCCTTCCAGAAATGCTCCAGAAAGCCTTCGATTGCACAGCTGCTCGCGATTTCTCCCGCGTTACAGCCGCCCATCCCATCGGCAACCAGATATAAATTTTCCGCAGGGTCTTCCCCTGCCGAAATGTAATAGGCATCCTCATTATTTTTGCGGCATTTTCCAATGTCGCTCATTCCAACTGCTTTCAACGCTGCTCCACCTCCCTGCCGCTTATTTTTCCGCATCTTATTCCTCCATAGCCTTTTCCTTGATGTGGCTTCTTCTCAGCTGACCGCAGGCAGCATCAATATCACTGCCCAGCTTTCGTCTGACTGTGGTTTCCACACCATTTTCACTCAGAATAGATGCAAACCGTTTTACCCGCTCCGCAGAGCTTTTGATATAATTGCGCTCCTTTACGTCATTGACGGGAATCAGGTTCACATGGCAGAGCATATCTCTCAGCCTTCCGGCCAGCTCCCGCGCATGTGCATCCCCGTCATTCACGCCATGAATCAGCGCATATTCAAAGGTAATGCGGCGTTTTGTTTTCTCTGCGTACTCCCTGCACGCCTGCAAAAGTCTGTCCATATCGTACAACTTTGCCACAGGCATGGTCTGTGTGCGGATTTCATCATTCGGCGCATGCAGGGAAACCGCCAGTGTAATCTGCAAATTTTCCTCCGCCAGCGCATAAATTTTTTCCACCAGACCGCAGGTCGAAAGCGTAATATGTCTCTGTCCCATATTCTGCCCATTCGGGTCGTTAATCAGACGCAGAAACTTCAGAACATTGTCATAATTATCCAGAGGCTCGCCGCTGCCCATCAGTACCGTACCGTGTACCCGCTCGCCGCAGTCCTTCTGAATCGCATAAATCTGGGAAAGCATTTCCCCTGCCGTCAGTCCGCGTTCCACGCCGTCCAGTGTGGATGCGCAGAATTTGCAGCCCATCCGACAGCCGACCTGTGTCGAAATGCAGACCGTATTGCCATGCTCATATTTCATCAATACACTTTCGATAATCGCGCCATCCGAAAGCGCAAAAAGATATTTTCTCGTGCCGTCAATCTGCGAAACCAGCCGCCGCACGATTTCCACGCCGTTGATTGCTGCCGTTTCGCCAAGCTTTTCCCGCAGGCTCTTGGAAAGATTCGTCATTTCGGCAAAGCTGTCCACCTGCTTTGCGTGCAGCCAATCGAAAAGCTGCTTCGCACGAAATTTTGGCTCACCCAATTCCTGCAAAAGCTCCTGCAATTCGGTTATGTCCATGGATTTGATATCAACCTTTTCCATATCTCAATCCTTTCTTCTTAATTTTGAAATGAAAAATCCGTCTGTTCCTGTTTTATGGGGCAGCAGGGTCAGATATCCCTTTTTCGCCGTTTCCGTATCCCAGCCTTCGGGCAGAAATTCCGAAATATCCTCCGCCGTAAAATCGGGGTGGTCTTTCAGAAACCATTCCAGATTCTTTTCATTTTCCTTTCGGCAAAGCGTACAGGTGCTGTAAACCAGAACGCCGCCCTTTTTCACATAGCCTGCCGCATTTCCCAGAATTTCTCTCTGAATTTTTGTCAGGCTGTCAATCTCATTGCCATCCTTTTTCAGGCGGATATCCGGCTTCTTTCGCATCAGCCCCAGACCGGAGCAGGGCACATCCGCCAGTACACGGTCAAACTGCTTCGGGCTTTCCTCCTCAGCCGCCGCATCCTTTACCTTACACTGCATGATGGAAATGCCAAGGCGTTCCGCGCCCTCCTCCATCAGGTCGATTTTATGCGCATAAATATCGCAGGAAAGCAGACTGCCCTCGTTTTCCATCCGTTCCGCAATCGTAAAGCTTTTCCCGCCCGGCGCGGCACACATGTCTAAAATCTTATCGCCTTTTTTCGGGTCTAGCACCCGTACCGCGAGCTGAGAGCTTTCATCCTGCACATGGAACAGCCCTTCTTTGAAGGCATCCAAACGGCTTAAATCCGCCGTTTTCGTCAGATGCAGTGCGTCCGCACAAATTCTGCCCTCTGCCACATGCACACCTGCCTGCTCCAGCTTCTTTTTCAAAGCCTGCGTATTCGTTTTCAGCGTATTCACCCGAATCGTCACATCGGGGGACTGATTATCATACGCACAGATTTGCTCCGTTTCTTCGTAGCCATAATAGGCAATCCACATCCGCACCAGCCACAGCGGATGGGAATACGCCACAGAAAGATATTCCGCCGTTCTCCTCTCAGGCAGGGGAATCGCCTGCTTTTTCTTGGCCGCCGTGCGCAGTACGCCGTTCACAAAGCCCTTCAAAGAGCCATATCCTCTGACCGATGCCAGCTTCACCGTCTCATTGCACGCCGCTGCATCCGGTACGTCCATGAAGTACATCTGATACACCGCCGTCCGCAGCACTGCCAGCAGCCACGGCTTCATTTTTTCCGTTTTTGTTTTGGAAAAGGTATTCAGCACATGGTCAATATAAATCAAATTGCGCAGTGTACCGTTTACTACCTCCGTCACAAAGGCTCTGTCCTGTCTGGACATCGCACCGTTTTGCCGCAGCAGGCGGCGCAGTGTCATTGTATTATAGGCATCCGCCATCATGATTTCCATGAGCGCCTCTGCCGCAACCTCTCTTGGATTGATTTGGATCATTTTTTCCATTCCTTCCGTTCAAGCCATTCTGTCTCAACATAATATTATACGACAAAACAGAGGATTCTTCAATCATTTCACCCCTATTTCGACAAAAAAGAGGCATCCGCAAAAACACCAAAAGGCTAATCCGCAATCAGATTAGCCTTTCTTTTTTAATCGTTTCTTCTGCCAAAGATGGCAACCAGTCTCAGAAGCTGTGCGATTGCCGCAAATGCCGCCGCAACATAGGTCATTGCCGCCGCACTCAGCACCTTTTTCGCGCCGCCGATTTCGTCACTGTCCAGAAATCCGTCATCTGCCAGCAGGCGAATCGCCCTTCTGGATGCGTTGAATTCTACAGGCAGTGTAATAATCGTAAACACAACGGAAAGGGAGAAGAACAGAATCCCCAGTGTCACCAATGTGCTGCCGCCGCCGCTGAAAATAAACCCAATCAGAATCAAGGGGATTGCCAGTCTGGAACCGAAGTTTGCCAGAGGCACGAAAAAGCTCCGCAGTGCCAGTGGTGCATAGCCCACATCATGCTGAATGGCATGCCCTGTCTCGTGCGCCGCTACGCCGACCGCCGCTACCGATGTGCTGTCATACACGCTTTCGGACAGGCGCAGTGTCTTTGTTCTGGGGTCATAATGGTCTGTCAGGTTGCCTGCCACGCGCTGCACGCTTACATCATAAATGCCTGCGTTGTGCATCATCTGTTCTGCCACTTGCGCCCCCGTTAAGCCTCGTCTGTTTCTGATTTTCGCATATTTCTTAAATGTACCGGATACCTTCATCTGCGCAACCATCGAAAAAATGAATGCCAGAAGCACCAAAAAGTACATGCTGTCGTATCCATATCCATAACCATAATACATATCGGTTCCTCCTATCTGTTTGGAACTTTCCTATTCAAGCCTTAGCCAAGCAAAATGCCTGTCTGCATTTCATGCCCACGCAGATACGCATCCGCCGCCATCTTCTTGCCGCCGCGCGCCTGCACCTCTTTGATACGCAAAATTCCATCGCCACATTTTACCGCAAAGTCCTTTTTTGTCACCTCTACGATTTCGCCAAATGCCGCATCTGGGTAGCTTTTGTTTTCTGCCTCTGCCCAGAACATCTTGAGCGGCTCCTCTCCCAAAACAGCGTATGCGCCATGTCCGGGATACATTCCGCGCATCAGATCAATAATCTGCTGTCCGCCTTTGCTCCAGTCAATATGTCCTGTCTCCTTATGAATCATGGGCGCATGGGTTGCCAGTGCATCATCCTGCGGTGTCCGTGTAATTGTGCCCTTTTCCAGTCCGTCAATCGTTTCCAGAAGCAGTGCTGCGCCTGCCACCGCCATTTTATCATGCAGATCCTCAAAATTATCTGTCGGAAGAATCTCCACTTCCATTTTCAAAAGCATATCCCCCGTATCCATGCCCTTTGCCATGAACATTGTGGTAATGCCCGTTACCTTCTTACCGTCAATAATGGCGCGCTGCATCGGTGCCGCCCCTCTGTATTCCGGCAGAAGCGAGCCATGCACATTGATACAGCCATATTTCGGCATATTCAGAATTTCCTCCGGCAAAATCTGCCCAAATGCAGTAACGGCAATCAAATCCGCGCCATAGCCGCGCAACTGTTCGATAACCTCCGGTTCGCGTACCTTCACAGGCTGCAAAACAGGAATCCCATGCTCCAGCGCCACTGCCTTTACGGGTGTGGGCTGCAGCTTTTTCCCTCTGCCCTTGGGCTTATCTGGCTGTGTCACCACTGCCACAACCTCATGCCTTGTCAGTAATGCCTGCAAGGAAGGTACCGCAAAATCGGGCGTTCCCATAAAAATCACTCTCATCGGTATTCCTCCTTACGCTTCCTCTCTCGGCAGTGCCTTATCAATATACAGAATCCCATCCAGATGGTCAATCTCGTGGCACAATGCGCGTGCCATCAGTTCTTCCCCCTCGATGATGAATTCATTGCCCTCTCTGTCCATCGCCTTTGCCTTCACATAATAGGGGCGTTCCACAGGGGCAGATTGTCCGGGCAGGCTCAGGCAGCCCTCCTCGTCAGTCTGAGAACCGCTCGTTTCCAGAATGACAGGGTTCAAAAGCTCCACCAGGCCCTCGCCGATATCAATGACAACGGCTCTTTTCAGAATCCCTACCTGTGGTGCGGCTAAACCAACGCCGTTTGCCTCATACATGGTATCCGCCATATCATCCAGCAGTGTCAGCAGGTTAGGGGTAATTTCCTTGATCGGTTTGCAGGTTTTTCTCAGCACCTCATCTGTGCTGATACGAATATTACGAATTGCCATTTTTTCTTCCTCCTAATTCTATAATATCTCCAAAATTTGAACAAACAAAAAACTTTTTGTAAATTTATCTGAAACAGAAACGGAAAGCGCGTTTTTCGTTTTCCAATGAAATATTATAACATTTTTTTCTGCTTTATACAATATTGGTCGGGTTAAGCGCCAAACCTACGCGCACATTACGGTTTCGCTCCTTCTTCATCCTCTCCGCTGTCGGCAGAACCAGCTGCCGCAGGGGTTCCTCCTCCGCCGCCTTCACAATAATTTGGTAGCGGTATTCTCCGCGAAATTTCGGCAGTGCCGTCGGCCCGAGAATCGTTGCAATCTCCTCCTCATCCGCCTGTGCCAGTCGTTCTGCCAGCTCCTGCGCCGCCTGTGCCGCTTCCTCCTGCGCCGCACCTGTCAGCAGAATACTGAAAAATGCGGAAAACGGCGGATAGCCCATCATCTGCCGCATGAGCATTTCTTCCTCATAAAAGCCTTCATAATCCTGCTTCGCGGCATACTGCACCGCATAGTGCTGTGGCTGATAGGTCTGGAGAAACACGCGCCCTCTGTCATCCCTTCTGCCGGCACGTCCTGCCGCCTGCAGCATCAGCCGAAAGCCCGTTTCCGCCGCCGTAAAGCTGTCCGCATTTAAGGATAAATCCGCCGCCATAATGCCCACCAGCGTCACATTGGGGTAATCATGCCCCTTGGCAATCATCTGCGTCCCAATCAGAATATCCGCCTCTCCTGCCGCAAATGCCGCAAGAATTTTTTCATGGCTGTGCTTTGTCAGCGTGGTATCCAAATCCATCCGCAGAATCCTTGCTTCCGGAAACAGCTTTCCTGCTTCCTCCTCTATTTTCTGTGTCCCTGTGCCGAAATAACGAATATACTTCGAGCCACAGACAGGGCAGACCTTCGGCAAAGGGGCTCTCCTGCCGCAATAATGGCAAGCCAGCGCATGCTCCTTCGCATGATAGGTATAGGTTAAATCACATTCCGGGCATTTCATCACATGCCCACAGCTACGGCAGGAAACAAAGGTTGCATATCCTCTGCGGTTCAAAAAGAGCATGGTCTGCTCGCCCTTCTCCAGATTCCTGCGGATTTCCGCCTGCAATGCTCTGCCGAACGCAGAACGGTTGCCCTCTGCCAGCTCCTTTCGCATATCCGTCACAAGCATCCGCGGCAGAACGCCGCCGCCCGTCCGCTCCTTTAATTCCAGCAGCAGAAATTCTCCCTGTTTTGCTTTGTAATAGCTGATGAAATCGGGCGTTGCCGTCCCCATCAGAAAGAGCGCACCATAGCGTTTTGCCAGTGCCGCCGCAACGTCCTTTGTGTCATATTTCGGGGTAATATCGGAAACATAGCTGTTCTCGTGTGCCTCATCCATGATAATTGCGCCAACCTTCGGAAACGGCAGAAACAAAGCCGACCGTGCGCCTATCACAACCGAAATTTCGCCATCCCTTGCCTTTTTCCACTGGTCAACTCTCTCCCCCATGGAAAGGCGGCTGTGCGTCACGCTGACTGCATCCCCAAAGCGGGAAACGAACCGCTCCGCAAGCAAAGGGGTTAAGGCAATCTCCGGCACAAGTACAATCGCCTGCTCGCCCCTCGCCAGAACCTCCGCAATGATCTGCATATAAATCTCCGTTTTGCCGCTGCCCGTCACGCCATGCAGAAGTACAGGCTTTTTTTCTTCCTGCTCCAATTCCCGATGCAAAGCAGAAAGCGCCGCCGCCTGCTCTGCCGTCGGGGTAAAGGGCTGTGTCCGTTCCACCGTATCCGCATCAAAGACATTTCGCCGTTCCGTCTGCCTCCGTTCCCGCAGGATGCCCTTTTTCAGCAGGGTTTTAATGGGAGAATCCGTAATGCCGAGGGCTTCCTTCAGCTCTGCGGCAGTTGCTTCTCTGCCGTTTGCAAGGTACTCCAGCAGCAGCCTTTGCCCCTCCAGACGCTTCTCCTTCTCCGCCTTTTTCCATGCCGCTTCCAGAAGGGGATGGTCTCTGTCCAGAGAATAGAGCCGTTTTTCGTTTTTGTATTCACTGCGGTGCAGCTCCTGCTTCAGCGCAAGCAGCCCCTTTCCCTCTGCCTTCCGCAGAAATGTCAGGCAATCTCCGCCGAATTCTGCCTGTACCTCCTCCAAGGGAATTTCCCTTCGTTCCCCGAATAATGCAAGCAGCGCCGTTTCCTTCGGGGTCAGCTTCGTTTCAGCATCAAGCGATTTTCGGCTGACTGTCCAGCTGCTTTTTGTGCGGATGCCAGGCGGCATAATTGCCTGCAGGCATTGGTTCAGCGTGCAGAAATAGCGTTCCTTCATCCATTCCGCCAAATCCAGAAGGGCAGGGGTAAAGGTTGGTCTGCCCTCATCCAGAACCTCAAGAAGCTCCTTGATTTTATCCGCAGGCACCTCTGTTTTTTCGGAAAGAGAAATGACATAGCCCTCCGCCTTTTTGTTGCGGCTGCCAAATGGCACAATCACCCTTACACCGATTTCCACTGCCATCCCTTCGGGAATCCGATAATCAAACAGCTTATCCATTTCCGGCTGATTCAGCCCAACAATCACCTTCGCATACATCACTTCTCACCTCCCTACAAAAACAGCCCGTAAAAACGGGCTATTTTCCTTACATATTATTCTTTCTCGGTTTCCTCTGCCATGCTTGCAAAATCAACCTCTGCCAGTGCAACCTCTTTGTCCTCTTCCTCAGGCTTGCCCTCGCGGATTTTCAGCTTTCCTTCGTAAATTTCATTGACTGCGATGGAAACAGGCTTATCCACCTCAATATGGTCAATCATGGGCTGCTGATGATCTACCAGCTGTCTTGCTCTTTTTGCCGCCGCAATCACGATGGTATATCTGCTGGCAATGGTAATATCCTCGGAATCCTGTGTGATAACCTCCAGAATATCGGAATAAGAAGGTCTTAACATATTACATCTCTCCTTTGAAAATCTTTTTGATATTTTTATTTCTGCTGCATTTCATCTTTTCTGCCGCAACGATAGTCAGCATATCCTCAGTTGCCTGCTCTACGGTGTCATTGATGACCAGATAATCGTATTCCTCTACCAGCTCCATCTCCTCCAATGCGCGGCGCAGTCGTTTGTTGATGGTTTCCTTATCCTCGGTGCCGCGTTTGGTCAGGCGGTTGCCCAGCTCCTCCAGATTAGGCGGAACCATGAAAATCAGCACGCCTTCGGGGTAAATTTTCTTTACCTGCAGCGCACCCTGTACCTCAATCTCCAGAATGACATTATTGCCTGCCATCAGCTGTTCTGTTACATATTTTCTGGGTGTGCCGTAATAATTGCCGCAGAATTCCGCCCATTCCAGAAGCTCCTTGCGGTCGCGCATTTTCTCAAATTCCTCCGAGGATGAACATGCCGTCGAGATAGTGA
>ERZ827101.3655-NODE-3655-length-10565-cov-2.973073_pt1 | contig 10565 bp, 5 predicted proteins | sample MGYA00519869_ERZ827101 | MGnify/ENA primary metagenome ERZ827101 (study PRJEB31778, sample SAMEA3449256) | human gut metagenome | biome: human gut; feature: human-associated habitat; material: faeces | place: United Kingdom | collected 2010/2012 ...
CTACTTTGAAGGTTCCTATTCGGAGTACGAAGAGAATAAATTAAAACGACTTGGCAACGAAGAACCTAAGCGTGTGAGATATAGAAAGCTAATAGCTGACTAATACTTAACAATATGTAAGCCCCGCAATCAATTTGCGGGGCTTTTTTGTTTCATAGAGCTATAATATGTTTATCTCTCTTAAAAAATTGTAGTATCTTTGTAATGTATATATAAAGAATATTAATTACCTTTGTATTCCAAAACGTTTATTTACAATTTATTAATTAACAAGTTCTATTAACTAACAAAGAGAATTATGAGAAGACATCTAATTCATTTCCTGCTGGTTGCAGTGCTGACGGTATGTTCTGCCGCTACGGCCATTGCCCAGGTAACAGTGAAAGGTCAAGTTGTGGATGCGGAAACAGGTGAGCCATTGATTGGTGCAGCCGTAACGATTGTCGGTACCACCCAGGGTAGTGTGACTAACTTGGATGGTATGTTCACACAAAAAGCTGCCTCCGGTTCAACGCTGCTTATCAAGTACCTTGGTTACAAGGAATTCAGCAAGAAGATCACCCAGAAAGGTGGTACTGAAGATTTGGGCGTAATAAAAATGGCAGCCGATGCAATGGTGCTGAATGACGTTATCATCACTTCTTCTGTTGCTGTTTCGCGTAAAACACCGGTAGCTGTATCGACAGTTGACCCTGTCTTTATCGAGGAGAAGCTCGGAACACAGGAGTTTCCTGAAGTTTTGAAGTCTACTCCGGGTATCTATGCAACTAAGCAAGGTGGTGGTTTTGGTGACTCCAAAGTGAACATACGTGGTTTTAAGACTGAGAACTCTGCTATGATGATTAACGGTGTTCCGATGAATGATATGGAATGGGGTGGCATCTATTGGTCGAACTGGGCCGGTTTGAGTGATGTGACTCGTAGCATGCAGGTACAGCGTGGTTTGGGTGCATCAAAGGTAGCGGCTCCTTCAGTGGGTGGTTCTATCAACATTGTGACTAATACAATCGATGCCAACAAAGGCGGTTTCGTATCTTATGGTATGGGTAACGACGGATTGAACAAAATCCTGTTCAAGGTATCTACCGGATTGACCAAATCAGGTTGGGCCATGACCCTTTTGGGAGGTAAGACCTGGGCCGATGGTTATATCCAGGGAACCAACTACGAAGCCTACAACTGGTTTGTGAATATTACAAAGCGTTTCAATGACAATCATCAGTTGTCATTTACTGCTTTTGCTGCTCCCCAGTGGCATAATCAGCGTGGAAATAAAGACGGACTTACCATTGAAGGATGGCAGGAAGTTGCGAAGAATTATATGAATGGTGAGAAGCCTTATCGTTATAACCCTACCTACGGATTCGGGCTGAACGGACAAAGAAAGTCATCGGCATATAATGTGTATAATAAACCTCAGTTGTCATTGAACCATTTGTGGCAGATTAATGAAAAGTCAAGTTTGAGTACGGCTCTGTATGCTTCTATCGGTCGTGGATATGGCTATTCCGGTCAGGGATTGACCAGTGCGGATCGCAGTAACTGGTATGGCAGTAACAATGGTAACCTGAATATGACTTTCCGTAAAGCCGACGGTACATTTGCGTATGATGAAATATATGCTTTGAATGAAGCGAGTGAGAATGGTTCGGTTATGGCAATGTCGAAGTCTAAGAACTTCCATAACTGGTATGGTCTGCTTTCTACTTATACTACTAAGTTCGGTGATTACTTCGATTTCTATGGTGGTATAGACTACCGTTATTATAAAGGTACACACACCAATGAATTGGTTGACCTCTATGGTGGTGACTTTTATGTAGACTCTTCTTCAAGAAAAAGTGTTTTGGCTTCAAACAATGCCGCTGCTGCTGCCGGTTCTTCATTTGTGAACCAGAAATTGAAAGTAGGTGATATTGTTTATCGTGACTTTGATGGCTATGTGATGTCTGAGGGAGTATTTGCTCAAGGTGAATACAACAGAGATAAGTTGAGTGCCTTCATTTCCGGTTCGGTTTCTAATACCGGTTACTGGCGTTACGACCGTTTTTACTATGACAAGGCGCACGCCAAATCAAAAACTGTCAACTTCATCGGTTGGAATGCAAAGGGAGGTTTGAACTACAACCTTACCGAAAATCATAATGTGTTTGCCAATATCGGTTATATCAGCCGTGCTCCATTCTTCTCGGGAGGTGCTTTCCTTAATTCAACAGTCAGTAATGCGACAAACCCCGATGCAGTGAACGAGAAAGTGTTCTCTTTCGAAATCGGATACGGCTATCGTTCGAGCTTCCTTACTGTGAACATCAATGCCTACCACACTCGTTGGATGGATAAAACCACTACCCGTTCACAGGATATCACAAACTACTATGAAGGCAGCCTTAGCGAGCCTTACGATGCAAGTAAGCTGGTTTCTACCAAGTCTGTTATCAACATGCAGGGTGTGAATGCTTTGCACCAGGGTGTCGAACTTGATTTTGTAGCAAAACCTTTCCAATGGCTGGATTTGAGCGGTATGTTCTCTATCGGTAACTGGCGTTGGGATAGCAATGCTTCGGGTAGCTTCACTGTAGAAGGTCAATTTGTGAACAGCGCATCTATCAAGGGAAGCGATGGTAAGGATGTGACCGTTCTTGTAAATGCGGCAGCTAACGGACTGGAACCGGGTACAATGAAACTGAACCTGAAAGATGTGAAAGTGGGTGGATCTGCACAGACTACCGCAGCTTTGGGTGCTACTTTCAAGATCGACAAAGCCCTTCGTCTGGGTATCGACTGGAACTTATACGCACGTAATTATGCTGACTGGTCATTGAACTCAAACGACCTGGTGATGAACAGTGAGAAAGACTTTTCTACTCCTTGGCGTATTCCGACTGCAAGTACTTTCGATTTGAACGCAAGTTATAAATTCAACTTTGGTAAACTGAATGCAGTACTGTCAGGTAACGTGAACAACTTATTCGACCAGACTTATATTTCTGATGCGACAGATGGTAGCAATCACGATTGGAAGACCGCTTACAATGTGTTCTACGGATTCGGCCGTACTTATAGCTTGAGATTAAAAGTTAATTTCTAATCTAAAAACAGGAAGTTTAAATTATGAATAGAAATCTATTAATGCCTGTAGCGGTGTCGTTGATTCTGCTGTCCGGCTGTAAATATAACGATGACAACTTCGAAGGATTGGACGATATGACCCAACCGACGAATTTGATGAAGATAGAGTATACGCTGACTGATGCTGACTATGCAACTATCAGCTCAAATTCGACCAATAAGAAGATTGCTACAGATGCCGGTGTGTCTAAGGATCTTGAGAATGTGAAGACTAACATGTATCTGACAGAGAAGATCACGGGAGCGGATTACATACCTGCTTTCTTGCTTGATAAGTATTACACTGCCGATAAGGGTTCGAGTGCAAAGATTACGTATAAGTACAAAGAAGCGATGTCTTCTTTGCTGTCGGAGTATGCTTCGGTGAAATATCTGAAACCGACGGATGCCGAATACAAGTTGGTTTATGGTGAGAATGCATTTGCGCCTTATCTGAATGAAAAGACAGAAGGTCAGATGTCTAAGATCCTGAACGAAAAGTTCAAAGATGCCGAAAAGGGAACAGCTGTTTTCGTTGACTATAAGTTGGGAGAGGGACAGTTGGAGAATCCGTTGATGTGGCAAAACTTCGAGGCGCTTCCTACCGGAGATTTGAAAGAGCTCAAAGGCTGGTTTATCAGCTCTACCGGTGACACTCAGTGGAAGGTTACTTCTTATGATGATAACCAGTATGTTCAGTATTCGGCAAACGGTACGAAAGGGGCATGCGTCGGCTGGATGGTTACCCCTGCTATTTCTGTTACTGCTGGTGATTATCTCGCTTTTGACGTGACCGTGGGATACTATAATGCCAGCTGCTTGTCAGTGCTTATTTCAGAGAATTTCGATGGTGAAAATGTCGGTACTGCCAATTGGGTTGATGTGACTTCAGATTTCAGCATTCCTACCAAGCCGACAAGTGGTTACGGTACGTTTGCTTCTGCAGGTAAAGTGTCTTTGTTAGCTTATGCAGGCAAGAAGGTGTATGTAGCCTTTAAGTACGAAGGTGATGGTGCCAATAAGAAAACCACTACTTATCAGATCGATAACATCATGGTAGGTACCTCCATTCCGGCCAACAGTCTTTCTACTCCTACTTACGCGGTGAAAGTATACGATGGAAAGAACTGGAAGAATAAGAGCAATAACGTATATGTCCTGACATATGCCGATTACGGAGATATGGGACAGAGTAAACGCTACTTTACTTCTGATGTTCCGGCTGTGAACTATCTGCCCGCTTATCTGTCGCGGATGGTGGCATATCCTGTTGATGGCGATGCACGTGTAGTAGTCTACAGATATTATAATGGTACTGATTTGAAGATCTACAGTGATGAATACACTTATTCTGCCGAAAAAGCGAGATGGGAGTTGAATACACGTATTGTCGATAAGACAGAGCAGTTTGTATTGTCTGACGGCAAGTGGAACTTTGCCCCGAGCACTGTGGTTACTTTGAAGGCAGAAAAGGGCGATGCAGAAACTGCTGCATTCTATCAGACCATCACCGATTGGGTGATTGCCAATAAGGGACAAGAATATGCGCCTATATTTAGTGGTAAGAGTAATAATGAATATTATTATGGTAGCTCTGCTTATCAGAATAATTTTGATTTCCGCCCGGCGAAGTGGAGAGAACAAAATGCTGCCGCTTATGGCAACATGTCGGATGCCGATCTTACTAAGTTGATGTTCGAACGTTTGCCAGAAGCATTCCTTCCGGGATTGAAAGCAATCTATGGTAGTGCGGATGTTGTGGAAGGTGTAGATGTCTTCTATACAATTAACTTTGCCATTTACGATGGCTCTTCTACCACACAATATACCATTAAGTATAAAGTGACAGGTAAAGGACAGTTTGAATATGTTGCAGACTCTTTGAAGAAAGTAGAATAAGAAAACTAATTCATTTATAATTAAGAAAGGCCGCTCTGAGTAATCAGGACGGCCTTCTTTTATATTATAACGAGAGAGTTATGGGGGTGAAAAGGCGTTTAGATACATTCCCGTTTACATCTTCACCTCCATCACTACCGGATTATGATCACTGCACAAATTGAGGTCAGGCGAATAGTAATCTACCCCTTTAAATTCTTTGGAATGGAAAATATAGTCGATTCTCAGCAGGCGTTTAAAGTACCGGAACGTATACATGTACCCATGTCCGCAAGTCTGGAATCCGTCTTGAAGATTGTCACCTTTCACGGTACTGTATGTGTAGGACGATGGGAGAGAGTTAAAGTCACCGCAAACCAGTATAGGGTAGGGGGTGGTGCGGATTAATTGTTCCAAAGTCTTTGCCTGCGCCGCACGTTTCCTGAAGTTCTCGTTGAGTCCCTCCAACAATTGTCTGGCCACTGCTTCCTCTCTGCCTGTCAGTTCGTTTTTAGCCAGTTCCCTTTCCAGTCTGCGCTTATTTTGGCTGACCTCCGTTGTTTGCAGGTGGTTATTGAAAACACGAACCGTTTGTCCGTTTACGTCCAGATCACACCACATACTGCAATTCCTTGAATCGGGGTAAGTGATCAGTCTGCTGTCCTTCACCGGATATTTGCTGAACAGAGCTACCTGCAAGATAGGTGTACTGTCCGGAGCTTGCGGAATGACGGCATACTGCCAGTCTGCAAATGCGTTCCGTATGCTGTCTGGAGTAAAGTACCGGTTGCCGGCAAACTCCTGAAAGCAGATAATGTCCACCCGGTGCTCTTTCATATAAGCCGCAATCTCCTTGCACGAATATCCCGACTGCTCGTTGCCGAAACTGTCAACGTTGTATGTCGCTATTTTCAGTGTATTTGCCTCTTTTCCTCCGGCCGTGAAAGGAGGTTGGAAGATCCGACCCAGATATTGCCAGTTGGCAGCTATGGCTATCAACGGAATGATGATCCAGAACCTCCGGCGAATCCCCCAGTAAATGGCGGCGGCAAGATTGATCAATAACAGTCCTGACAGCGCCAGCCCGATGAAAGGCATCAGAGTGGAGTGTTCGGGAGGTATGTGTCCGGCGAATGCTCCGGCAATGGTGATGCCGGCCAGGACAAAAGTCAGTGCAATAGACGTACAATAAAATAGTTTGGATACAGCTTTCTTTCCCATTGTTTTGAATTTCGCATTTTAGTTCACCACAGATTACACGGATTAACGCAGATTGATTATTTATCCGGTTGATCTCAAGCGGAATTCAGACAGACTCCGAGGAGATCCGTGTCAATCCGTGTAGTCCGTGGTGAATTGGTTTATTTCAGCCATTTCTTTATCTTTTCCTTTAGCTTTTCCTGAGCGATCGGTTTTGAGATAAAGTCATTGCATCCGGCTTCTTCGGCTGCATTCCGGTCGTGTTCGTAAGCGTATGCGCTTTGTGCAATGATGGGTACTTCCGCGGACAGTTGCCTGATAATTCTGGTAGCTTCCAGTCCGTCTAAGTTAGGCATCTTGATGTCCATCAATATCAGATCCGGATTTACCTCGTCATACATGGTCACGGCCTCCATGCCGTCTCTGGCGCGGACTAAGCGGTATTTTCTACCCAGAATAGCGTTCAGCAGGTCGAAGTTGCTGTCTGTGTCTTCGGCTATCAGTATGGTGGCTTGCTCCGTTCCGGCTGCGGTTGCCCGAAGGTCCTCTTCCTTTTCCGTCGTTTCCTCTTTGGGGCGGGGCGTATCCTCTTTGGCCGGGAGCACTTCCGACGGCTGTGTTCCGACGGCTTCGCCGGGCAAGTGGCTGTTCGTTCCCGTTTCCGTATCTTGTATGACATTCTCAAGAGGCAGCCAGAAGGTGAATGTGGTTCCTGTGCCCACTTCCGAGGAGACCGCAATCTCTCCGCCTAGCCGTTCGATGATCGTTTTACAGATTGACAATCCCAGACCTGTGCCCTGGGCAAAATTGTTCAGTTTGGCAAACCGTTGAAATACCCTTCCCAGCTTTTCGGGCTCGATACCCAGTCCGGTATCTTTGACGTAGAATACAACTCGCTCGCCTTCCTGTTTGTAACCATAGCTTACGCTGCCTTCTGTGGTAAACTTGAACGCGTTGCCTATCAGGTTAGAGAATACCTGGAAGATCCGGTTCTTGTCCGAGTGGATGCTTAGCGCTTCGTCCGGCGAGTCGAACCTCAGTTCCACTCCCTGCGGACAGCGGAATACGTGTGCATCATGAATCTCTTTGCAAAGTGTGTGCAGCCTCACCGGCCCGTAAGTGAACTCTACGATGCCCGACTCTATTTTGGAAAGATCCAATATTTCGTTGATCAGTTGCAACAGCCGTTCGTTGTTGGCGTCTACAATCTCGTAATACTCCCTCCTTTCCTCCGCATTGTCACTCTCCGAGATGATGCGCGAGAATCCTACGATGGCATTGAGGGGCGTGCGTATTTCGTGGCTCATGTTGGCAAGGAAAGCCGACTTCAGTTTGTCCGATGTTTCCGCTTTCTCTTTCGATTCTATCAGTTCACGGCGCATCAGTTCCAGCTGGGTGATGTCCCATTCGATGCTGACAATGATGGGAGAGAAGTCCTCGCTTTCCACCATGATTTTTTGCTTGTCGAGAATCAGCAAATTTCCGTTTTTGTCCTTGCCCTCCATAATCCAGTGCATCCCTTTTCCGGTAGCGGCAATTTCCATATCCTCTTTTCGCTTCTGCTGTGCCATTTCCGGCGGGTAGTAGTCGAAGTCGTTCATTCCGATGGCGTTTTCTGAGCTGATGTCCCGGTTGTACGACTCCCGGTTACGGTAGATGTACCTGAAATCGTTCTCGATATCTTTTACCACGATACCTGCCGGGATGTTCTCCATCGTGGTATCCATGATACGATTGAAGCGTTTGATCTGCGATTCGTACCGGATGCGTTCCGATATGTCGTGGGTGAACGACCAAAAGGTTTCTTCTCCATCATCCGTTGTCACACTGTACATGGTGCCTTCAAAGGCCAGTGTGTTTTTATCGTGCTTCAGGGGTTGGTAGGCCAGGAAGTTGAGGGTCTGGCCTTCCCGTATGCTGCGGTAACGTTCTTCCCAGTCCTCTATGCAGGTCATGTCGCCCACGACATCGAATACCCGTATCAGTGACAAGTCCGCCTGTTCCGCGATCCGGTGGTTCAGCCTGAACTGCCTGTTGGCAAATATCAGCGTGCCGTCTCTGCGTGCCGCGTACACACTTTCTTTGGCATTGTTGATGGCATGCGTCAGCGTGTTGATGTCGTTTCGTTTCCGCTGTATGTCGGTGATGTTCTGTATATACCCTTCCAGGACGATGTTACCATCTTCTTCTTCATTCCGCAGGTAGCATTGCTGGCGCATATAGTATACCTGTCCTTCCAGCAGGATGCGGTATTCGATGTATTCCTTTAAGAGTTCGCGGCGGTTGGCTTCCATCCACGTGTTCACGGCGGGCAGGTCTTCGCTCAGGATGGTTTCGTAGTAATCCTGAAAGTTGATGCTCCGCTCTTCTTCCGTGCATACGATTCCGTTGTATCCCCGGTAATAGAATGTCTTCTCTCGCGATGAATATTTCCATTGCCCTATTTGTGCCGCTTTTTGTATCTCCTTCAGCTCGTAGTTGGTGCGTTCCAGTTGCAGTTTCACGTTGCTGCGCGCCGTGATGTCGCGATATTGGCACAGCACCTTGTCACCGTCGTACGGCTGCATGATACATTTGAAGTAATACGTTTCGCCCCCTTCCAGTGGCAGCCGGTAGTTGCGGTTCACCGTTATCCCCTGTTGGGTCACCCGCCTGAAGTCCGGTAGCAGTTTCTGGAAGGTATGGTCGGGAAGCAGGTTGAACAGATTTTTCCCCAAGAGTCTGTCTTCTTGCAGAAACCACAAATCGCTGTGTGGGTCGATGTCCAGACACGTGCCGTTTTTGTCCACCAAGATCAGTGTGTCGGATGTCAGTTGAAGTATCTTGTGGGCATTGTCTACGTTATGCAATATTCTATCCATGCTTTGTCCGATTTATTGGTTTAAGGATTCCGTTTTTGTTCTTTTGGCTTTTTCCCATGCTCCTGTTCCTTTCTTTTTACGAAGGTAGTTAACACCTTTCATTACGTTAATGTTCATAAACAGGAAATAATACGGGATGAAGAGCAGCTTGTTTTTCACTTGCCGGGTAGAAAGGTAGTAGCCCCATCCTCCCATGATGTAGAATAGGAGCTGGAGTGCCAGGATGGTGCCGTAACAGACAGGGGAGCCCCCCGCCAGTAGAATGGCGATGTTGAGTGGAAGCAGCGCGAACAGCAGCACCGGTGCCAGAGACCACCTCAGCACTCTATGCGATACGTATTGGAACGTCAGCACTCCGTAACGGAACGGATTGAGCAGTTCTCTCAGCCGCCAGATAGATTGCAGTCCGCCGGCTGCGATACGCACTTTCCGCTTCTGCTCCTCGCGCATGTCGGCCGATCCGCTTTCGATGGCATACGCCTGCGTGCAATATGCTATCTTGTATCCCTGCATGGCGATGCGTAACGACAGGATGAAGTCGTCCAGCAGCGTGTCCGGTTCCATCACTGTGAAGAGCTCCCGGCGTACGGCAAATAGTTCGCCTGCGGCTCCTACGGCGGAGTAGAGGCGTGCATCCAGTGTCGATTCATATTTCCAGTATATGCCTTCTCCTCCGGCCGCCGCACCGTCTTTTTCTTGCACGGCTATCCTTTTCTCACCGGCAACGCATCCCACCTTCGGATCTTCAAAAGCACGGACTATTTCGCGTATCGCTTCGCGGTTGAGCATCGTATTGGCATCGGTAAACACTACGAGCGGCGTGTCCACCAGCATCATGCCCCGTGTCATGGCGGCCGTTTTTCCTTGCCGCAGGGGTTGGAAGTGGACGGTGGCCTGCGGCCAGTTTTCCAGTCGCTGGTTGGTAGAGTCGTTGCTTCCATCGGTGGTCCACACGATGTGCAGCTTGTCCGCCGGGTAGTCCAGCCCGAGGCAGTTACGCATCTTCTCGTCCACCACCTCTTCTTCGTTAAAGGCTGTGATGAAGAGTGTCACGTCCGGCAGTCTCTTGTCCGGGGGGAGCTGTCGCCGGACAGGTTTCACAAAGAGTTCCTTCAGTTTGACCAGCATGTAAAGCAGTATTCCGTATCCCAGGTGGGTATAGAATACGAGGAAGAGGGAGAGCCAGAAAAGGATTTGCAGTGTTGTCATCATAGTATCTCTTATTTTATTCGGTTCAATAATTCGGCTTTCTTACTTGATTCTTTAAGCATGTTTACAAAGTAGAGTGCGTCTGCTTTGTTCGATTGGTTTGTTTTGTCTTTTTCATATTGCTCTACAAAGTGCGTAGCGTGTTCAACCAGGAACCGTCGGCAGTCAATGTTCAGCATGACTCCGTCCTGATAATTTCCGTAAGACAGTCCGGTGACAGCACTGTTACTTTCTATCGACTTGATGTCTTCTTTCTTCAGTCCTTTCAGGTTGATGGTGACTGAAGGGTAATAAAAATATTCCTGGCTC
>ERZ827101.3660-NODE-3660-length-10543-cov-3.509821_pt1 | contig 10543 bp, 8 predicted proteins | sample MGYA00519869_ERZ827101 | MGnify/ENA primary metagenome ERZ827101 (study PRJEB31778, sample SAMEA3449256) | human gut metagenome | biome: human gut; feature: human-associated habitat; material: faeces | place: United Kingdom | collected 2010/2012 ...
GGCGATGGCCAGGTTGCCGGGCAGGGTCCAGATGGTGGTGGTCCAGATCACAAAGGAGACCTTGCTCTTGTCATACCCGTCCAGCTTCCCCAGGTCGTCGTGGAGGGGGAACTTCACATACACCGTGGTGCAGGGGTCGTCCTGGTACTCGATCTCGGCCTCCGCCAGAGCGGTCTCGTCGTGGGGGCACCAGTAGACGGGCTTGAGGCCCTTGTAGATATACCCCCGCTTGTACATCTCCCCAAAGACCTTCACCTCTTCCGCCTCAAAGGAGGGGTTCATGGTCAGGTAGGGGTGTTCCCAGTCTCCAATGGCGCCCAGGCGCTGGAAGCCCTCGCTCTGGACCTCCACATAGTGCTGGGCAAATTCGTGGCAGGCCGAGCGGAACTCCGTGACGGGCATCTTTTTGCGGTTGAGCTTGTTCTGCTTGATGATGGCGGACTCAATGGGCATGCCGTGGTTGTCCCAGCCGGGAATATAGGGGGTGTAGTAGCCCCGCATGGCGTGGGAGCGGATGATGATGTCCTTGATGGACTTGTTCAGGGCGTGGCCCATGTGGAGGTTGCCGTTGGAGAAGGGGGGGCCGTCGTGGAGGGAGAACCGGGGCTTGCCGGCGTTCTTCTTCAGCAGCTCCCCATAGACGTCCAGCTTCTTCCAGTTGCGAAGCATCTCGGGCTCCCGCTTGGGCAGACCCGCCCGCATGGGAAAGTCGGTTTTGGGCAGATGGATGGTTGCATTGTAATCCTGAGACATGGTTGACTGTTCACTCCTTCAATCGTGACCCATCGTCCGCCGGGGACGTGGGGGCTCTTTTTTCTCTGAGAAAGAAAACGGAACCTGCCCGGAGATCCGGCCAGGTTCCGTTTGTGGATGGTGTCATCTGATTTTCCAGGCGGCTGCCTCCGCCAGGCCGGGGCCCGGAAACGCCGTCGCCGCGCCTGGCAATCCTGTCCTGGGGGCTCTCCCCGGGATCACTCGATCTCGTAATCCTTCCCGAACTGAATCTGGTCAAAGACCCGGGTGTCCCCCATGTCCCCGCTGGGGGCGGCGGACTCGGCGGGCCCTTCAAAAATCTTGGCCATGGAGGCCTCGATATCCTGGGCCACCTCTTCCTGCTGTTCCGGGGGGACGGTCACCACGGGCTCCTCCGCGGGCTGGGCCGCAGGGGCGGGGGCGGCCTGGGGCTGGGCGGTTTCCGCCGTCAGGCTGGACAGGCTGCCGATGTACTGAATCTGCTTGGTATACAGTTCCTTGAGCTGGGCCACATAGGCGGTGGTGGCGGCGCGGGCGGCCTCCAGCCGGGCCTGCTCGTCGGCCAGGTCCTTCTGGATGCCCTCCAGGCGCGTGCGGACTGCCTGCTCCTCTTGCTCCATCTGGGCGCGGACCTCCTGGCTGCGGGCTTCCACCGCGGACACAGCCTGGTCAATGGCGGCCTGCTTTTTGGCCTCCCCCTCTTTCACCATGGCATCGGCCATTTTCTGGGCGGAGTGGAGGGTCATCCGCATCGCGTCCTCTGTGGCACGGTATTCCTCAACCTTGTCCACCAAGACCTTCATCTTGTTCTTCAGGGAGATATTCTCCTGGTACAAGGTGCGGTAATCCTCGATCAGGCTGTCCAAAAAGTTGTCCACCTGGAGCATATTGTAGCCGCCAAACGAAGCTTTCGGAAAGACATGGGATTCCGCTTCCTGGGGTGTTAACATGATCGGTCACTCCTATCCCTTTTTAATCTACTGGCCGCGGCGGCGCTCAGAAGTACAGACCGTTGTTCTCCAGTTCGTCAATGAGGTCGCCCATGATATCTACATTATAGGGCGTGACGATATAGGTCTGAAGGGCCACCTTTTTGATCTTCCCCTCCTGGGCGTAGGCCACGCCGGACAGGAAGTCCAGCAGACGGCGGGCCACATCCTTCTGGGTCTTCTCCAGGTTGAGCACCACCGTGCGCTTGTCCCGCAGGTGGTCGGCGATCTCGGAGGCGTTCTCATAGCGTTCCGGCTTCACCAGGACCACCTGCAGCTGGGTGGTGGCGTGGATGTTCACCACCTTGCCGCCGGAATTGCGGCGGGGCGGCTCCTGGTATTCCCGTTCACGGCGGCGGGACGGCTCTTCCCGGGGAGGCGGGGTGGGTTCCACGTCCTCCGGCTCCTCCTCGTCCTCGTATACGTCTTCGTCCTCGTCGTAATCGTCCTCCATCTCATCCTCATACGGATGGGTCAGACGCTTGAGTTCATCTAAGAATCCCATGGTTACTGTAACCCCCTAAATTTTGTGAAAAATGGTATGGCGAAGTCGCCTCATCCCTGGGGATGCCAAGGCGGACGGGCGCCGAACAGAGCCGTTCCCACCCGCACCATGGTGGACCCACCTGCGATGGCCAGTGGGTAATCTCCGCTCATGCCCATGGAAAGGCAGTCAATATTAGAGACATTATCCCCTAATTTCTCCTTCATGTCAACAAAAAGCTGATAAGTTTCTTGGAAAAACCCCCGATTTTCTTCCTCGGTGGCGGTGGCGGGGGGGATGCACATGAGCCCCCGCAGGCGCAGGTGGGGGCACTGGGCCGCATGGCGGGCCAAGGTCAGGATCTCCTCCCGTTTGGCCCCTCCTTTGCTCTCCTCCTGGCCAATGTTCACCTCCAGCAGAATGTCCTGGACCACCCCCACCTTGGCCGCCTGCTTCTCCACGGCGTCCATAAGGCGCTGGGAGTCGATGGACTCAATCATATCCACCTTGCCCACCACAAACTTCACCTTGTTGGTCTGCAGGTGCCCGATGAAATGGACCCGGGCCCCTGCGTAGGCGTCGTCCTCCAGGTGGGCCACCAGCTCCTGCACCCGGTTCTCTCCACAGACGGTGATGCCCGCCTGAATGGCGTTGCGGATGGTTTGGGAGGTCTGGACCTTGGTGGCTGCCACCAGGGTGATCTCCTCCGGGTCCCGGCCCGCCTGGAGGGCGGCCTGACGCATGTTCTCCCGGACCGCTGCCACGTTGGCGGCAATGGTCTCATAGCTCTTGGTCTCTGTCATGGTTCAACGTACCACCTTTCCATCGTATAGTTCCTCGGAGGCCAGGACGATCTCATCCCCTGCCCGGAGGATTCTGGTGTCTTCCTCGTCTGTGGGGTCGGCCTTCACCAGATAGCTGTTCTCGTCCTCGGCCAGGATTTTCACCGGCCGGAACCGCGCCTTCTGGGAGACCACCACATAGACCCCCCGCTCTCCGTCCTTGCTCACCCGCAGAGCCTCCTTGGGCACCCGGATGCCTTCACTGCTGTAAAAGATCACCCGGCCGCTCTCCTGACGGAGGTCCTCCGCCTTGTCGTCGTCCTGGGAGGAGCGCAGGACGATGACCACCTGGTCCTCCTGCACCTCTCCCACCTGGAAGACCTCCATGGGGAAGGTCTCAGAGAGAGAATTGAAAAACACATCCACACTATCGCCCACGGCAAAGCGGGTTACACAGTCCCCTGGGACGGTGACCGCGTAATACCAAATGGAATCGGTCACCAGCTTGCCCAGGACATTGGCGTCTGTGGAAGGGGTCAGCTGGGAAAAGGCGGCCAGGTCCTTGGGGCTCAGCCCGTCCAGCTTGTCCGGGGTGAGCAGGGTCTCATAACCGTCCACATAGGAGGAGAACAGGCCGGACTCCTGGGCCTTGATGGAGGTGGCGCCGGACTGGTAGCTCTGCAAGTCATCGTACCGCGCCTGAAGGTCCGCAGCGGCCTGGGTCATGGCGGCAGTGGCCTCGGAGGACAGGAGGTATTCCCGCCGGAGAACCAGCTTGCGGTAGGTCTCCGTCTGTTCCGACAGGCTGCTGTAATTGCCCGAAGAGGCGGCGGTACGGAGGCTGGTCATGGCGGAGAGCATCTGATCCTCCAGGGCGGTGCCCGAAGGGGACTCGCTGTATGTGGCATACTGAAGGGCGCTCAGGTCATTTTTCACCTGGAGCAGCTCCTCCTGGTTCTCCACATAGGTCTCGTCCTGGTAGACCACGGCAATCTCCTTGCCCTTGGCCACCTTCTCTCCCTGGCCCCGCTTGAGCTGGACCACACCCTCCGCGCCGGCCACAGGCTGCTCCGACCGGACCACCCAGCCGGCGGCGTCCACACTGGTTTCCATGGTGTCCGTATAGGCCACGGTGAATTGATACGGGTCACGAATGCCCACCCAGGCCGAGCAGATCAGGTAGACCACAATGGCCACAATGACAATGGGCATGGCGATTTTGGAAAAGATGGTTCCCTGCTGTTGGTTCATAAGGTCAGCCTTTCTCTATCTCCCCGCGCCCTCCCGCCTCGTCCGGCGGCGCCGGGACACGGGGCAAGGCGCGGTCAATCCGGGTCTTCCTCCTCCCAGGACAGCGGCCGCTCGGGGACCACAGTGGAGATGGCATGCTTGTACACCATCTGCTGCTTTCCGTCGCTGTAAATGACCACCACAAAGGAGTCAAAGCCCCGGATCTCCCCCCGGATTTGGAAGCCATTGACCAAAAAGACCGTGGCTCCCATCCGGCTGCGGCGCAGCTTGGACAAGAGGTAATCCTGTAAGTTGCGCTTTCTCTGTTGTACTGCTGTTTGTGTCTGTTGCATGGTGACGCACTCCTTTTATCTTTGGTGCGTCTATGGTAATCCTTTTTCCCGAAGATAATCTGTCGAAATCTGCACGACACTGGAAAAATCTTGCATTTTATCCAGCAAGATCCATTCTGTGTCCTCCTTGCGCCGGAACCAGGTCAGCTGCCGTTTGGCATACTGCCGGGAGCGGCGCTTGATCTCCTCCACCGCCGGGGCCAGGTCCCCGCCGGCGTCCAGGGCCCGGACCAGTTCCTTATAGCCGATGGCCTGCATGGCCGTGCTTGTCCGGGGAATCCCCGCGGCCAATAGGGCGCGGACTTCCTCCGCCAGCCCCCGGGCCATCATCTGGTCCACCCGCTGGTCGATGCGCTGGTAGAGGTCCTGGCGGTCCCGGTAGGTCAGGGCGATGGTCACCCCCTGATACCGGGGCGGCTGGGTCTGGGTCTGGCGGTTGTGCTGGGAGATGGTCTGGCCCGTGTCATACCAGACCTCCAGGGCCCGGATGATCCGCTTGGCATCGTGGGGGTGGAGCCGGGCCGCCGTCTCCGGGTCCACCTGGCGCAGCTGCTCCCACAGGGCATCCAAGCCGCCTTGGGCCGCCTGGGCCTGGAGCCGGGTCCGAACCCCGGTCTCCGGGCGGAAGTCGGAAAAGGACCGCCCCTGACACAGGGCGTCCAGGTACAGGCCGGTGCCGCCCACCACAATGGGCTGTCTGCCCCGGCGGAAAATGTCCTCCACACAGGCGGTGGCCTCCTGCACATACCGGGCCACGCTGTAATTCTCCCGGGGGTCGGCCACCCCCATCATGTGGTGGGGAACCCCCGCCATCTCCTCCTGGGTGGGACGGGCGGTGCCGATGACCAGGTCCCGGTAGACCTGCATGGAGTCGGCGGAGACCACCTCTCCCCCCAGAGCCTTGGCCAGGGCCACCCCCAGGCGGGTTTTTCCCGTGGCGGTGGGGCCGCAGATGAGAATTAGTTGGGAGGGCATGATCACACCACCTTGCAGAAATGAACTGGGGCGGAAGGCGTCGCCTTCCGTTCGGGGTCTATTTTAACACGTTTTCCCCGCCCTGTCTATGAACTCCGTTTAAACTGTCGCTCCAGCTGGCTCCGGGTCATGGTGATGGCCACCGGGCGGCCGTGGGGACAATACTTGACCCGGCCGGCCATCACCTCCCGGACCACCACCAGCAGTTCCTCCCGGGTGTTCCGCTGGCCCCCCTTTACCGCGGCCTTGCAGGCCATGGTGTGGAGCACCGCGTCCCGGGCCGCCTGGGGGTCCGCCCCGCCGCCGGTGAGCAGCTGGCCGGCGATCTCGCTCAGGGCGGGCTCCACCTGGCCGGGCTCTAAGTAGTCAGGGATCTCCCGCACCACCAGGGCGCCGCCGCCGAACGCCTCGCAGGCAAACCCAAACTGCGCCAGCAGGGGCAGGTGGTTCAGCAGGACCTCTCCCTCCTCCGGGGCGGGGGTAAAGACCACCGGCGCCAGCAGGGCCTGGGCCATGGGCTGGTACCCCGCCGCCTTCATCCGGTCAAACTGCATCCGCTCATGGGCGGCGTGCTTGTCGATGAGGTGGACCGCATCCCCCTGCTCCACGATCAGGTAGGTCTGCAAAATCTCTCCCGCCAGCCGCCAGGGGGCCTCCTCTTCCAGGGAGGGGGGCGGAACCGGAGCGCCTTCGGCCCCGCCCAGAGGGGCCGGGGGAACCTTCAGCTTTAGCTGGGGGGCGGGGGCCTGCTGGGGGACGGAGGGTGTACGGTGGGGTGTATCAGGCCGGGGCACCGCCGCCGGCCGGGGTTTTTCAACATTTTCCACCGGTTTATCCACATTTCCGCAAAAATCGGTGGATTTCCCGGCGGATTTTGGGGAAAAACCGGGGACAGATTCCCCCTGCAAGGGGGACGCGGGGGTGTACGCCCGTTCCAACGGCCGCAGCAGAGCCCCGGCGGCGTCCCGAAGGACCGGCTTGCCCTGCGCCGGCTGGAGGGGCGGACGCTGTTCTCCGCCGGAACCGGCCTGCGGAGACGGCTGGGGTGGGGCAAAGGTCACCGTGGGGTGGCGCGTCTCCCCCTGGAGGGCGGAGAGCACCCCATAGTAGACCCCGTCAAAGACCTGGCGCTCGTGGAGGAACTTCACCTCAGTCTTGGCCGGGTGGACGTTCACATCCACCTGGCTGGCCTTCACCTGGAGCTGGAGCACGCAGCCGGGAAACTTGCCCACCATTTTCTGGTTCTCATAGGCCCGCTCCAGGGCGGCCATGAGAAGCTTGGACTTCACCGGCCGGCCATTGACGAAAAAATGCTGGTAGGTCCGGCTGCCCCGGCAGCAGGCGGGCAGGGAGACAAAGCCGGTGACGGTCACATCCTCTCCCTCTCCCCGCACCGGGGTGAAGCCCAGGGCCATGTCCCGGCCCAGCACCGCATACAGGGCGGACGAGAGTTTGCCGTCTCCCGGGGTCATCAGCTCCCGCTTGCCGTCCCGGATAAACTGGAAGGACACCCCAGGGTGGGACAGGGCCAGCTTCTGCACCAGGGCGAACACCGCCGCCCCCTCCGCAGCGTCCCGCTTCATAAATTTCAGCCGGGCGGGGGTGTTGTAAAACAGGTCCCGCACCACCAGGGTGGTGCCCAGCGGGCAGCCGGCAGGCTCCTGGGAGAGCACCTGGCCCCCCTCCAGGGTGAGGGAGGTCCCCAGGTCGCACTGGGCCGTGCGGGTGAAGAGTTCCACCCGGGACACCGCAGCAATGGCCGCCAGTGCCTCTCCCCGAAACCCCAAGGTGCCGATGGCCGCCAGGTCCTGGGCGGTGCGCAGCTTGCTGGTGGCGTGGCGGAGAAAGGCGGTCTGGCACTGGTCGGTGGGAATGCCGCCGCCGTCGTCGGTCACCCGGATCATGGCCATGCCCCCCCGCTGAATCTCCACTGTCAGGGTATGGGCGCCGGCGTCCACGGCGTTTTCCACCAGTTCCTTCACCACCGAAGCCGGCCGCTCCACCACCTCGCCGGCCGCAATGAGGTCGGCCACGTGGGGGTCCAGCACTTGAATTTGGTTGGGCATGAAAACACCACCTTATCAAAAAAGAAATCGTTTCCCCAGGGAAACCCAGGGGAAACTGGACTGTGTCGTGATCATCTTGGGGAAACGCTCCCCGCCCCGCCTTGCCGGCGGGGCCGCGTTCAGAGCTTTTCCTTGAGTTCATGGAGCAGGTTCAGCGCCTGCAGGGGCGTCAGGGTCTCCACCGGGGTATTGCGGAGCGTGGTCAAAACCTCCTCCTCCCCCAGGGCCGTCAGGGAGACTTGGCTGGCCTCCCGGGCTCCCGTCTTCTTGGGGGCGTCCTGCTGGGACTCCAGCTCGGCCAAAATCTCCCGGGCCCGGCGGATGACCTTGGGGGGCAGCCCTGCCAGACCCGCCACCTCAATGCCATAGCTCTGGTCGGCTCCCCCGGGGACGATCTTCCGCAGGAAGAGGATTTCGTCCTTCCTCTTCCGGGCGGCGATGTTGAAATTTTTTACCCCGGGCAGCTGGCCCTCCAACACCGTCAGCTCGTGATAGTGGGTGGCAAAGAGGGTCTTGGCCCCCAGGCGCTTGGGGTTGGCGCACCACTCCAGCACCGCCCGGGCAATGGACATGCCGTCGTAGGTGGAGGTCCCCCGGCCGATCTCATCCAGGATGAGCAGGCTCCGGCTGGTGGCGTGACGGAGCAGCTCCGCCACCTCCGTCATCTCCACCATAAAGGTGGACTGTCCCCCCGCCAGGTCGTCCGAGGCCCCAATGCGGGTGAAAATCCGGTCCACCACCCCGATGTGGGCCGCCCGGGCAGGGACAAAGGACCCCATCTGGGCCATGAGCACCATGAGGGCCACCTGCCGCATATAGGTGGATTTACCGGCCATGTTGGGGCCAGTGATGATGGCGGCCAGGTTGTCCTTGTTGTCCATGTAGGTGTCGTTGGGGACAAAGAGGGCGTCCCGCCCCATGACCTCCACCACCGGGTGGCGGCCTTCGGTGATCTCCAGCTTGTCGGAGTTGTCCACCCGGGGCATGCAGTAGTTGTTCTCCGCCGCCACAACGGCAAAGGAGGTCAGCACATCCACCCGGGCCACCGCCCCGGCGATCTCCTGGATCTGGGGGGCCTGGGCGGCCACCTGATCCCGGATGTCACAGAACAGCTGGTACTCCAGGGCCACAATCCGGTCCTGGGCGGAGAGGATGGTGTGCTCCATCTCCTTGAGCTCCTGGGTGATGTACCGCTCGCAGTTGGTGAGGGTCTGCTTGCGGATGTACCCCTGGGGTACCTGGTCGTAATAGGATTTGGAGACCTCAATATAATAGCCAAAGACCTTGTTGAAGCCCACCTTCAGGGACTTGATGCCGGTCTTCTCCTTCTCCGCCGCCTCCAGCTTGGCGATGACCCCCTTGGTGTCCGTCAAAATGGCCCGGAGCTGATCCACATCGGGGTGGTAGCCCGGGCGGATGAGGCCGCCCTCCCGAACCGAGAAGGGGGGCTCGTCCACAATGCCCCGGGCGATGAGGCCGGTGAGCTCCGGCAGCCCGTCCAGCTGGGCCCGCAGCCGGGCCAGCAGGGAGGGGGCCTGCTGGGGCAGGTGGTCCTGGAGCAGGGGCAGCCGGTCCAGACCCGCGGCCAGGGCCACCAAGTCCCGGGCCCCGGCGGTGCCGTAGACGATGCGGGAGATCAGACGCTCCAGGTCCGTGATCTCCCGCAGCACCTGGACCAGCTCCTCCCGCTCCACAGCGTTGTCCACCAGCCAGCCCACCGCCTCCAGCCGGCGGGAGATGGCCACCGGGTCCAGCAGAGGGCGCTCCAGCCAGCTGCGGAGGAGCCGGCCGCCCATGGCGGTCTTGGTCTTGTCCAGCACCCAGAGCAGGGAGCCCTTTTTCTCCTTGCCCCGGAGGGTTTCGGTGAGCTCCAGGTTCCGCCGGGCCACCGGGTCCAGCTCCAAAAAGCGGCCGGTGGAGTAGTATCGGAGGGTCCGCAGGTAGGACAGGTCGGTCTTTTGGGTTTCGTACAGATAGGAGAGCAGTCCCCCCGCCGCCTGTATGGCGGCCTCGGCCTCCGGCGGGACCTGGTCCAGCCCCGCGGCGAACTGTCTCTCCACCCGCTGCCGGGCCTCCGCCAGGGCAAACCGCTCCTCCCCGGCCTGCTCCACCCGGCAGGGGAGCTTCCCGGACAGGTGGTCCAGCAGCCCCTTATCCCGGGCCCCGGGGGAGAGGATGACCTCCCGGGGGGCAAACCGGGCCAGTTCATTGACCGCGTGGTCCACCCAGCCCTCCGGGGCAAAGAAGGTGAGGAAGACCTCCCCCGTGGAGATATCCCCAAAGCACAGCCCCGTCCCCTGCACCCCCACATAGAGGGAGGCCAGGAAGTTGTTTCTTCCCTCCTCCAGCATGTTCTCCTCTATGAGGGTGCCGGGGGTGACCACCCGGATGATCTCCCGGTCCACCAGGCCCTTGGCCTGGGCGGGGTCCTCGGTCTGCTCACAGATGGCCACCTTGTAGCCCTTGGCGATGAGGCGGGCAATGTATGCCTCGGCGGAGTGGTAGGGCACCCCGCACATGGGGGTGCGCTCCTCCGGGGGCTTGTTCCGGTCCCGGGTGGTGAGGGTGAGGTTCAGCTCCGCCGCGGCGGTTTTGGCATCCTCGTCAAACATCTCATAGAAATCCCCCAGACGGAAGAAGAGGAGGCAGTCGGGGTGCTGGTCCTTGATGGCCAGGTACTGTCGTTTCATGGGGGTGAGTTCTGCCATAGTATCACACTTTCTTGATCCTTCAGATTCTGTCTGGGGTTTTTCCCGCACTGGCGGGGCGTTTTTTCAGCGCTGTTGGAACGGGCGGGAACTTGGCCCTCCCGGGCGGGGTACCCTTGTGGTTTTGTCCCCACGCCGTTGGAACGGCAGGGAACCTTGGCCTGCCCGGCCGGGGCCCCATTTCTTGGGAAGAAATGGGGGAA
>ERZ827101.3664-NODE-3664-length-10533-cov-11.439015_pt1 | contig 10533 bp, 6 predicted proteins | sample MGYA00519869_ERZ827101 | MGnify/ENA primary metagenome ERZ827101 (study PRJEB31778, sample SAMEA3449256) | human gut metagenome | biome: human gut; feature: human-associated habitat; material: faeces | place: United Kingdom | collected 2010/2012 ...
GAACGCCCGCCGAAACTGCTGCCCCGGCCGCCGAAGCCGCCCTGCTGGCCGCCGTTATTGCCGCCCGCACGGTCGGCCTGCCGTTTCTGCTGGAAGCGGTAGTCGAAGCGGCGGCGCAGTTCGTCGATGGCCGAGGGGCCTGCGCCGTCCTGCGGGCGGCGCGGACGCTCCTCGCCGGCGTCGAAGTCGGCGCGGACATATTTGGGGTCGATCTCGCGCAGGAAACAGCTCGGACGCGAGAACTCCATATTGCCCCACTTGAAGCGCATCTCGGCATAGGAGATCGTCGCCTCGACCTTGGCGCGCGTCAGGGCCACATAGAACAGGCGGCGCTCCTCCTCGATGCCGTCGGGCGACTCGGCGGCCCGCTGCGAGGGGAAAAGGTTCTCTTCCAGACCGACGATATAGACGTATTTGTATTCGAGTCCCTTGGCCGAGTGGACGGTCATGAGCGTCACCTTGTTGCGATCCTCAGGATCGTCCTTGTCCATGTCGGTCATCAGCATGACGTTCTGCAGCCACTCGTCGATGGTCGCCTCCTCGTCCTCCTGCCGTTCGCCGCTGCGGATCTCGGCGTCGCGCTGCTCCTTGAAGAGCTGCATCGAGTTGAGCAGCTCCTCGATATTGTCCAGCGCCGAGGTCGCCTCAGGGGTATTTTCGGTGCGGTAGGCGGCGATGATGCCCGAACGGGTGGCGATCTCCAGACCGAAGTCGTAAAGGCTCTTTTCGTTGCGGGCCAGAGACAGGCCGCGGATCATGGCGACGAAATCCGACACCTTGCGGGCGATGGTCTTCTGCACGGGATCGGCGGCGGGTTCGGCGACCAGCGTATCGACCGCCTCCCACATCGAGACGCCGCGCCCGGCGGCCAGCTCGGCGATGCGCTGGACGGTCGTGTCGCCGATGCCGCGCGCGGGATAGTTGACGATGCGTTTGAACGCCTCGTCGTCGCGCGGATTGATAACCAGCCGGATATAGGCCAGCATGTCCTTGACCTCCTTGTGATCGTAGAACGAACTGCCCTTGTAGATGCGGTAGGGGATGCCCCGGCGGCGGAGGTTGTCCTCCAGCACGGCCGACTGGCTGTTGGTGCGGTAGAGAATCACCGCCTCGGACCACTCGTCGCCCGTCTGGCGGATCTTGTCACGCAGGTCGGAGACGACCATTTCGGCCTCCTCGCGGTCGGTATAGGCCTTGAGAATCCGGATCGGCTCGCCCTTGTCGCCCTCCGAGAAGCAGTGTTTCTCCATGCGTTTGGAGTTGCGGACGATCACCGAGTTGGCCGCATCGACGATGGTGCGGGTCGAGCGGTAGTTCTGCTCCAGCTTGAAGACCATGGCGTCGGGAAAATCCTTCTGGAACGAGAGGATATTCTCGATCTTGGCCCCGCGGAAGGAGTAGATCGACTGCGCGTCGTCGCCCACGACGCAGACCTTCGAATGCAGCTGCGAGAGACGGCGGATGATGACGTACTGGGCGTAGTTGGTGTCCTGATACTCGTCCACCAGAATATATTTGAACTGCTCCTGATAGCGCGCCAGCACGTCGGGGGCGTCGCGCAGCAGGATGTTGGTCTGCAGCAGCAGGTCGTCGAAATCCATCGCGCCGTTGCGCTTGCAGCGCTGGCAGTAGATGTTGTAGATGTTGCCGAATTCGGGAATCTGCGACTGACGGTCCTCGGCGGCGTAGACCGAATTGGCGAGGTAGGCGCCGGGGGTCACCAGACAGTTTTTGGCATAGGATATGCGCGAAGCCAAGAGGTTGGGCTTGTATTTCTCGTCCGGAAGGTTCAGCTCGCGGACGATGGTCTTCAGCAGGTTCTTGCAGTCCGAAGGTTCGTAGATGGTGAACGAATCGGGGAAACCGATGCGGTCGGCGTTCTCGCGCAGGATACGCGAAAAAACCGAGTGGAAGGTTCCCATGCGGATATAGCGGCTGCGGTTGTCGGGGATCATCTGCGCGATGCGTTCGCGCATCTGCTCGGCGGCCTTGTTGGTAAAGGTGAGCGCGAGGATGTTGAAGGGAGCCACGCCCTGCTCGATCATATAGGCGATGCGCGAGGTCAGCACCCGCGTTTTGCCCGAACCCGCGCCCGCGATAATGAGCGACGGGGCGTCGTAATTCACCACGGCGGCGCGCTGAGCGGGGTTCAGGCCTTGTAAAATAGGTGATTCTTTGGATTCCATGACGGCAAAGTTAATAAGAATTGAATAAGTTTTTTTCAAAGAAAATAATATCTTTGCATTGCAAACGTTAAAAAACTAAATCCGACGGCAATACGGCGACATGCTCGCAGCGCCCGCAGTGCGGGCGCAGAGGCTGCGGACAGCGTGTGCAGGGCCGGGATTTTCGGGCTGAGCATGCAGGCCGAATGTGCGGACCGGGTTTGCCGGGCAGCGTGTGCGGGGCCGGGATTTTCGGGCTGAGCATGCAGGCCAAATGTGCGGACCGGGTTTATCGGGCAACATGTGCGGGGCCGGGTTTGCCGGGCTGAGTATGCAGGACCGAATATGCGGAACCGGGGTTGCCGGCAGAGTATACGGAGCCGGATTTGCCGGCAGAGTATGCGGAGTCGGATTTGCCGGGCCTAATATGCCGGCCGCGGAAAAGAGGAATGAAATTCAACAATATAAAACAATGAGCGAAGTCATCAACATCAAGGAACTCAACGAGCGCATCGAACGCGAAAGCGTCTTCGTGGATACGCTCCGTACGGAAATGGGCAAGGTCATCATCGGCCAGAGCCATCTGGTAGACACGCTGCTGATCGGCCTGCTGTCGAACGGCCATATTCTGCTGGAAGGCGTGCCGGGACTGGCCAAGACGCTGGCCATCACTACGCTGGCGAAGGCCGTGGACGCCGCCTTCTCGCGCATACAGTTCACCCCCGACCTGCTGCCGGCCGACCTGATCGGTACGCTGATCTACTCGCAGAAGAACGAGGAGTTCGTCGTCAAGAAAGGCCCCGTATTCGCCAACTTCGTGCTGGCGGACGAAATCAACCGCTCCCCGGCCAAGGTGCAGTCGGCACTGCTGGAGGCCATGCAGGAGCGTCAGGTGACCATCGGCGACAACACCTATCCGCTGCCGCAGCCCTTTCTGGTGCTGGCCACGCAGAACCCGCTGGAGCAGGAGGGAACCTACCCGCTGCCCGAAGCGCAGGTGGACCGTTTCATGCTCAAAGCCAAAATATCCTACCCCAAGAAGCAGGAGGAGCGCGACATCGTGCGCATGAACCTCGCCGGGGGAGGACTCCCCGCCGTCAACAAGGTCATCTCGCCCGAAGACATCGTCAAGGCCCGCAAGGTCGTGGAGGACGTCTACATGGACGAGAAGATCGAGAAATACATCATCGACATCATCTTCGCCACGCGCGAGCCGGCGGAGTACAACCTCCAGAAGCTCCAGAACCTGATCGCATACGGCGGTTCGCCCCGTGCGTCGATCTCGCTGGCCAAGGCCGCACGCGCCTACGCCTTCATCCGCCGCCGCGGGTACGTCATTCCCGAAGACGTGCGCGCCGTATGCCACGACGTGCTGCGCCACCGCATCGGCCTGACGTACGAAGCCGAGGCCGAGAACATCACCTCGGAGGAGATCATCACCGACATTCTCAACAACGTAATCGTACCCTAACGATGCAGCAGACCGAGAACGATATTCTGAAACGCGTCCGGAAGATCGAGATCAAGACCCGGGGTCTTTCGAACGAGATCTTCGCCGGAAAGTACCATACGGCTTTCCGCGGACGGGGCATGTCGTTTTCCGAAGTCAGGGAGTACCGCGCGGGCGACGACGTAAGGGACATCGACTGGAACGTGACGGCCCGGTCGCGCAAACCCCACATCAAAATCTACGAGGAGGAGCGCGAACTGACGATGATGCTTCTGGTGGACGTCTCCGCATCGCGCATGTTCGGATCGACGGACCGCCTGAAGAAGAACATCATCACCGAAATCGCCGCCGTGCTGGCCTTCTCGGCCGCGCAGAACAACGACAAGGTGGGCTGCATCTTCTTCTCGGACAAGGTCGAGAAGTTCATCCCCCCGAAGAAGGGGCGCAGCCACATCCTGATGATCATCCGCGAGCTGGTGGGCTTCCGGCCCGAATCGACCGGCACGAAGCTTTCGGAGCCGGTGCGGTTTCTGACCAACGTCAACAAGAAACGCTGCACGACCTTCATCCTCTCGGACTTCATGGATTCGTCGAAGGACAAGGCCGCGCTGGACGACGCGCTGAAGATCGCCGGGGGCAAGCACGATCTGGTGGGCATCCGCGTATACGATCCCCGCGAGACGGAGCTGCCCGACGTGGGCATCGTCGAGCTGAAGGACGCCGAGAGCGGCCGCAAGGTATGGGTGGACACCTCGTCGCGGGCCGTGCGGGAGCACTACGCCCGGACGTGGGAGCGACGCAGCGCCGAGATCGACTCGACGCTCAAGCACAACCGCATCGATTCGACGATGATCTCGACCGACGGCGATTACGTGGCCGAACTGTTAAAACTGTTCAAACAGCGATGAAACGACTTTTTGCAATAGCACTGCTTCTTGCGGGCGCGGCCGTCCGGGCGCAGAACGCACCGACGGTCACGGCGCGCATCGAGCCGGACAGCATCATGATCGGCGACCGGTTCGACCTGACGGTCGAGGTGGACAAGGATCTGGTGCAGGTGGTGCAGTTCCCGGAATTCGAAAACAAGGAGGGAAGCCCCCTCGAACTGGTCAAGGACCACCCGATCGACACGCTCGAACGCGACGGACGCCACCTCAGGCTGCGCAAGCGCTACACGCTGGCGGCGTTCGAGGAGGGCAAGTGGAACCTCGGACTGCCGGCCGTGCTGTATGCCGACAAGAACATCGTCGACACGCTCCGGGCGCGCGACTCGCTCTATCTGGAGGTGGCCACGTTCCAGATCGACTCGACCTCGCAGTCGATCTACGACCTGAAACCCCAGCGCAACCTGCCGTTCCGCTTCGCGGAGGTCAGCGGATACGCCAAATGGGGCGTGCTGGCCCTGCTGATGATACTGGTGGCGCTCTATGCGCTCAAGCGCATTCTGGCCCGTTACGGCAAGGGGCTGGGCGACCTGTTCAAGCCCGCGCCGCCGCAGCCGCCCCACGTGGTGGCGATCAAGGCCCTCGAAGCGCTGCACAACCAGAAACTATGGCAGAACAACAGGCACAAGCAGTATTATTCGGGACTGACGGACATCCTGCGCACCTACATCGCGGCGCGCTGGGGCGTGGGCGCCATGGAGATGACCTCCGACGAGATCATCGAGGCGATGCGCAGCGAAGAGCTGCCCGACAAGGCCCGGATGGACCTTACGGCGATCCTGCGCGACGCCGATCTGGTGAAGTTCGCCAAGGCGACGCCCGACGGCGAGCAGAACGAAGCCGACTACCTGAAGGCGTTCTATTTCGTCGAGGAGACCAAGCTCGTCGTCGAAGAGGAGGAGCCGGAGCAGCCGGACCCGATGCAAAACCAAAATGCGTAACAAGATGTACAGACTCCTATATATCGTATTTCTCTTTGCCGCCCTCGGCGCTTCGGCGCAGGACATGCCCGAACGCAGCGAGGTGCGCCGCGGCAACCGGCAGTACAACAAGGGCAATTACGAAAAGAGCATCGAGCGTTACGAGCGGGCTTTGGAGGCCGCACCCGAATCGTTCGAGGCCCGTTACAACCTCGGAAACGCGCTCTACAAGGCCGAACGGTTCGACAAGGCCGAGCAGACCATGCGGCAGGCGGCGGCCGATACGCTGCGCACGGACGACGAGCGCGCCCAAGCTTTCTACAACCTCGGAAACGCGCAGTTCAAGCAGCAGAAATACAAGGAAGCGCTCGAAAGCTACAAGCAGTCGCTGCGGCTGAACCCCTCGGATCAGGAGGCCAAATACAACTACGCCTACACCAAGCGTCTGATCGACGAAGACGAAAACGGCGGCGGTGGCGGCGGCGACGACAAGAATCAGGACAAAGACCAGAACAAGGAGCAGCAACAGGGCGGTCAGGACCAACAGAACGGCGATCAGCAGAAAGACGACCAACAGAAGGACGACAAGGGACAGGGCGACGACAAGGAGCAGCAGGGCGACCCGCAGCAGAACCCCGCACAGCCCGACAAGGAGCAGGAAGGCGATCAGCAGGGAGAGCCGCAGCCCGTTCCGGCCGGCATTTCGCCGCAGGAGCAGGAGCAGATGCTCGACGCCATTCAGGCGCAGGAGGACCGCACGCAGGACAAACTCAAGGAGAAGCAGGGCGTCGTGGTGCGCGGATCGAAAAACTGGTAAAAAAGAGGAACTATGCATTTCGCATCACCATATTATCTGTGGCTGTTGTCGGCGCTCGTGCCGATGATCGCCTACTACGTGTGGCGTACGCTGCAGGGCGGCGCGTCGATCCAGATTTCGAGCGTCGAAGGGGTCGTGCGCGCACCGAAGACCGTACGCTACTGGCTGCGGCATCTGCCGTTCGCACAGCGGCTGGCGGCGCTGGCCCTGCTGATCGTGGCGCTGGCGCGCCCGCAGGACGTCGAGCGTCTTTCGCGCACGAACACCGAGGGTATCGACATCATGCTGGCCATCGACGTTTCGGGTTCGATGCTGGCACGGGACTTCCGCCCCGACCGCATCACGGCGGCCAAGGAGGTGGCCGGATCGTTCATCGCGGACCGTTACGGCGACCGCATCGGACTGGTGGCCTTCGCGGGCGAAGCCTTCACGCAAAGCCCGCTGACGACGGATCAGGGAACGCTCCAGACGCTGCTGGCACGCATCCGCAGCGGACTGATCGAGGACGGCACGGCCATCGGCAACGGACTGGCCACGGCGATAAACCGCCTGCGCGAGAGCGAAGCCAAGTCGAAGGTCATCATCCTGCTGACCGACGGCGTGAACAACCGCGGCGAGATCGCGCCCCAGACGGCGGCCGAAATTGCCAAGGCGCAGGGCATCCGCGTCTACACCATCGGCGTCGGCACCGAGGGCATGGCCCCCTACCCCGCCGTGGACATCTACGGCACGCCGACCGGAGGAACCGTCATGGCGAAGGTCGAGATCGACGAGAAAACCCTCAGGTCGATCGCCGAGCAAACCGGCGGACAATATTTCCGCGCCACGGACAAGGCCAAGCTCAAGGCCATTTACGACCAGATCAACCAACTGGAAAAGAGCAAGGTGGAAGTTACGGAACACGTCACCTACCACGAGCAGTTCCTGCTCTGGGCGCTGGCGGGTCTGGGGCTGCTCGTGCTGGAGTTCCTGTTCTCGAATCTGGTGCTGAAAAGAATACCGTAAAACGTAATTTGCAATGTTTAGATTCGCAAATCCGCAATATTTCTGGCTGCTGCCGGTCATACCCGCGCTGATCCTCCTCTTCTGGCTGGCGGCGCGCAACCGCCGCAGGCGGCTGGAACGCTTCGGGCGCATGCAGGTATTGGAAGAGCTGATGCCCGAAGTATCGACCGGGCGCGTGACGCTCAAATTCATCCTCTTCTGCACGGCGGTCACGCTGCTCATACTGGCGGCGGCACGCCCGCAGTTCGGGTCGAAACTCCGCGAGGAGAAGACGCAGGGCGTCGAGATGATGCTGGCCGTAGACGTCTCGAACTCGATGCTGGCCGAAGATTTCGAACCCAACCGGCTGGAGAGGACCAAATACGCCATCAACAAGCTCTTCGACGGTCTGCATCAGGACCGTGTCGGGCTGATCGTCTTCGCCGGGGAGCCGAAGGTGCAGCTGCCGATCACCTCGGACTACCGCATGGCCAAGGCCTTCGCCAAGCGCATCGACCCGTCGCTGGTGCCGGTGCAGGGCACGGCCATCGGCAAGGCGCTGTCGCAGGCCCTGATGTCGTTTTCGGGCGAAACCGAGGAAAATCACAGCCGCGTCGTCATCCTCATCACCGACGGAGAGAACCACGAGGACGACGCACTGGCGGCCGCACGGCACGCCGCGGAGATGGGCATACGGATTTACACCATCGGCATCGGCACGCCCGAAGGCGCCCCGATTCAGATCGGCGGCGAATTCATCAAGGACGAGAAGGGCGACATGGTCGTTTCGAAGCTCAACGAGGAGATGCTGGCCCAGATCGCCGACATCACGGGCGGCGCCTATGTCCGTTCGAGCAAGCAGTCGATCGGTCTCGACGAGATCGTGAAGAGCATCAACGAAATGGAGCAGAGCGAGTTGTCGGTGATGCGCTTCGAAGAGTTCAACGAACAGTACCAATACCTGCTGCTCGCGGCAATCGTGTTGCTGCTGGCGGAGTTCCTGCTGCTCGACCGCCGCAATCCGCTGCTGGCGCACCTCAACATCTTCAGGGAATAACTTACTTCGGAAAGAATTTTATCCGTAAAAAATACGGTAAAGGGGGAGACGATGATGCGTCTCCCCCTTTGCCGTTTGCCGCATTCGGAGCAATAAAAGACAAACGAAATCCCGTATGGTGCGAAGGCTCGCCGTGTCAATATTTAACAATAAAACAAACAGGCAAGAGACTTTACATCACCCGCTGCACCCCCGGATCACCCCCTTCAGAAGAGCTTGCAAGGCAACTTTAAACAAAAAATCCGGAGAAAATGCAGCAGAAATCATCAATTTTACTATATTTGAAGCGATCACTCAGTTCTTTTAAACCAATTTCTTTAAAAGCCTTGCCATGAAAAAAATTCTTCTGATGATTGTGCCGCTAATGGCACTGATCGGATGTTCGTACGACGATACGGACATCCAAAAACGGTTGGACGACCTCGACGGTCAGCTCACCGAACTGCAGGCGCTCGTCAAGGCGCTCAACTCCGACGTCACAACACTCAAGGAGCTTGTCGCCGGGAAACGGTTCATCTCGGACGTACAGCCCGGTGAAGACGGCGGCTACGTCATCACGCTGGTCACCGCGGCCGGCGAGACCTCGACGATCACCATCAGCGACGGAAAAGACGGGACTTCGTCGGTCATCGGGGTGAAACAGGATTCCGACGGTGTCTACTACTGGACGCTCAACGGCGACTTTATCCTCGACAACGGCAAAAAACTTCCCGTATCGGGCGTCACCCCCGAATTCAAGATCGAAAACAGCCATTGGTGGGTATCCTACGACAACGGCGCGACGTGGACCGACTGCGGACAGGCCCAGACGGACCAGAATCTGTTCAAGTCTGTCGCCACGAGCGAGGACGGCAAGCTGGTTTACCTGACGCTGGCCGACGGAACGGTGCTGACGTTCGAGTTGTACGTGCAGTTCGGCATCGCGTTCGACACCGCCTCGGCGACGATCCGCGTGGGCGAAACGGCGGAAATTCCCTTCACGCTGACCGGAGCCGACGCCAAAACCGACATTCAGGCCCTCGCTGACGGCGCATGGAAGGCCGAAGTGAAACGCACGGGCAACGAAGGCGGAACGATCGCCGTGACGGCTCCCGGCAACAGCTCGACCGGCAAGGTCATCGTGCTGGTCAGCGACGGCGACGCCAAGACGCTGATGCGCACGCTGACATTCGTGTCGGGCGTGCTGAACGTCTCGACCTCCTCGAAGGAGGCGACGGCCGCAGGAGGCCCCGTAACGGTCGAGGTGGAGACCGATCTGGATTACACGGTAGCGATTCCCGAAGCCGCGAAAGCATGGATTACGCTGGCAGAGACGAGGGGGGGGGAGATTCGGACCGAAACCCTGACCTTTAACGTCGCGGCCAACACGGAAACCCAGTCCCGCAGCGCCAACATCGAGCTGGTGGCGGGAGAGACGGTGATCGAAACCATCCTGATCTATCAGGAAGCCTATTACGACCCGGCCCAGATGGTGCTCAAGGTCGAAGCGAAGGAATACAGCAGCAGCGCCTACAACAACAAGGTCTACCTGCCCCTCTACGGCGCCGTGGACGTCACGATCAACTGGGGCGACGGCCAGAGCGAGCCGGTCGCAGCCACGATCTCGACCGCGGCCGCGATGGTGAACCACACCTACGCCGAATCCGGCATCTATTACGTAACCATAAGCGGAACCACGGAAAAACTCTCCGGAAGACTCACCAACAAAACCGTGGCTCCCGCCATTCTCGAAGTCAGACAATGGGGCAAACTCGGCATGACGACGCTGGATTACGCCTTCGCGAACACCTCGCTCGTAACCGTGCCCCAGCCCGAAGAGGACGCCTTCGCCGCCGTCACCACGGTCGAATACATGTTCTCCGGGTGTGCGGCTCTGGAAACCGTGCCCGAAGGACTGCTGGCCGGCGCGCCCGAAGTCACCTCGGTCGCCTCGATGTTCTACAACTGCACGGCGCTAAAGAGCGTCCCGGAAAGACTCTTCGAAAAGACGGCCAAAGCCACCTCGGCATCCGGCCTGTTCAGCGGCTGCAAGGCGCTGGAAAGCGTTCCGGCAGGGCTGCTGGCCGACATGCCCGCCCTGACCAACCTCGGAAGCATCTTCAACAACTGCACATCGCTCAAGAGCGTTCCCGAAACATTCTTCGCCAACCAGACGGAAGCGAACAGCCTCACGTCGGGATTCTTCGGCTGCGCGGC
>ERZ827101.3675-NODE-3675-length-10492-cov-14.995784_pt1 | contig 10492 bp, 8 predicted proteins | sample MGYA00519869_ERZ827101 | MGnify/ENA primary metagenome ERZ827101 (study PRJEB31778, sample SAMEA3449256) | human gut metagenome | biome: human gut; feature: human-associated habitat; material: faeces | place: United Kingdom | collected 2010/2012 ...
CTAATTTGGTGTATGTGGCCGGTCACTTTGTCGAGTGGCCGGCTTTTTTTGTTGCTGTAAGGAGGCAAAACACATGGCTCTGCCCAACGATCCCATCATGCTGCTGAGCGTGGTGAACCTGAAGCTGCGTGATTTTTACAAAAACCTCGATGCTCTGTGCGAAGATCTGGATGCCGACAAGGCAGATCTGTGCGCAAAGCTCAAAGCTGTGGGCTACGAGTACGATGCCCAGCGCAACCAGTTCGTGTGATATTTCCAGAGAAAGCTTTCTTTTGATCGCTAACGACCGGCACCGACGTGCAGCGACTGCGCCCGGGCCGGTGAATATAGAAACAAGGAGTGCTTGATTTATGATCCAGGGTACCTATTACAAAGAGTGGAGCAGCGTGCTGAACCGCGAGATGGAGTTCAAGGTATACGGCAGCGCCGGTGTGCCGGTGCTGGCCCTGCCTGCCCGCGGCGGCCGCTTTTATGATTGGGAGAACAACGGCATGCCCGATGCCATTGCCCCGCTGCTGAACGAGGGCAAGGTGCAGCTGTTCTGCGCCGACAGCATTGACGGCGAGGCCGTACTGAACGGCGACATCCCGGTGCGCCGCCGCGCCGAGATGGAGGAAAAGTACTTCGTCTACCTTACCGCCGAGCTGGCTCCCCGGGTGCTGGCCCTGAACGGTGCCGCAAAGGATGCCAAGCTGTGGTGTGTGGGCATCGACCTTGGCGCTGTGCACGCCGTCAACTGCCGCCTGCGCCGTCCCAAGCTCTTTGCCGGTGCCATCGGCCTTTCCGGCATCTACGATCTGGCCCGCTTCTGGGGCAGTGAAGCCGACGATCTGGTGCTGCGCTGCTCTCCCCTGCAGTATCTGGCCGAGAACGGCATCGCCGACAAGCTGGCTCTGGCCAAGGCCGAGGAGAACAGCCTGATGCTCTGCGCCGGTCAGGGTGCCTACGAGGACGATGCCAAAGCCGACACGCAGGCGCTGGCCGATGTGCTGGCCGCACAGGGCCTGCCCGCCCACCTCGAGGTCTGGGGCGGCGATGTCTCCCACGAGTGGTACTGGTGGGGCAAGATGCTGGGCCTGTTTGTGCCGCGGATTCTGGAGAAGTAAAAGTGATTTGATAGAGGGAAGGCATTTGCAGTGCCTTCCCTCTTTTTGTTTGTATTTTTCAATTCCCTACTTGATTTATCGGGTTTGCTGTGCTATACTCATGCTGTAAGACATATACCCCCTATGGGTAAAGGAGATATTTTATGGACAACGAGAAAAAGCCCTGCTGCTGTTGCGGCACGCCCGCCCAGCCCGAAGCTGCCACGGCTCCGGCCGTTGACGCATCCGCTGTGCCCACCGAAAGCGTCACCCCCTCCTGCTGCCGCCACAAGGACCGCACCCCTGAGGAACACAAGGCCCTGCTGAACCGGCTCAGCCGCATCGAGGGGCAGGTGCGCGGCATCCGCGGCATGCTGGAAAAGGATGCCTACTGCGTGGACATCCTTGTGCAGGTGGCGGCGGCGAACTCGGCGCTGAACAGCTTTTCCAAAGAGCTGCTTGCCCAGCACATCTCCACCTGCGTGGCGGACGACCTGCGTGCGGGCAGCGAGGCAAAGCTGGACGAGCTGGTGAATCTGCTGCCCAAGCTCATGAAATAAGAAGCTCTTTCCCGTGCATACTCAACGTAGGAGTGATATTTTATGGAACAATACAACGTTACCGGCATGAGCTGCGCAGCCTGCTCCGCCCGGGTGGAGAAGGCCGTGAGCAAGGTGCCCGGCGTTGCCAGCTGTTCGGTGAGCCTGCTGACCAACTCCATGGGCGTGGAGGGCACCGCCAGCTCTGCCGAGATCATCAAGGCCGTGCAGGATGCCGGCTACGGTGCCAGCCCCAAGCGTGCGGGCGCGGCGGCTGCCAGCTCCACCAGCGCCGACCTTGACGCGCTGGCCGACCACGAGACCCCTAAGCTCAAGCGGCGGCTCATTGCGTCGCTGGGCTTTCTGCTGGTGCTGATGTACTTCTCCATGGGCCACATGATGTGGGGCTGGCCCCTGCCCCGCTGGTTCGACGGCAACCACATCGCCATGGGCCTTGTGCAGCTGCTGCTGGCGGGCATCGTCATGGTCATCAACCAGAAGTTCTTCATCAACGGCTTCAAGGGGCTCCTCCACGGCTCGCCCAACATGGACACGCTGGTGGCCATGGGTTCCATGGCAAGCTTTGTGTGGAGCACCTACGCCCTGTTCGCCATGACCCGCGCGCAGGTGGATGGCAACAGCGAGCTGGTCATGCACTATATGATGGAGTTCTACTTTGAGTCCGCTGCCATGATTTTGACCCTCATCACGGTGGGCAAGATGCTGGAGGCCCGCTCCAAGGGCAAGACCACCGACGCGCTCAAGAGCCTGATGAAGCTTGCCCCCAAGACCGCCACCCTGCTGCGGGACGGTGCCGAAGTGACCGTGCCCATCGAGCAGGTGCAGAAGGGGGACATCTTTGTGGTGCGCCCGGGCGAGAACATCCCCGTGGACGGCATCGTGCTGGAAGGCACCAGCGCCGTGAACGAGAGCGCCCTGACCGGCGAGAGCATCCCCGTGGACAAGGCCGAGGGCGACAAGGTGAGCGCTGCCACCACCAACCAGTCCGGTTTCCTGCAGTGCCGGGCCACCCGCGTGGGCGAGGACACCACCCTTGCCCAGATCATCCGGATGGTCAGCGATGCCGCCGCCACCAAGGCTCCCATTGCAAAAATCGCCGATACGGTGTCCGGTTTCTTCGTGCCTGCGGTCATTACCATTGCGGTGGTCACCACCATCGTGTGGCTGCTGCTGGGCCGGGAGCTGGGCTATGCACTGGCCCGCGGCATCTCCGTGCTGGTCATCAGCTGCCCCTGTGCGCTGGGTCTGGCAACGCCGGTGGCCATCATGGTGGGTAACGGGCTGGGTGCAAAGAACGGCATCCTGTTCAAGACCGCCGCTTCGCTGGAAGCTGCAGGCCGCACCCAGATCGTGGCGCTGGACAAGACCGGCACCATCACCAGCGGTGAACCCAAAGTGACCGACATTCTGCCCGCCGAGGGCGTTTCCGAGACGGAGCTGCTCACCCTTGCCGCCGCACTGGAGCGCAAGAGCGAGCACCCGCTGGCAAAGGCCGTGCTGGCCTGCACCGACGCGCAGAAGCTCACCGCCCCCGAGGTATCCGGCTTTGCCGCCCTGCCGGGCAACGGTCTGGCCGCAAAGCTGGACGGCGTGGAGATCTTTGGCGGCAATGCGTCCTTTATCGGCACTAAAGTCACCGTGCCCGCACAGCTGCAGGAGAAGGCCGCAGTCCTCTCCGCACAGGGCAAAACGCCCCTGTTCTTCGGCGGGGCGGGCCGTCTGCTGGGCATCATCGCGGTGGCCGATACCATCAAGGAGGACAGCCCCCGCGCCATCCGGGAGCTGCAGGCCATGGGCATCCGCGTGGTGATGCTCACCGGTGACAACCAGCGCACTGCCGATGCCATTGGCAGGCAGGCCGGTGTGGACGAGGTGATCGCAGGCGTGCTGCCCGACGGCAAGGAAGCGGTCATTCGCCAGCTGCAGGCATCCGGCAAGGTGGCCATGGTGGGCGACGGCATCAACGATGCCCCGGCCCTGACCCGTGCCGACACCGGCATCGCCATCGGCGCAGGCACTGACGTTGCCATCGACGCGGCGGACGTGGTGCTGATGAACTCCAAGCTGTCGGACGTGCCCGCCGCCATCCGCCTGAGCCGCGCTGCCCTGCGCAACATCCACGAAAACCTGTTCTGGGCGTTCATCTACAACATCATCGGCATCCCGCTGGCCGCAGGCGTGTTCATCCCCTTCGGCCTGACGCTGAACCCCATGTTCGGTGCTGCTGCCATGAGCCTTTCCAGCTTCTGCGTGGTAAGCAACGCCCTGCGCCTGAACCTGTTCGACGTGCACAGCACAAAGCACGATCGTGCGGCAAAAAACGCTGCTTCCCTGCCCGCTGTCTCCGCACAGCCCGCAGCGGTTGCAAATAAAGAGAGTACCAAGGAGGACACTGCTATGAAAAAGACCCTGAAGGTGGAAGGCATGATGTGCGGCCACTGCGAAGCCCGCGTGAAGAAGGCTCTGGAAGCCCTGCCCGAGGTGGACGAGGCCGTGGTGAGCCACGAGGCCGGCACCGCCATCGTCACCCTGAACGCCGAGGTCGCCGACGACGTGCTGAAGAAGGCCGTTGAGGATCAGGACTACCCTGTGACCGGCATCCAGTAAACCGCCGCTGAATACGGAAAGGCCGCTGCATGTGAACCGTGCAGCGGCCTTTTGCATTGGGTTCTTATTGTATTTCGTCAGAAAGTATGCTAAACTAAAAATGCCGCCCCAAAGGGTGGCGTTAAGGTGCTGTCTGCAAGCGCAGGTGGTCATGCTTCCCTCCGGCAAGCGTCCGGGGGACGTAAAAGCTTATTGTTTGTTCCCCCGTTCGCAAACGCGGAAGGGGGGATGCATCATGGTGTTGAACGATGTTCTGCAGCTGTTCGTCATTGTTGGCGGCACAGTTGGGATTACATTTCAGATCGCATGGGCAATCTTCAAAGAGATCCATAACAATAAGAAATGACCGCCCCTGTCTCCAAACGGTAAGCGGTCATTCTTATTGATCCAACCGGAAGGAGCTGACCATTGCGGACAGCACCTTTTCTATTTGTAGTATAGTTATTTTTTGCCGTTTTGTCAAGAGAAGGTGCCCGCCTTCTCTTTTTCTTTCCCCATTTTCCTGTGTATTTTCGCCCCGGAAGCTGTGGCTTTTTGCGCAAAAACTATTTGTTGACACGTTGTTTTTTCAGAGTTATACTTATAGTAACAACATTTGGTTTTGCTTCCAGTTATAAACCACAGCGAAAGGAGAAATGTATTTTGGGAGTATCCATTCAGGACCGCACAGACTTTCTGAACATGCTGGATGCCTGCAGGACCGAGCAGCAGCTGTTCAGCCGCCTGACCTTTGCGGTAATGTTCCACCAGACCGACCCGGATGCACGGGAAGACCTGCTGGACGACGTGCGCGGCGCAGCCTGCAACATGCAGCTGCCCGCCGTCAATTACAAGATCGATCAATGGCTCAACACCTGCAAGCAGGCGTGGCAGGCCGACCCCGCAGCCTTTATGGCAGCCGTGAACGCGGACGCAAAGCAGCGCAAGCTTGCGCTGGAGGGCAGCGCGGCGCAGCCCGGCCTGCTGGCCGATGTGCCCATGCAGAGCGTGGCGTGGCTGGTGCCGCAGCTGCTGCCGCTGGGCGAAGTGTCGCTGCTGGGTGCCGACGGCGGCACCGGCAAGGGCATCTGGCAGGCACAGCTCATTGCCTATGTGACGGCGGGCAAGACCTCCGGCTTTTTTCCGCTGCCGCCGCAGCAGACCGGCAAGGTGCTGCTGCTTGCGGGCGAGGACGACCCCGGCAAGGTGCTCAAGGCCCGTCTGCTGGCGGCCGGGGCCGACATGAACCGGGTGCTGGTGCTGACCGCCGACGACTACTTTGGCAAGACCGGCCAGCCCCTTACCCTCAAGGATCAGGCACTGGCGGATTTTGCCGCCAAGGCCGGACCGCTGCTGCTCATCGTGGACCCGCTGCAGAGCTTTCTGCCCGCCGATGTGGAGATGGCAAGCCGCAACCAGATGCGCAGTGCCCTGCTGCCGCTGCGCGCCATTGCCGCAAAGCAGGGCTGCGCGGTGCTCATCGTGATGCACTCCAACAAAAAGCAGGGCGTTTCCGGCCGCGCACGTCTGGCCGACAGCTCGGATATCTGGGACATGGCCCGCAGCGTGCTGATGATGGGCCGCGCCAAGAACGACGGCAAAATTTATCTCAGCCACGAGAAAAACAGCTACGCCCGCCCCCAGCAGACGGTGCTGCTGCACATCGACGATGTGGAGGTGGAGGGCGTAAAGACTGCGCGGGCCGTGTTTGACGGCTACACCGACAAGAAGGATGCCGACTTCATTGAGGAGCGGCGGGTGCGCACGGCGGAGACCCGGCAGGACACCCGCAGCGCCATCCTGAACGTTCTGTCCGAGAGCCGCCTCGGGTCGATGCCCAGCAACGAGCTGCGCGCCGCCGTCCTGCGGGAGATCGGGTGCAGTGACAGTACATACAACCGTGTGTACAGTGAGCTCACGAAGTCCAGCCAAATCGCAAAGCAAGCGATACGTGGAAAAGATGGCAGGAATCGCTGGTATACCTGCTACTGTGGAGAAACATCTGACAAAGTTCCATTTTAAATACTTATCTACGTTATAAATTTGATGTTTGTCAGCTTGACAAAGTTCGGATATTTGACAAAGTTGGAACTTTCTCAGAACAATGGAACTTTCTCACCTTGACAAAGTTACTTTTTAATCGTTGTATCGTTTAAAAGTTCAAACTTGCTCAGATAACGCTCCTACAGTAGCACCTGATAAAGTTCCCTGAAACCATAGGCTGCGTGCTGGGAGCTTTCTCCGCGAACAGCAACGGGTTGCGGCACCCAGCAGCCGCGTCGCATTCGCTTGCGTCTCGCTGGCCGCGGCCCCAACTGCAACTCCCTGTTTCCGCCATTGGCGGCGGTCGTTGCAGTTGCAGAACCCACGGTTCCGCCCCTGTGCTTACGCACGGGGCCCCACTTCCCGGACATTCGCTGGAGAAACTCCCAGCCCACAGCCCAGCACGCGGCCCGTACCTTAACTCCTCGCCAACTCCTCCACCGTGATGCAGCACACGGCAAAGGCCAGCAGGGCGCAGTCCAGCGGCACGCGGCGCAGCACCACCACCCGTTCGGTCAGGGTGGTAAAGGTCTGCACGGCCTGCACCGGCACGGTGCTGCCCAGCCAGAACAGCGCCACCGAAAGCGGCAGATGCACCGCCCGCGCTGCCAGCAAAGGCCGCAGCGAGATCTCGGCCGGGCAGATGGTGCGCACCTGCAAAAGCACCGACACCCCCTGCACACTGAGCGCCGCACAGCACAGCGTGCTGGCCCACAGCCCGGTGCGGGCGGCCTGATCGCAGCCGGAACACACTTCCAGCAGCATGGCGGGCAGCGCCGCCCACGGCTGTGGCAGCAATGCCCCGCACCCTGCCGCCAGCAGCCGGAAGTACAGCACAAAGCCGCAGAGCTTCAGGTAGGTCACTGCCGCCTGCGCGATCACCGCGTCCAGTGCGGGCAGCTGAATGGTTTCCCCCTGCGCGGGTGGAGCCTGCCCGGCCCCGCCCTGCATCCGGCACAGCAGCGCCGCCGTGAGGTATCCCGCCAGCAGCTGGGCCGCAAACAGCCGCACCCCCACCGCGCGGCTGCCCAGCATCTGCTGCCCTACCGTGAGGATGACAAAGGACGGCCCGCTGCACACACAGGCGGGCAGCAGCGCCGAGGCCTGCCGGGAAGTGAGCTGACCGGTGCGCACGGCTTCGGACGCAGCCACCGCCGCCGGTGCAAAGCCCCCCAAGGCCCCAATGAGCAGCACGCCGCCCGCACCCTTTGCCCGGATGCCCATGAGCCGCGCCGCAGGCCGGAACACAAAGCCCAGCCACTGCCCGGCCCCGCAGCCTGCCGCCAGCGCCGATACGATGAGGAACGGAAACAGCGATACCAGCAGCGGCCCGCCGCACAGCCGCAGCCCCGCCTGCAGGGCATCGGCACAGCGCTGCGGCGCGGCAAACACCAGAAACGCCGTGTACCCTGCCAGCGCCAGCAGCACGCCCCGCCGGAAATTCCAGCTTCGATTCATAACTCAGCCCTCCGCATCCATATATATGTAGCAGCGCGCCGCGGGCAGAACTGCGGGATGGGAGGGAATGGGATGTGTGCCAAGCGCAAAAAGCGGCTTTTGCTGCAAAGCTGGCTGGCCCTGCTGTTCCGTCAGCCGCCGCAGGGCTTTTACCACGCCCCTGCCGTCTACCTGAGCGGGGGCCGCATGGAGGTGGAGCACTTTTGCCGCATCCTGGCCTACAGCCCCGACCGGCTGTGCCTGCAGATGCCCCATGGCCGGTTGACCATCTACGGCGACGGGCTGAAGATCGTCACCCTTACCGCCAGCCGCCTGACCCTGCGGGGGCGGTTCGTGCGCACGGACTTTGCGGATGACTAGGAGGTGCCCATGGAACCGGTAAGCCTTTGGGCCGCGGTGGAGTTCACCGTATGCAATGGCAGCACCGAAGCCCTGCTTACCGCTGCCGCCCGGGCCGGGCTGCATCCCTACGGGGTAACGGCCCTGCCGGGAGGGTTTGGCGGGCGGTGCGCCGCGTGGCAGTACCCGCGCCTTGCCGCGCTGGCCCGCAAGCGCCGGGTGCGGCTGCGCATCCGCCGGAAGCTGGGGCTGTATTTCCGTCTGCGCCCTTTGCTGCGCCGGGCCGGGCTTTGGGCGGGGCTGGCGGTGTTTGTGCCGCTGCTGCTCTTTGCACAGCAGTTCGTCTGGTACGCGGACACCTCTTCCCTCACCACCGGACAGGCTGCGCGGGCCTGCGCCGTCCTGCGGGAAGCGGGCCTGCAGCCCGGTGCGGCTGTGACCGAGGCAAAGCTCACCGCCGGGGAGTACGCCCTTTTGCACAGCGGCGAGTTCTCCTGGGCCAGCCTGAATTTTGCCAAAGGGCGGCTGGTGGTGGAAGCCGCCGCGGCCAGGCCCAAGCCGGACATTGCCGCCGGAACGCTGCATGGCATCCGGGCAAAATGCGGCGGCACTGTTCTGCGCACGAACCTTACCAGCGGCACCATGCTGGTGCAGCCGGGCCAGCAGGTGGAAGCCGGGCAGGGCCTCATTGGCACAGCCCGCGCCGAGCGGGACGGCACCCTGATCTTTGCGCCCGCCGCCGGAACGGTGGTTGCGCAGTTTGAGTGGAGCGACACCCGCACCGTGCCCTTGGAAGAGACGGTGCAGCAGTACACCGGCGCGTGCACCCGCACATACCGGGTGACAGCGTTCGGGCACACCTTCTCCCTGCCCGCCGCGCCTGCGCCGGAACATGCGGCGGTGATCCTCCGGCACTTCCAGCCGGAGGTGCCGCTGCTGGGCCTTGCTCTGCCCTGCTCTGTGGAGGAGACCTGCCGCTATGTGCAGCAGCCGGAAACGCTGCGCCGCACCGAAGCGCAGGCCGCCGCGCTGGCCCGGCTGCAGAGCCTGCAGGCGCTGTACGCCGCATGGCCGGACGCGGAGCACATCGCCCGCAAAGAGGACTGCACCGTGAACGGCAATGTACTGGACTATACCGTCACCTACACCGTGGCAGCGGACATCTGCGGGTGAAAGGTTCCCGTTGTAATTCGTCAAAAAGTATGCTAAACTAAAAATGCCACCCCAAAGGGTGGCGTTAAGGTGCTGTCTGCAAGCGCAGGTGGTCATGCTTCCCTCCGGCAAGCGTCCGGGGGACGTAAAAGCTTATTGTTTGTTCCCCCGTTCGCAAACGCGGAAGGGGGGATGCATCATGGTGTTGAACGATGTTCTGCAGCTGTTCGTCATTGTTGGCGGCACAGTTGGGATTACATTTCAGATCGCATGGGCAATCTTCAAAGAGATCCATAACAATAAGAAATGACCGCCCCAGACTCCCAAACCTGAGCGGTCATTCTTATTGACTCCTTAGCCGAAGGGAAGCTGACCATTGCGGACAGCGCCTTTTCTATTTGTAGTATAGTTGTTTTTTAGCGGTTTGTCAAGTCCCCTGCTCTGCAGCGGCACGTTCCGCCGCCTGCGCGTCGTACTCGGCAAGTAGGTCGTTGAGGTCGTACTGGTACTTGCTGTGGCAGAAGTGGCACACCACCTCGCAGGCGGGGTCCTCGTCGCGCATCCTCACCAGCTCCTTGCGGCCAAGGCTGAACAGCATCTCCTTGGTGCGCTCGGCGCTGCAGTCGCACTGGTAGTGCACATCGCGCTCGTCCAGCACGTTGGGGGCAAAGCCCGCCAGCGCCAGCTGCATCATGTCCTCGGGGGTCTTGCCCTCGTGCAGCAGGGTGGTGACGGACGGCATGGCCGCGATGTTCTTTTCCAGCTGATCGATCTCCGCATCGGTGGCACCGGGCAGCAGCTGCACCATAAAGCCGCCTGCGCACAGGATGGACAGGTCTTTGTCCACCAGCACGCCCAGCGCCATGACGGTGGGCACCTGCTCGCTGTAGGCGTAGTAGGCGGTCAGGTCCTCGGCGATCTCGCCGGAGACCAGCGGCACCTGCCCCACGGTAGGCTCCTTCTGCAGGCGGTTATCCCGGATGACGGTGAGCACACCGTCTTTGCCCACAGCGCCGCCCACATCCAGGTGGCCGTTCGGCTTTGCGGGCAGCTCCACCAAGGGGTGATCGATGCAGCCCTTCACGTTGCCGGTGCCGTCGGTGCAGGCAATGACCACGCCCACCGGGCCGCCGCCGGACACACGCAGGGTGATCTGGTCACGGTCGTCCTTGAGCATGGAGCCCATCAGGGCCGCGCCAGTGAGCAGACGGCCCAGTGCCGCGCTGCAGGTGGCGCTGGTGGTGTGCAGCTTTTCGGCCTTGCGGACGA
>ERZ827101.3683-NODE-3683-length-10488-cov-2.853062_pt1 | contig 10488 bp, 8 predicted proteins | sample MGYA00519869_ERZ827101 | MGnify/ENA primary metagenome ERZ827101 (study PRJEB31778, sample SAMEA3449256) | human gut metagenome | biome: human gut; feature: human-associated habitat; material: faeces | place: United Kingdom | collected 2010/2012 ...
TTCAAAGACAATATCGTCGGTAATATCCTCTTTTTCCCCTGTGGGCCTGCGGTTTTTCCATTCATCCCGAAGGTCTTGATACCGGCCGAGATAATCCTGCAAGTCCCGTTCGGAAAGGATTTCATTTCCTGCGAAATCATCAAAGGAGGTCAGCAGGTTGCGCATACGAAGGATAGCGCCAAACAAAACAATAAATTCCCGCTGCTTTTGTTCCCCGATGATGCGTTCCTCTGTAAGCGGGAACTTCTCGGTTAGTTCCTCGATCATGTCGGCATAACCGGGATGGTATTTTTCATCGTCATCCTCATAACCGAAATAGTAATCCTTGTAACCGCGCATCAGCACAATGCCGCCGGCATTTTTGTCCCCAAAAAGAGAAATCGCATCGTCGGTGCGCTTTTGCAGGTTGCGGAAACAGACGATATTGCCGAAGGTCTTAATGGAGTTCAGAATGCGGTTGGTGCGGGAATAAGCCTGAATCAACCCGTGCATCTTCAGGTTTTTATCCACCCACAGCGTGTTGAGCGTGGTGGCGTCAAAGCCGGTCAGGAACATATTGACTACAATGAGAAGATCCAGCTCCTTATTCTTCATTCGCAGAGACACATCTTTGTAGTAGTTTTGGAACTTGTCCCCGTCGGTGGAATAATTGGTATGGAACATCTCGTTGTAATCCCGTATGGCTTTTTCCAGAAAATCACGGGAGTTCACATCGAGGGCAGACGTGTCCTCCGGGTTTTCCTCGTCCAGAATGCCGTCCGTTTCCTCTTCGTTTGCACCGTAGCTGTAAATCAGCGCAACCTTGAGCCGCCGCTGCGGCGTTTCCGCCATCTGGCGCTGAAATTCCGCATAATACAGCTTTGCCGCCTCTACAGAGGAAACCGCAAAAATGGAATTGAAGCCGTTGACCCTCTGTTTCTGTTTGACTTCTTCAATAGAGGCCCTGCCGCTGGCAGACGCCACATCGGTAATATTTTGCAATACACTGAAAGTATAGGTCTTGCTGCCACGATAGGTTTTCTGGTCAAAGTGGGTCAGGATATAGTCGGTCACCAGGCGGATACGTTCCGGCGCTGAAAAAGCCCGTTCCCGGTCGATGTCCCAAACCTCTTTGTCGTCAATATCCGGCTCCATATCCATGGTTTTGATGTAGTCCACCCGGAACGGGAGCACGTTTCGGTCATTGATGGCATCCACAATGGTGTAGGTATGCAGCTGATCGCCAAACGCCTGCTCTGTTGTGCGTAACGTTGGCTTTTTACCAGTTCCGGCATTGATGGCAAAGATCGGCGTGCCGGTAAAACCGAACAGGTGATACTTGCGAAAATACTTGGTAATGGCAAGGTGCATATCGCCGAACTGACTGCGGTGGCATTCATCAAAGATGATGACTACGCGCTTATCAAAAACTGCGTGCGCGGTATTCTTTTTGATGAAGGTGGCCAGCTTCTGGATGGTGGTGATGATGATTTTTGCACCATCGTCCTCCAGCTGGCGCTTGAGGATAGCGGTGGAGGTGTTGCTGTTGGCCGCGCCCTTTTCAAAGCGGTCGTACTCCTTCATAGTCTGGTAATCCAGATCCTTGCGGTCTACCACAAACAGCACCTTGTCGATAGAATCAAGCTTGGAGGCAAGCTGCGCTGTTTTGAAGGAAGTCAGCGTTTTGCCACTGCCCGTGGTGTGCCAGATATAGCCTCCGCCAGCCACACTGCCGAACTTTTTATAGTTGTTGGCGACCTCAATGCGGTTTAGGATGCGTTCGGTGGCGACGATTTGATAGGGACGCATCACCAGCAGCATATTTTCCGAGGTAAACACGCAGTATCGGGCTAAGATATTCAGAATCGTGTGCTTACAGAAAAAGGTCTTGGTGAAGTCCACAAGGTCGGGGATGATCCGGTTGCCGGCATCCGCCCAAAAGGAAGTAAACTCAAAGCTGTTGCTGGTTTTCTCCTTTTTCACCTTGTGGGAATGGGTGTCCTTGATGTGGTTAAACCGGGTGGTGTTGGAGTAATACTTGGTATTTGTGCCGTTGGACACCACAAAAATCTGCACATACTCAAACAAGCCCGAAGCTGCCCAGAAGCTATCCCGCTGATAGCGGTCGATTTGGTTGAACGCCTCCCGGATGGGCACGCCCCGCCGCTTGAGTTCAATATGTACCATGGGCAGGCCGTTGACCAGAACCGTCACATCATAGCGGTTGTCGTGGGCCGCGCCCTCCTCTTTGGAAACAATATACTGGTTGATAACCTGCAAGCGGTTGTTGTGGATGTTCTTTTTGTCAAACAGCGTGATATTTTTGCTGCTGCCGTCGTCCCGGCGCAGCACCTGCACAAAGTCCTCCTGAATGAGACGAGTCTTATCCACGATACCGCTTTTGGGATTTGCCAGCACCTCGCCGAAAAAGCGGCCCCATTCCTCATCGGAAAACCGGTAGCCATTCACCGCTTCCAGCTGAAGGCGCAGGTTGTCCACCAAATCTTTTTCCTTGTGAATGGGCAGGTATTCATAGCCTAGTTCTTGCAGCAGACGGATAAACTCCCGCTCCAGCTCCGCCTCGCTTTGGTATGCCTCCGAGCGTTTGGCCTGCGGCTTGTATTCCGTTACAACGGTGCTTTCGCTGCTCTGAGCGACGATGTTGAAATAACTCACGCTTTCACCTCCTGAAAGGTCAATAGCTTGTCCCTATAATATTCATACTGCTTTTTGCGGGCTTCGATCTCGGCGGGCAGGCCGCTGGTGAGGTCGTTGCAAAGGGCGTCAAAGCGGTCGAGGATGGAGACAATGCGGGCTTGTTCTTCAAGCGGGGGGACTGGAATTTCTAAAGCCGATATGTTTTCACCCGTGATATGCGGAACTCCACCACCCTTTTTCATAGAATTTAAAGCGCTTTGCAAGTTTTTTAAGTAGTAAAATAAAAATTTTTGATTCAAATTGTCTTTTGCTTCAATAATGAATCCATCTGTAACAAAAATATCTTCATCCCAATAAGATACAAAGCCAGCAGAAGCACCACTTCTTGAAATAACAATTGCTTGTCCAGTATGATTGGCTCTGTCAATATAATAAGCTGGTTCTTGCCCACCTAGAATTACAGGGATCTTGCCAGGCTTTGCAGATTTTTTAGTAATATAATCGCCACGAGACAACAAACAACATTTTTGAAAAGCCATCTTGGGTACATGGCTACTAAAAGTTAACAACGCATCCCGATAATACTCATACTGCTTCCGCCGTGCGGTAAGCTCTGCGGTAAGCTCTGCGGTAAGCTCTGCGGTAAGCTCTGTGAAATTGTCCAGAATCCGGACAATTTCCCGCTGCACCGGCAGCGGAGGGACGGGGATCATTACTTCATTCAGTTTATTTGGGGACACTTCAATCACTTTCGTCCCATGGGCAAATTTTGTTTTCTGCCGATAGAACATTGATGTATGAAGAAAATAGACCAAATATTTAGGATGTAGGGAATGATGAATAATCGCTGTGTGCCCACTAACGGCAACTTTTTCTTTTCCCAACCAAGCCACGCACTTACAAACATCATCGATGTTCTCACTGGTGACAGCCATAATAACATCATTAGGCTCAGCAAATTTCTGCTTCTGCGCAACTTCTTCACTGATATAAGATATGGTTTTATCTACAAATAAACCATAGTGCATATATATTTGCCCATAATGGATGCAGGGAACCCCCTTCTCTACATAGTCTTTTTTCTGAAAACTTCCACCACGTGATATAGTAGCAATGTCGCCAAGTTTTTTGTATTCGATACCATTCTGGCAAAGTTCAAGTATTAGTTTATCTAGTTTAGTCATTTTGCTTTCTCCTGAAATCAAGTTCAAATGATCGTGCAATAACATCGGCAATAACCCGTTTGTTTTCTTGAATCTTGATTTTTTCATTGTTTCTGAATTCTTCAAGTCGTTGTGGAGTCCACTCATAGTGGTCGTATTGGCTTTCAATATTATTCAGCAATTCCACAATAGGAGACAAACTTCTTCTTTTATATCTTTTTTCATACCAAGCCACGATATCTTGACTACTTTTTCGTTCAAGCTTTGTACTATATTTATTTCGAATCATATCGGCCTTTGCTGCTGATATTTCTTCGAGATAATAATTTGCTACAATTTGCTCATCTACGCTAAAGCAAAAGTTTTTCTCACTCAGCACAGATGGAATTGTAAAATTGTTAGGAACCAAATATGTTCTATCTATTATGCCATCACCCTTCCAGGAAGGGCAAAAATAGTGCTGGATATAATGTTCTATATGAAATTTTTCTTTACACTCAGTACAGCAAATTTCTTCTGAAATAATGCCGCCTCGTGTTCTGTTCCAATCATCGTCTTCGATGTATGCCAGCCTTACTATCGTCCCTTTTCCACATGCACATATGGCGGTTTCCGTATATTCTGTTCTATCCCAACTCATATTTATCCCTCAATCTCCCTGATAATCTTATCAATTTCTTCCCGCAGCACCTGCTCCCGCGCTACGATTTCCGCAATTTCGGCGTTCAGCTTTACAATGTCGATCTTCTCCCGGGTGTCCTCCTGCTCCACATAGGTGGAAACAGACAGGTTATAATTGTTCTGCTTGCTGCCCACCTCTTCGTTGGGCGCCAGGCGGGAAAAATACTGCTCGTCTTTCCGCTGGGCCACCGCCGAAACAATGCGCTGGATGTTTTCCTCCGACAGGCGGTTGTTTTTCGTCACCTTTACAAATTCCTTGGAGGCGTCCACAAACAGGATGGCGTTGTCCGTCTTGCTCTTTTTCAGCAACATAATATCCACCGAAATGGTGACGTTGAGGAACAGGTTGGACGGCAGCTGGATAATCGCGTCAATGTAGTTATTATCTACCAGATATTTGCGGATTTTCTGCTCCGCGCCGCCCCGGTACATAATGCCGGGAAAGCAGACAATGGCTGCCGCGCCATTATTTGCCAGCCACGCAAGGCTGTGCAGAATAAACGCCATATCGCCCTTGGAAGCGGGGGCCAGCACGCCGGCGGGGGAGAAACGGAGGTCATTGATAAGCAGTGGGTTTTTATCCCCTTCCCACGGCACGGAAAAAGGCGGATTGGAGACAATCAGCTCAAAGGGCTGGTCGTCCCAGTGCTGCGGGGCAATCAGCGTATCCTCCCGCACGATGTTGAATTTATCAAACTCGATGTTGTGCAGGAACATATTGATGCGGCAAAGGTTGTAGGTGGTCAGGTCGATCTCCTGCCCGAAAAAGCCCCGCTCGATGTTGTCCTTGCCCAGCACCTTTTCCACCTTCAGCAGCAGCGAGCCGGAGCCGCAGGCGGGGTCATAGACCTTGTTAATCCTTGTTTTCCCGATGGTGCCGAGCCGAGCCAGCAATTCGGAAACATCCGCCGGAGTAAAATACTGGCCGCCTTTCTTACCTGCGTTGGCGGCGTACATGCTCATCAGGTATTCGTAGGCGTCACCGAACAGGTCGGGATTGATGCCGCCGGTATCATACAGCGGCATCTGTGCTACGCCGTCCAGCAGTTCAGCCAACACCTTGTTCCGCTTTGCCACCGTTTCCCCGATGGATTTGCTGTTCACGTCGAAGTCATCAAACAGCCCAGCAAAGTCGTTTTCCGCATCGCCGCTGGCGGCGCTGCTCTCAATATGAGCAAAGACGCGCTCCAGCGTTTCGTTCAGGTTTTCGTCCTGATCTGCACGGGCGCGGACATTGCAAAACAGCTCGCTGGGCAGGATGAAAAAGCCTTTTTCCTGCACCAACCCCTCCCGGGCAGGCTCAGCGTCTTCATCGGACATCTTGGCATAATCAAAGTCTTGATTCCCGGCGGCGTGTTCTCCCTCGTTGACATAGGCGGCGAAGTTCTCCGAAATATAGCGGTAGAACATCGTCCCCAGCACATAGGACTTAAAATCCCATTCCGACACGTGGCCTGCATGGACCAGATCAGTTGCAATTTTATAGATACGGCGGAACAGCTCGTCCCGCTCCTGATTTGTCTTAATATCCGCCATTATGGTTACTCCTTCTCTCTCAGCCATTCTGATTCGATTTCTTCAAAAGGGATCGCCTTTCCCTCACAAAATGCTTTGATTTTCTTCATTGCTGTAATATTGGGCTTGGTTTTTCCGTTTTCCCACCGATTAATGGTTCCCACCGACACATGGAGTTCTTTTGCAAAATCCTCTTGGGATAAAAGCGCCTTCTTGCGCATGGTTCGCATCAGTTCGTGCAGTGCCATTGCTCTATCGTTCTCCTTTCAGAAGACTACCGCTATTATAACATAAACCTATCATTTTTTCAAAATTACTCTTTTCTTGCTTTTTGAAGGTGCGCCTGTAATATTGTAGGCGTACTTTTTGCATTGATTAAGGAGGAATTACAGCAATACAGACAGGAGGAATTGAAATGTTGTAAAGGGAAGTTGATTTTTGAACAGAAGGGGTGCGGTCACAGATTGGCTGATGTGACCGATGTATGGTAAATGGAAGTGCATGTGGATGTGCAACGGATTTGTACGTATATTGCGCCATTTGCTGACAGCCACCCGTGCGGAAAACAACGGGGCGTTGGGATAATAGGCTCACTTTATTAAGTTGAAAAAAGTACGAAGCTTGTCGTACTAAATTATCTCAACTGCGAAGATCCGCTTATCTGCCTTTGAGCAGACAACGTTATGGGCTTTCAATGGAAAATCGAAACCCTGCCACCCTGCCGAGTTCAGCGGTAGACTATCTAATAGCTAGTGTGTGGTGTAGGCGCAGCCCGTCAGGGCACCTGTCAAGCGGCAGGTATGCGTTGGGGCGTATGCCCCATAGTACTGACCTACTTTAACGGGAACAATTTCATATGATACTCTCTTCGGCATGAAAATGATTTGCGAATCGGAATGACTTATGACATACTTATCGGAATGATAGATATGACCTTCATTGGCTCAGTTTCTATTTTTCGCAGGGAAATAGAAACTGAGCCCGGCGGCGAACAAAAAGCCCTTGTTCGCAAGGCATTCCAGAACCCTTGAAAAAGAAAAAGGGAGTAACGACAGGTAAAACCGATAAAACTGCCAATGGGTGAACTATGCCTTGCGCCCGTTTCGGAATGAAAAATGATAAACAATTTCGGAACGGATTTAAGATGATATATTTTCCGAGATGATTCCCTATTGATTTGTTACTGATTTATATTTGTATTCCTATGATATGCTCCGGCTAAAAACAGCCCACTTTATAGAGACAGATTAGAATGATATCCATCTTTTTCGATATGACAATGGCCATCCTTTCGGAATGACGGCAAAAAATGACCTTCCTTTTCAAAGGCGGCGCAGGAGAAAAATCTCCTGCGCCGCCGATTTTTTTATCCTGTTGAAAAGTCTATATAAATTACTGGACAAATAAAAAGCCCTGTTTCATATTTCCTTTTACCGTGCAGGTAAAGAAGTTGAAGTGCTTTTTTCTTGCAAATCGAAGCGCCATATCTCATATTCTCTATGCCAATGTAAAAACAGCAAACCCCAAAGGAAGGAGGAATGCCTATGGCTAAACTTACGGAAGAACAAACGAAGGCCAGAAATGAGAATAAGACGCTAAAAAGAGATATCCCGGTAGATATTCCCATTCAAGAGAGGATTTTGAACGAGCTTGTTGCCTATCTTCGTACCAATGGAAAGAAGTCCAAGGACTATCTGATCTGCGACAATCACAAGCACAGCGTAAAAAAAGAAAAAGCTTCATTGCAGAATTGGCGCAGCAATCACAGCAAAAAATTTATTGACCCTAATAGATGTGATTATGTTCAGCCCGGCTGCAAGCCGAGAATAAAAAGGCCGTCCTGGCACGGGCTTCGCCACCTGTATTTTCAAGAGAACCGCCGCCGCTTAATTGCAGAAAGCAGTATGACTGAGCATCAGGTTGAAAACGAGATGAGCGAACGTATGGGACACCACCGCAGCGATATTAAGAATTTTTATTCCGAGTTTCTGAAGGATTCGTAAGAAAGGAGGAAATAAGTGGGCAGAGAGGTTAAAATCACTCTCAAATCCCACATACCTGAAGATGAAATCGAAGCATTGGCAAAATGCTTCCTGCCGGACATATTAGACTTCTTTGAATCCGAAGAAGGCAGACAAGAGTTTGAACAGTGGGAAAAAGAAAAGACTGAAAAGAATACTCAAAGAACGACGGAGGTATAGGTTCAAAACCTATGCCTCCGTCGTTTTCCCTTAAGTACAACTAAGCAATCTCGTTGAGAAAAACAACAAACCCGAACGTTTCACCGATTGGTAAAAGGTTCGGGTTTGAATGCTTTGGTGCCGGTGGCCGGACTCGAACCGGCACGGTGTCGCCACCGGTGGATTTTGAGTCCACTACGTCTGCCAATTCCATCACACCGGCATGGATATAAACAAGGCCCGCCTTTACAGAGGTGAACCGGGCTTATTATACACTAGCACAGGCAAAAAAGCAAGGGGAATTTCCGGACGGATCCGGTTGCACAAAAGGGGGAACCATGATACACTAGACAAAGCGAAAAGAGCCCGCCTGAATGCGGCTTGGGGACCCATTCCCCTTCCGCGGCGGGCGATCCCGCAAAGGAGACGATGTTGTCATGCAGTCACGGCATCTCATTGATATCACCGATCTGTCCCCTGGGGAATGGGAAGAGATCACCCGCCTCGCCTGTGATATCGGGGATCACCTGGACGAGTATTACGGCGTATGCCGGGGAAAAATCCTGGCCACGTTGTTTTATGAACCGTCCACCCGTACCCAGATGTCCTTCCAGACCGCGATGCTGCGGCTGGGCGGCCGAATCATCGGATTCGACAACCCGGCCAATTCCTCCGTCTCCAAGGGGGAATCCCTTAAAGACACCATCCGGGTGGTCAGCGGGTATGCCGACATCATCGCCATGCGGCATCCGGTCGCCGGTTCGGCGCTGGCCGCGTCGCTGTATTCCCGTGTCCCAGTCATCAACGCCGGGGACGGCGGGCATTTGCATCCGACCCAGACCCTGACCGACATGGTGACACTGCGCCGGGAAAAGGGACGGTTCGACCGGCTTTGTATCGGGCTTTGCGGCGATCTCAAAAACGGCCGGACCGTCCATTCCCTGATACGGGCGATGGCCGCCTTCCCCGGCAATTCCTTCGTGCTCATATCGACCCCCGACCTGGGGATCCCACCCTATATCAAGGACTATCTGTCGGCGGCCGGCTGTGCTTTTGCCGAAATGGACAACCTGTCCGACGCCATGCCGCTGCTCGACGTGTTATATATGACCCGGATCCAGCGGGAACGGTTCGCCTCCCCCGCGGAATATGAACGACAGAAGGGGGTCTTTGTCCTGGATGCCCCCAAAATGAAACGGGCGAAAAAGGATCTGGTCGTCCTGCATCCCCTGCCTCGGGTGGATGAGATCACCGTAGAGGTGGACGACGATCCGCGTGCCAAATATTTTGAACAGACCGAATACGGTCTCTATGCCCGCATGGCGCTGATGGTGCGGATGCTGGAGGGAGAGGGGAAACGTCTGGCCCCGGTTCCGGCCGGACAGTCCCATGCCTGCGGCAATCCCCACTGCATCACCCATCAGGAGCCGTATCTTCCCCCGCTTTTTGAAAAGGCAGGTGATCTCCTTGTCTGCCGCTACTGTGAAGAGCGCACCCTGCTCCCCTGAGCGGGTGCTGGTGCTCTTCGGATCCCCCCACGCCGAGGGGCCGACCGCCCGGCTGACCGCGGCAGCGCTGGCATCCCTGCCGCACGGGACGCATACCCTGATATGGAATTGTTTTGAAACCCCGGTTCTGCCCTGCGACGACTGCGGCTACTGCCGTCACCGGGCAGGGTGTTCCAAGCGGGATCTGGATGGGTTTTACGCCGAGCTGGAGGAGGCGGACCGGCTGCTTTTTGCCACACCGGTATACCATCGTTCCTTTCCGGCCCCGATGAAGGCGGTGCTCGACCGGCTTCAGCGCTATTGGTCCGCCCGGTTCGTGTTGGGGCTCCGGCCACCGATTGCCAAACCGAAACGCGGGATTCTGCTGACGGTGTCGGGCAGTCCGTCGGATGAGGGGGGACGGCTGATCGAACAGCAGCTGGCGCCGCATCTGACGGTGCTGAACACCACCCTCGCCGGAACGGTCCATTATGTGGACGCGGATGCCGGGGCGCCGCTGGACGATGCGGCAAAGGCGCTGTGCGCCCTGCTGGCGGGCGGGTGATCGTCTTTTTCAGGCCGGGCGGCTGCGGCCGCCCATCTCAAGAGGAGGGGCAGAAACATGGATCTCTACATACGCCAGAAAGTGTTTACGCTTGCGGATAAATACGACATTACGGATGAGAACGAGAACCCGGTTTTCCGGGTGGAGGGGGAGTTCCTCTCCTTTGGGGCGCGGCTGCACCTATACGGCCCGGATATGCGGGAGCTCTATTATGTGGAGCAGGAGCTGTTCCATTTTATGCCCCGGTACAACATTTACGC
>ERZ827101.3690-NODE-3690-length-10471-cov-2.812500_pt1 | contig 10471 bp, 7 predicted proteins | sample MGYA00519869_ERZ827101 | MGnify/ENA primary metagenome ERZ827101 (study PRJEB31778, sample SAMEA3449256) | human gut metagenome | biome: human gut; feature: human-associated habitat; material: faeces | place: United Kingdom | collected 2010/2012 ...
TTTTGGAGAGGCAGAAGTGCAGATTCTAAGATGGATCGCACGAAGGCAGACCAGATTGGCATGCTCGCAACAGTTATGAATGCGATTTATGTTGCAGATGCGTTCCGTCAGAACGGCATCAAGGCATTCGTACAGACACCCATCGTCATCGGCACAATGACAGAGCAATTTTCCAAGGAAAGCGCTCTTGCGCATCTGGAAAAGGGCGAAGTGGTAATTTTTGCAGCCGGTATGGGACACCCCTTCTTCTCTACGGATACGATTACTGCCCTGAGAGGTGCAGAGTTGGATGTGGATGGTCTGTTCTTTGCCAAGAGCATTGACGGTGTTTATGATGACGACCCTGCAACCAACCCCAACGCAAAGAAAATCGACTGCATCCGTGCAGAGGATATTGTGAAGAACAATTTGAAGGTTATCGATATGGCAGCCGCAAATCTCTGCTTTGAGCGCAAGATTCCTGTTATCATCTTCGGTTTGAATGAGGAAAACAGCATTATGCGCGCAGTCGGCGGCGAAAAAATCGGTACGATTGTAACTGTGTAAGATTTTGTTCACATAGGAGGAAACGAGTATGGCATCTGAACTGACAAAACCTTTTGAAGAAAAAATGAAAAAGACATTGACCGCGTTGGACAGTGATTACGGCACCATCCGCGCAGGCCGTGCAAACCCCCATGTTCTGGATAAGATTATGGTGGAATATTACGGTACACCTACACCCTTGAATCAGGTTGGGAATATTACGGTTCCCGAGCCTCGTCTGCTGCAGATTCAGCCTTGGGATGCGTCCCTGCTGAAGGCAATCGAAAAGGCAATCAATATGTCCGAGTTGGGCATCAACCCCAATAACGACGGCAAGGTGATTCGTCTGGTTTTCCCTGAACTGACAGAGGAAAGACGTAAGGAACTGACAAAGGAAGTTAAGAAAAAAGCAGAAGCGTCTAAGGTCGCAATCAGAAACATCAGAAGAGATGCTATGGATGTTTTCAAAAAATCTGAAAAAGCGAAGGAAATCACAGAGGATCAATTGCAGGATCTAGAAGATGAAACACAGAAGCTGACAGATAAATACGTTGCTGAAATCGAAAAGAAATGTGACGCGAAGAGTAAGGATATCCTTACCGTTTAATTCATCAAAATATCCAAGCCCCTCTTCTTCGGAGAGGGGTTTTGTTACAGGGAGGCAATTTATGCTTTATGAAAACGAATCCTTTCAGCTGAACCCCGAAAAGATGCCAAAGCACGTTGCGATTATCATGGATGGCAACGGCAGATGGGCAACAAAGCGCGGTCTGCCCAGAAAAGCAGGGCATAAGGCAGGCGCGGAAGCGCTGGAAAGAATCATTTATGCCGCAAAGGAGCTTGGCTTGGAACATCTGACGGTGTATGCTTTTTCAACGGAAAACTGGAAACGCTCCGCCGAAGAGGTGGGGGCGATTATGGATCTTCTGCGGTTTTATCTGAAAAATTATTTCAAGAAATTCGTGAAGGATAACATTCGGATGCACGTCATTGGCGAAAAGAGTCGCTTGGACACAGATATTCAAAAGGCGATTGCAGAAATTGAGGATTTATCCAGAGAAAAGAACGGCATGACCGTTCATGTTGCACTGAATTACGGCGGCAGGGATGAGCTGCGCCGCGCGGTAACAAAAATCGCAAGGGAAACGGCAGATGGCATGCTTTCTCCCGATGCCATTACGGAGGATACCATTTCTGATGCATTGGATACGGCAGGCACACCTGATCCCGAACTGATGATTCGCACCAGCGGCGAGGAAAGAATCAGCAATTTTCTTCTGTGGCAAATTGCATATTCCGAATTTTTCTTTTCCGATACGCTTTGGCCCGATTTTGATAAAAAGGAACTGGAACGGGCAATTTATTACTATCAGAACAGAGAACGCCGTTTTGGCGGCAGATTGAAATGAGGTGACACTGTATGAAAACGAGAATACTTTCCGCTGTGGTGGCACTTCCCCTGCTGTTGTTTATCGTCATCAGCGGCGGCATTTGGCTGCATGTAGGCGTTGGGCTTCTTGGTCTGATTGGGATGTATGAATTCAATCGTGCAATTGCAGGTGAGGTAAAGGGCGCACATATCATTGCATATCTGTTCGGCTTGTTTTATGTGGTTTTCATGGATAAGCTTGTGTATACACAGACGCTGTTCAGCGTGTTTACCTCATTATTTGTGCTTGCTCTGCTGATTTACAGCGTGCTTTGCTACAGAAAAACAAGCTATGTGGAATGCTGTGCATCCTTCTTTGGCTTTTTCTATGCCTGCTTCCTGCTTTCTCATGTCTATCTCGTACGAGAATTTGACCACGGGAAGCTGCTGATTTGGCTGGCGTTTATTTCTGCCTTTGGTTGTGACACAGGGGCGTATTTCTCCGGCTATTTTCTTGGGAAAAATAAGCTTTGCCCCGCATTAAGCCCGAAAAAAACCATTGAAGGCTCTATCGGTGGTATCATTACCGCATTGGTGCTTTGCCTGCTTTATGGTCTTTGGATTAACCGTTTCCACCCCATTGCAGGGGTAAATGTGCTGCTGCTCTGCGGTCTGGTGGGATTCTTCGGTTCCATCCTCTCCCAGATTGGTGACCTTGCGGCTTCTTCCATCAAGCGTCAGGTTGGCATTAAGGATTACGGGAATCTTCTGCCCGGGCATGGCGGCGTTCTGGATAGGTTTGACAGCGTCATTCTAACCACGCCTGTGTTATACTATGTCATGCTGTTTCTGATTCATTAAAACAGAAGGTGTAAAAAATGAGAAAAATTTCGATTTTGGGTTCGACAGGTTCTATCGGGACACAAACCCTTGAGGTTGTCGAAAATTTAGGTGATATCCGTGTTGCCGCCATTACGGGGAATAAAAATATTGCGCTTTTGGAAAAACAGGCGCGTAAATTTCACCCTGAATTGATTGCGGTGATGAACGCGGAGAACGCAAAGGCATTGCAGAGTCGCCTTTCGGATACGAAAATTCGCATAGTGAGCGGGATGGATGGTCTGGTCGAGGCGGCAACATACGAGGATGTGGATACAGTTGTGACCTCTGTAGTCGGAAATGTTGGCTTGCAGCCCACCTTTGCAGCAATTCGTGCAGGCAAAAATATCGCGCTTGCGAATAAAGAGACGCTTGTTTCCGCAGGACAGCTTGTAATGGACTTTGCGAAACAGCACCATGTAAGGATTTATCCTGTGGACAGCGAACACTCTGCTATCTTTCAGTCCTTACAGGGAAATGCAGACAACCGCATTTCGCGTATTCTGCTGACCGCCTCCGGCGGCCCCTTCCGCGGCAAAAAGCGCGAGGAGCTGGCGCATGTAACGGCGGCGGATGCACTGGCGCACCCGAACTGGCACATGGGCAAGAAGATTACGATTGATTCTGCAACGCTGATGAATAAGGGCTTGGAAGTGATGGAGGCGAAATGGCTGTTTGATGTAGATGTAGATCAGATTGAGGTTCTGGTGCATCCGCAGAGCATTGTCCATTCCGCGGTGGAATATGAGGATGGCGCAATCATCGCACAGATGGGTGAGCCTGATATGCGGATTCCCATTCAGTATGCGCTGACGTATCCCAAACGCGCGAAAAGCCCGTTTCCTCGGGTAGATTTTTCCGTGCGCAGCCAGCTGACCTTTGAAAAGCCCGATCTGGATACCTTCCGCTGCCTTTCTCTGGCATACTGTGCCTTGAAAACAGGCGGAACAATGCCTGCAGTGATGAATGGTGCAAATGAGATTGCAGTTGCCCGTTTTTTGAAGGGAGAGCTGACGTTTTTGCAGATTCCTTCGCTGATAGAACGGACGATGGACGCATATACTGTCAAATATAAATATACATTAGAGGATTTACTGGAGGCGGACGCATGGGCAAGGGCGTATGCACAGTCTGTGCGCTTCTGATAAATCTGTCTGGAGGTGGAGAACATTTCCTCATTATTGATTACCATAATACTTCTAGGTGTTCTTGTTATTGCACATGAATTCGGACACTTTATTATTGCAAAGAAAAATGGCATCTGGGTGCAGGAATTTGCGGTCGGCATGGGGCCGAAGATTTTTTCCCGCACCAAGGGGGATACGGAATACAGTATTCGTATTCTGCCCTTAGGCGGCTTTTGTCGCATGGAGGGGGAAGCAGAGGACGGCGCATCCAGCTCGACCTCCTTCCTCAGCAAGTCTGTCGGCGCGCGAATGGCAGTTATGGCGGCAGGACCTGTCATGAATTTCCTGCTGTCGTTTCTCATGATTTTCGGGCTGACCTGTACAACCTATACGGCAACGCCCGTCATCAAAGAGGTTCTGCCTGATTCCGCGGTCCGGCCTGGAGGTTGGCGACAGGATTCAAAAAATTGACGGAAAAACGATTCATATCTATGATGAATTGCAATATACATTGCAGTCCAACCACGGGGAAAGCCTGACGCTGGACGTGGTGGATGCCACAGGGACGCATCATAAATATAAGCTGCAACCAAAGCTGGACGAGAAGCAGGGCAGATATCTGATTGGCTTTTCGCCTGAGGTGAAAACAGGGCTGTTTGCCGAAAGCGTGGACGGCTATGCGAAAATGGGCATTGCGGAAACGGCACGTTACAGCCTGTTCGCTATGATAAATTATGTAAAAATGACGGCAGAGGGACTTCTGCGCGTGTTTACCTTTACGGCGAACCCCGATGAATACGGCGGCCCGATTGCAATTTTCAATATGGTTGGACAAAGCTATCAGGCAGGGCTGCAATACAGCATTAAGGCGGCAATCCAAAACGTGGTTTATATCGGTGCGGTGCTGAGTGCAAACCTCGGTGTGCTAAATCTGTTTCCAATTCCTGCGCTGGACGGCGGGCGAATTCTGTTCCTGCTGATTGAGGCGGTTCGCAGAAAGCCGATGGATATTGAAACGGAATCCAAGCTGCAATTTTTAGGCTTCGTTTTTCTGATGGGGCTGATGGCGTTTGTGATTTTCAGCGACATTAAAAAATACATGATTTAAATGAAACGAAACGCCTGATGTAAATTGGGCGTTTTCTGAATTTTGAAAAGGTGAGACTATGGAAAGAAAACTGACAAGAGAAGTTAAAATCGGCAGTCTGAAAATGGGTGGAACGAATCCCATTATCATCCAGTCCATGTGCAACACAGACACAAGAGATGTAGAAGCGACAGTGGCACAGATTTTGGCCTTGGAAAAAGCAGGCTGCGAACTGGTGCGCGTAGCAATTCCGGATATGGCGGCAGCAGACGCAGTCGGCGAAATCAAAAAACGGATTCATATCCCCCTTGTTGCGGACATTCATTTTGACTACAGATTGGCGCTGCGCGTAATGGAGCTGGGCATTGATAAGGTACGCATCAATCCGGGGAATATCGGGGACGAAGCACGCATCAAGCAGGTAGTAGATATGGCGAAGGAAAAACAGATTCCCATTCGCATCGGTGTAAACAGCGGCTCTCTGGAAAGGGAATTGGTGGAAAAATATGGCGGCGTAACACCGCAGGGCCTGGTGGAAAGCGCCTTGAAGCATGTGCATATTCTGGAAAAATTAGGCTTTTATGATATCGTGGTTTCCATTAAGGCATCGGATGTGCCGTTCTCCATCGAAGCGTATCGCCTGCTTTCCGAAGCAATCCCGTATCCCATTCATGTCGGCATTACAGAAGCCGGCACGCCCTATGCAGGCACGATTAAATCTGCTGTCGGCATCGGGACGATTCTTGCCATGGGTATCGGGGACACGATTCGTGTTTCCCTGACAGGCGACCCTATCGAAGAAATCCGCGCGGCGAAAGAAATTCTGAAAAGCCTTGGTCTGCGCCAATTCGGTGTAACCTTCATTTCCTGCCCGACCTGCGGCAGAACAGAGATAGACCTGATTTCCATTGCGAATGAGGTTGAGGAAAAATGCAGAAGCATACAGAAAAATATTAAGGTTGCCGTTATGGGCTGTGTGGTAAACGGTCCCGGAGAAGCGAGAGAGGCAGACCTCGGCATTGCAGGCGGCAAGGGCGTTGGTCTTGTTTTCAAGAAGGGCGAAATTATCCGCAAGGTTAGCGAGGACAAGCTCGTTGCCGCACTGATGGAGGAAATTGACCGCATTTAATAATAAATCCAAACGGAAAGGAGGGAGACAACTTGACTGCACAGAAATTTGAACTGGTCTTTCAGAAAATTTCGCTGTCCCTGCCGCTTCTGGAAGCCTTTCAGGGCACAGAGGTACGCAAGCTGACGATACATAAAAAGGAACGTACTGTCAGCATCGAGATTGCCGCAAATAAGATGATTCCCTTGCAAAAGCAGGAGGAGCTGAAGGGTGCGCTTTTAGAGAGCCTTCCGGGGATACAGGCGGTTTCACTTGCCGTTTTCTATGAGCTGACAGATAAAACTCCCGAAGCACTGGCAGCAGGCTATTGGGGAAGCATCAAAACCCTTGTGAGCCAAAAAAGCAAGATTTGTGCAGGTGTAATTGCGGACGCAGAGTGGAGAGTTACGGAGCATAAGCTGCAAATTCTGGTAAAGCATAACATGGCGTATTATCTGGCGCAGAAGCATCTGGATGATGCCATTGCGAGCATGATTCATACCGAAACGGGCGAAACGCTTCTGGTGCAATTTAAGAATCAGAAAGCAACCGAAGCGGACAGAGCCGCTCTTGAGAACAACAGGAAAAAGAAGTTTGAGGAGCTAAGCCGACAGATTATCACCACACAGGCTGCGGCGGTGCAGGAGAAAGCCAATGCAGAGGTGGCGGCGGTATCCTCCTCCGTTTCCAAGGGGATTCTGCTTGGCAAAGAAATCAACGGCGCAAACCAGAAGATTATTGATACGAAAATTCTCGGGGAAAATGTCATTATCGAGGGCAGTATTTATAACATCGAGCCGAGAGAAATTCGTGGTGAAAAATATATTGTTTCCTTTGATATTACGGATTTGAGCGATTCGACTACAGTGAAATTTTTCGTGAAGAAAAGTGTTTTTGATGCCGAACTGAGCGATAAAATCAAAAAGGGTAAATATCTGCGCGTGCAGGGCGAAGTGCAGTTTGATAAATATACCAAGGAAATCGATATTATGGCGAAAAATATCATGACTGCCGCCGCGCCTGCTCCCCGTATGGATGATGCGGAGGAAAAGCGCGTGGAGCTGCATCTGCATACACAGATGAGCAGTATGGATGGTGTAACGCCCGTGAAAAAATATATCGAACGCGCGATTGCGTGGGGGCACAAGGCGATTGCCATTACGGACCATGGTGTTGTGCAGGCATTTCCTGATGCGATGAACGCAATCGGCAAATCCGACTTGAAGGTGATTTACGGCGTAGAAGCCTATCTGATTGACGATTTGGGCAGCGTTGTCACCATGCCGCGCGGACAATCTCTGGATGACACCTTTGTGGTATTCGATATTGAGACAACAGGACTTTCCAAGGAAACCGAAAGCATTACGGAAATCGGTGCAGTGAAGGTAGTAGACGGCAAGATTATCGACCGTTTCAGCACCTTCGTGAACCCCGAACGCCCCATTCCTGCGGAGATTACCAAGCTGACAGGCATTACGAATGAAATGGTAGCCGATGCGCCTGTCATTACAGAAATTTTGCCGAAGTTTCTGGAATTTTGCCAAGATGCGGTGCTTGTGGCGCATAATGCCAATTTCGATACAGGATTTATCCGCCTGAATGCAGAGCGAAAATGCGGCATTGAGGTAAAAAATACCGTTCTGGATACATTGGAGCTTTCCCGTTCGCTTCTACCGGAGCTGAAAAAGCATAAGCTGGATATCGTCTGTGAGCAGTTGGGTGTTTCTCTGGAGGGACACCATCGTGCGGTCAATGATGCCGAAGCAACGGCGGAGGTCTTTCTGAAATTCATTGACATGCTCGTGGAAAAGGAAATCTATAAGGTGGACGATATCAATGTGTTCTCCAGCCAGACGGTAAATTATAAAAAGCTGAAGGCATATCATGCGATTATTCTAGCAAAGGATTATGTCGGCTTGCGGAATCTGTATGAATTGATTTCGCTTTCTCATATTGATTATTACTTCCGCAGACCACGCATCCCTAAAAGCAAGTTGATTCAGCACAGGGAAGGGCTGATTCTGGGTAGTGCCTGCGAAGCAGGGGAGCTTTATCGCGCGCTTCTGGATAAAAAGCCAAAGCAGGTGATTGAGGAGCTGGTAAATTTCTATGATTATCTGGAAATTCAGCCGCTTGGCAACAACCGCTTTATGATTGAGTCTCCGAAGGTGGAAAGCGTACATTCCATGGAGGATATCATCGCCATCAATAAGCAGATTGTTGCATTGGGTGAGGAGCACAATAAGCCTGTTGTGGCAACCTGTGATGTGCATTTCATTGATCCGCAAGATGCCGCCTTCCGTAAAATCATCATGGCGGCAGAAGGCTTTGCCGATGCGGACAAGCAGGCACCGCTTTATTTCCGCACCACAAAGGAGATGCTGAAGGAATTTACATATCTGGGCGAGGAAAAGGCGAGAGAAATCGTTATCACCAATACAAATAAGATTGCGGATATGATTGAAAAAATCAAGCCCATTCCCGATGATACCTTTCCTCCGAAAATCGAAGGAGCAGATGAGGAGCTGCGCCAGATTTGTATGGATAAGGCAATTTCCATCTATGGCGACCCATTGCCTCCCATTGTGCAGGACAGATTGGAAACAGAGCTGAATTCCATCATCAGCAATGGCTATGCAGTACTGTATATCATCGCACAGAAGCTGGTTTGGAAATCCGTTGCAGATGGGTATCTGGTTGGTTCGCGAGGATCGGTTGGCTCGTCCTTTGCCGCAAATATGGCAGGGATTACGGAAGTAAACTCTCTGCCGCCGCACTATATCTGCGACCACTGCAAATACTCCGATTTTGAATCGGAAACAGTAAAAGCGTTTGCGATGGAGGAGGCAAGCGGCTGTGATATGCCGGATAAGGACTGCCCTGTCTGCGGACATAAGCTTAGAAAGGACGGGCATGATATTCCCTTCCAGACCTTTCTTGGGTTCGAAGGGGATAAAGAACCTGATATTGATTTGAACTTTTCTGGTGATTATCAGCAGCAGGCGCACGCCTATACTGAGGTGCTGTTCGGGAAGGGCAAGGTTTTCAAGGCAGGGACAATTGGTACATTGGCAGATAAAACAGCGTATGGCTTCGTCAAAAAATACTTTGATGCCAGAGAAATCACGCCGCATAATGCTGAAATTCAACGCCTGACAGAGGGATGCACAGGGGTCAAGCGTACCACGGGACAGCATCCCGGCGGTCTGATGGTTGTACCGAGCGACCATGATATTCATGAGTTCTGCCCGATTCAACGTCCTGCGAATGATGTGAATTCGACTGTTACGACAACGCATTTTGATTATCATTCCATTTCGGGGCGTTTGCTGAAGCTTGACCTGCTGGGGCACGACGACCCGACGGTTATCCGTATGCTTTATGACCTGACGGGGGTCAATCCGCAGGATGTGCCTCTGGGCGACCCGGAGACGATGTCTCTGTTTGAATCTCCCAAGGCTTTGGGTGTAACAGAAGAAGAAATCAACTGCAAGACAGGCACACTGGGGATTCCCGAATTTGGGACAAAATTCGTCCGCGGCATGCTGATTGATACGAAGCCGAAAACCTTTGCAGATTTACTGCGTATCTCCGGTCTGTCTCATGGGACGGACGTATGGTTGGGGAATGCGCAGACCCTGATTGAAAACGGCACGATTACGCTAAAGGAAACCATTTCCACACGAGACAGCATTATGATTTACCTCATCAATAAGGGGGTAGAAAAGAAAAAATCCTTTAAAATCATGGAAAAGGTCAGAAAAGGGAAGGGGTTAACGGAAGAGGATATTGCCGATATGAAGGCATCCGATGTGCCGGATTGGTATATTGAATCCTGTCAGAAGATTAAATATATGTTCCCGAAGGCGCACGCAGCAGCGTATGTTATGATGGCATTCCGCATTGCGTATTTCAAAATCAATTACCCCGAAGCGTATTATGCGTCCTATTTCTCAGTTCGTGCCTGTGATGATTTCGATTATTCCTGCATGTGTCAGGGCATTGATGTGGCAAGGGATGCCATTCGCGAAATTCAGGCGAAGGGGCAGGAGGCAACCGCAAAGGATAAAAATAAACAGACTGTTCTGGAAATTGTAGTTGAATTTTATGCAAGAGGGTTCAAATTCTGCCCGATTGACCTTTACCGTTCTGATGCGAAGAACTTCCTTCCGACAGAGGAGGGGCTTCTGCCGCCGTTCAGCTCTTTGCAGGGCTTAGGCGTGAATGCGGCGCAGAGCATTGTGGAAGGGAGAAAGGACGGTGAATTCAATACACTTGAGGAATTGAAGGAGCGCACCTCTCTGGGACGCTCGCTGATTGATCTGCTCAAGGAAAACGGTGTTTTGGACGGGATTCCCGAAACGAATCAGCTTTGT
>ERZ827101.3692-NODE-3692-length-10470-cov-4.446375_pt1 | contig 10470 bp, 3 predicted proteins | sample MGYA00519869_ERZ827101 | MGnify/ENA primary metagenome ERZ827101 (study PRJEB31778, sample SAMEA3449256) | human gut metagenome | biome: human gut; feature: human-associated habitat; material: faeces | place: United Kingdom | collected 2010/2012 ...
TAAAAATGCATTTACATTAGTTGAGTCTGTAACTGCATGAATAATTGCATTTATAGGAAGCAGTAGAAGACAGGTTATTCCTATACCTATCATTCCGGAGAATAGTCCTATAATAAATGTTTCAGCATTAAATACCTGAGAAATATTTTTCTTTGATGCACCAATTGCACGAAGAATACCAATCTCTTTTGTTCTTTCAAGTACAGATATATAAGTTATAATACCAATCATAATAGATGAAACTATAAGAGAAACTGCAACGAAAGCAATTAATACATAAGTTATTACATTAATAATTGTAGTGATACTTGACATAAGTAAAGCAACGTAATCAGTATATGTTATTTTATCCTTATCGTCCTTTACATCTTTATTATACTTGTCAATACAATCAGATATTGAATCCTTATCTTCAAATGTATCAGCATAAATGCTAATTGATGAAGGAGCACCAAGGCTTACGTATCCAAAATTTTTCATATTATCATCATAGCTTCCAACATCTATATAGTTATCATATATAGAAAGCATTTCTTCATCTTTAGGATTCTCTAAATATGAATCAAGCATGGCAGCTAACTGGGTTTCAGTCATTGAATCAAGCATTTGAATCTGCTCAGGAGAATCAGCATATGCAGTCATTGCCATGGATTTCCACATATTTGCTTTGTCTGATGTAGAAAGGTTTGACAAATAAGTTTTGGCATCATCAATTTTTATACTGTCATTGTCCGGATTAAAATGTAAACCGTTTAATACATTTACGTCAGGACTATTTTTTTGAGCTTTAACAATATCACTTTTATTTCCATAATTAATTAAATAATTAGTAAGAGCCTTAGTGTAGCCAACACTTCCTGATATTTGAATATTAGATGAGTCATCTGAAGTCTGTCGGATGATACCTGAAACTTTCAAAGTAATACCTGATTTTAGTAATTCCTCAACTTTATTATTGTCATTGCCAACATATTTAAATAAATCAGATTTATTTTTCTGATAAAGGTCGCTATCCGCAATTAAATAAAAGTTGTGATTACATATGTCTTCATATGATATCTTGGAAGTTTCCGGATTGACTTCTTCCCCTTTATTAATTTGCTTTAAAATATCTTTATAATCTTTTGATGGTAAAAGCCCAAGATAATAAAGAGTAGTAAGTGATACTTCATTATTTTTATCTAAAACAAGAACAACTTCATCATAAGCTTTAGGCCAGTCACCATATACAACTTTATAATTATCTTTTATGACATCATTTACGAGTGCATCATTTTTGCCGGATAACATTTCAGAAAATGGACTGCTATTCATATTTCCTGTCATCATATCGGTGCTCATAGAAGTGCTCATATCCGCATTCATTGAGACTGACATACTGCCATTCATCTGGGCAATTGAACTTGTATTAGAATTAGAATTTGAAAATGTGCTTCCATTGGTATTTACAAGAGTATTGTCTGAATCATAAGAAAATACAGAAAATGGAACATCATAAGAATAGACTATTCCGTTTTCACCAACATAATTGTTGATTTCACTGTCCTTATTATCAAGATATTTTTTAAATTCAGTCAAATTATTTTCGCTAATACTTGTTGCCATTTTACTTGTCATCATAATATCTGTTCCATTTGAAAAAACAGCATTTAATTTATGATTAACTTTCTTTTTAGAAGCCTGTTCGCCGGCATTCATCATGCTGGAAAGGTCAAAGGTTTTTTGCTCTATGATTATTGGATATGAAGTCATGGTATCCTTTTGAATATCAGTGATGTATTGATTGACACCTGTTGAAAGCGATAATATTAATGCAATTCCAATAATTCCTATTGAGCCTGCAAATGCAGTTAAAAATGTTCTCCCTTTCTTGGTTTTTAAATTATTAAAACTAAGGGCAAGAGAAGTCAAGAACGACATTGACGATTTACCCATATTTTTATGCTTGGGCGGAGCTATTTTTTTGTCATTAAGTTCAAATGGATTAGAATCATCTAATATATGACCATCTTTTACTCTGACAATTCTGTTTGCATAGAGATTTGCAAGTTCAGGGTTATGAGTAACCATAATGACAAGTTTGTCTTTAGCAACTTCCTTTAAAAGTTCCATAACCTGAACGCTTGTGTCACTGTCTAATGCTCCCGTAGGCTCATCAGCAAGTAAAATATCAGGATTATTAACTAAAGCTCTGGCGATTGCAACACGTTGCATCTGACCACCTGAAAGCTGATTTGGACGTTTGTGAATCTGTTCACCAAGCCCCACATCCGTAAGAGCCTGCTTAGCTCTTTCCTTGCGTTCTTTTTTTGAAATTCCTGAAATTGTAAGCGCCAATTCAACATTTGATAAAATGGATTGATGAGGTATAAGATTGTAACTTTGAAATACAAATCCTATAGTATGATTTCGGTAAGAATCCCAGTCTTTATCTTTATATTTTTTTGTGGAAATTCCATTTATAATCAAATCTCCGGTATCATATCGGTCAAGACCTCCAACGATATTAAGTAATGTAGTTTTACCGGAACCGCTAGGCCCTAAGATTGCAACGAATTCATTGTCACGAAAATTCAAACTCACATTATTGAGGGCAGTTTGCACAAAATCACCGGTTGTATATTTTTTTGAAATATTTTTAATTTGTAGCATAAATCCTCCTAAGATTTTTAAGTAGATGTATGGGTAATTTATATATATCAATTATAAAAAAGACAAAGCTAAAATTCTAAAAATATGTTATGTCTATATAAAAGTATTCTTTAAAATTTATGCCCGCCAAAAAATAATAAATTTTCTTATACAAAACCCAATAATATCATAACTATAGTTTATAAATAAAATAACAATATTTTGTTAACAAATAATTATTTAGGAGTATAATTAAAGAAAAGAGGAAACAAAATGAATGAAGTTCATTTTAATAAGTGTTTACGCTAAACAGCCGCTGACAAAAGGGAGGGGCATTATATATTAAAGGATAGGTGCGGATATGAAAAAAAGATATGTTGAGTTGCATCTTCATTTAGATGGAGCAATTACGCCTGATATAGCAAAAGATTTGGCAGCATTGCAGAAAATAAAACTTCCATATAAAGACGAACGTGAATTAGAAAAAGCTCTTATGGTTTCTAAAGATTGTAGAAGTTTAAATGAGTTTTTGGAATGCTTTAAATTACCTTGTAGTTTACTGCAGACAAAAGAAGGAATAGCGAGAGCTGTTTATTTGGTTCAGGAAAACATAAAAAGACAAGGTGTAGTATATGCGGAAATAAGATTTGCACCACAACTTCATATGGATAAAGGTCTGACTATGAGAGAAGTTGTTGAAAGTGCTTTGGACGGATTAAAGAAGTCTGATTTGAAATGTAATCTTATTTTATGTTGTATGAGAATGGCTGATAACAAAGAACAGAATTTAGAAACAGTTAAACTTGCAAAAGAATATTTGATAAATGAAGAAAGCAGTGAAGATTACGGAGTAGTTGCACTGGATTTAGCAGGAGCTGAGGCATTATATAAAACAGAACAATTTATTGATGTTTTTAAACTTGCAAACGAATTAAATGTACCATTTACTATACATGCAGGGGAGGCCGATGGCGCAGAAAGTGTAAAAAAAGCAGTTGAATTTGGCGCAAAAAGAATAGGACATGGAGTAAGAAGTGTAGAGAATTTGGCACTTATGAAAGCACTTTCAGAGAAAAAAATATGTTTGGAAATGTGTCCTACAAGTAATTTGCAGACAAAAGCAATTGAAAAGATTGAAGATTTTCCGATAAGAGAGTTTATGAAATTAGGAATTCCTGTTACAATTAATACAGATGATATGGCAATATGCGGAACGGACATGGGGCATGAGATGAACTTAATAAGAAATAAATTTGACATTACGGATAATGAAGAAAGTGAAATTTATGCAAATGCAGTAAGATATTCATTTGCTAAAAATAAGATTAAAAAACAACTAATGGAGGTACAATAATGGCAGAAAAAGTAGAATTTTCCAGCAAGCAGATGTTGGATTGGATGGGATATATTGCAGATATGTTGCAGATAAGTCCGGAAAAAATTAAGTTGTTAAATACATGCAGCAAAAGAAGAAATGTATTGGCAACAATAGCAACTCATAAGAGAGTTTTGATTTTTGCTGATGAAACAAATGAAAATATGCTTTATAAATTATGGGAAGCAGGATACGGCGATTATGAAATGTATTACGGACAAGGATATGAGCCGGGTGAAATGAAACACTGTAAAGTATTTGAACTCATGGATGTAAATATAAGTGGACCTACAGTTATTTTTGTAGTAAATGAAAATACACGTGAGTCTATGATATTTGGAATGAAAAATGAAAACTTTTCAACAGGTAGTGTAAAATATGTTGGACACGAAATCCGTTCCGTAATTATGAATAAGTTAGAGATGGATGTAAGGGATACAGTGCTTATTGCCAGTGGTGAGAGTATTGTAATTGAAGCATCAATGGTTGCATATGAAGGTGTGGTAATTGCTGTTGAAAGAGATAAAGGTTCACTTGCGTCAATGGAAGAAAATGCAGCAAAATTTGGAGTACATAATGTAGAAATAGTATCGGATTTAACAGAAGAAGCATTAAAGGATAAGCCGGTTCCAAGACTTGCTTTTCTAGTTGCACAAAAGGATACAATTGAGCAGGATATTGTAACACTTAAAAAGATAAATCAAGACATGAAAATTATAATATATACTTTAGAGCTTGATATACTTTCAGATATTCCATATTTATTCAAGAAACATGGAGTTAATTTGTCTGAAGTAATGCAGATATCTGTTTCAAAGACAGATAAGGACAGTGTATTTGTTGCACAGCCTGCACCATGGATAATTTCAGGTGAATAAAGAAAAATCCGGTTATTTGATAGGAGTTGTTTAGTATAAATGTGAAATAATAATATCTGATAACTAATAAATAGAAATTAATAATTAATTAGATTTTATTAGATAAAAACAAAATAAATATTTAATATAAGGTGCTGTTTCGATAGTAAATTTAATTTACAAACGAAATGGCATCTTTTTTTGTAAAATAGCAAATTTGTCTGTAGTTGCACTAAATAATGTTTTGTTGGGTTAAGCGACTCTACAAATAACTAAAAAATTGTGGAAAATGTATAAAAATAAATTCTAAAAGAGAAAAAATTGGGTAATTTTTTATTGTATATAATTGGCAAAAATTGTATAGATTTGTTTTTGGCAAAAAATAGATACTTGTATAAAAAAAACACACTCTTCTTTAAAAATATAAAATGATAAACTTGTGAAGAAAATGTGAAAACTGAATTTTACTATGTAAATGGGTAACAAATAGGAGACAAAAAATGTATTTAGGAGGTAAAAAATGAGTCTTTACTATTTTACAAAGAGAAACTCGTTATTTGGCAGAGTTTGCAGTTACGTGTTAACATTTGTTTTAGTACTTTCAATGGCTTTGGGGTGTGTAGTTTTACCACAGAGTGTAAGTACAAGTGTTAAGGCAGCAACAACTGCTAAGTATCGTAACGTAATGTATTACGGTGACTGGTCAATTTATTCAGGACAGAAAAACTTTACACCTGACAAGATTGACGGAAGTTTAATAACACATTTGAACTTTGCATTTATGGATGCAGATGCAAATGGAGACTTAATCACAACAGACACATGGGCAGATTATCAGAATCCAAACGTTGGATACTCAGTTGGAAGTGATAATAAATATGCAGGTGTGTTGGGAGCAATGGTACTCTTGAGACAGAAATATCCAAACATGAAAATAGGTATTTCAGTTGGAGGATGGACAAGATCAGGAGATTTCCCAAAACTTGCAGCATCAGACAGGACAAGAAAGAATTTCGCAAACAATGTGGCAAAGTTTGTTCACTGCTATGGATATGACTTTGTAGACATCGACTGGGAATACCCAACAGCAGACAGAGATCCGGATCCTGAAGGAAACGGAGTGGCAATAGACAAGGGATGCAAAGGCTCAGCAGCAGACACAAAGAATTTCACATTATTGTTACAGGAAATCAGAAATTCATTGGACAGCTACGGAAAGACAGATGGAAAGCACTATGAATTATCAGTGGCAATGTCAGCATCACCAAAAATGATGTCATCAATCGAATATGACAAGGTGTTAAACATAGTAGATTTTGCAAACATGATGACATATGACTTAAACGGTGCATGGGGAGGATTCACGGCTCACCAGACAGCATTGTACACAAACCCTGCATATGACGGAGGGGATGCATCACTTTCAGTAGATTCATGCATAAAATATCTTGAAAATAAATATGGAGATGACATAGATTACTCAAAGATAGTAGTGGGAGTGGCACCATATACAAGAGGCTGGAAGGAAGTAAAGAAGGACACTGGAAGAGATCCAAAGAATCCGGGCTTATATGCAGACGCAACAGGAGAAAGCGGAGTAACATATGCATACGGAGACATAGATTCATTAATAAGCAAGTATAACCTTACAAAGTACTGGGATGATGTGGCAAAGGCAAACTACTTCTACAGTGAATCAACAGGAATGTTCTTCACATGTGACACGGAAGAATCAGTAGCAGAAAAAGGAAAATATGTAAGAGAGAAACATTTGGGCGGACTCATTTCATGGATGGCATCACTTGACAGCACAAACTCAATCACAAAGACAATGAAGGAATCACTTTATGGATCAGAAGCATTACCAAAGCAGAACATAATAATTCCTGGAAATGACGGTGTTGAAACAACAGTAACAGCATCAGGAGATACATACACAATAACAATAAAGAACACAAACGAAAAGGTAACAATGCCGGGCGGAGCAAAGGACATATCAGTAATGCCATGGGCAGAATACTTTGGAAAGACATTAAGTTATCCGTCAATAGCGATAGAGACACAAAATGGAGAGACATTATCAGGAGACTGGAGTGCAGGCGGAACAATTACAAGTGAAGACGGAAAGACAGTAGTGACACCACCGGAATGGAGCTCAAAGACATTGGAGCCCGGAGCATCATTAACATTTACATTAAAATCTGGAAAAGGAACAGCAAGTACAGGAAACATTAAAGGAATAGTATTAAGACAGAGAGCTGTTTCAGGAGGAGAAATCCTTTCTACTAATTTAGTATATGGAAATGGTGTTTCAGAAGGAACAACAGTTCAGAATACAACAAAAGAACAGGATGTAACTACAACAAAGAAACAGGAGACAACAAAAGCTTCGGAAACAACAACTAAGAAACCAGAAACAACAAAGGCACCTGAGACAACAACTAAAGTAGCAGAGACAACAAAGGTACCGGAAACAACTTCATCTCATAAACCAATACAGGGATTGAATTCAAGATTATTAATAGGTTATTACCATACATGGGATAATTCAGGAAATCCTTTCATTAAGTTAAGAGATGTAGATAAGAACTGGGATGTAATAAATATATCATTTGCAGAACCTGTAAGTGCAGGAAGCACAGATGGAAAAATGAAATTCAATATTTCAGGACTTACAGCAGACTATACAAAGGCAGATTTCAAAAATGATGTGAAAGCATTACAGGCACAAGGTAAAAAGATTGTACTTTCAATAGGTGGATATGAGGGATATTTCTCATTGACATCACAGAGTGCAGTTAACCAGTTTGTAAGTGATATCAAATCAATTGTAGATGAATACGGATTTGATGGAATAGACATTGACCTTGAACAGTCATCAGTTCAGTTTGAAAGTGGAAAAGATACAGACATTAACAATCCAACATCACCAAAGATTGTTAACATGATTAATGCAATAAGAACAATTGTAAACAGTTATGGAGATGACTTCATTCTCTCATGGGCACCTGAAACATTCTACGTACAGTTAGGATATCAGTTCTATGGTGGAATAAATCAGTACTGTGATGCAAGAGCAGGTGTATATCTTCCAATGATAAATGCACTTAGAAATGAAACAACATATGTACATGTACAGCTTTACAATTCATCACCAATGATTGCAACAGATAATCAGTCATACAACATGGGAACAAAAGAAGGAATTGTTGCAATGTGCAACATGTTATTAAACGGTTTCTATGTAAATAACTATTATACAAAGTCACAGACAGCAGAAAAGTATTTTGCACCACTTAGACCTGATCAGGTAGTAATAGGTGTGCCTTCATCAGCAAGTGCTGCAGGAAGTGGACAGGTTTCAAATGAAACATTACAGAGTGCATTTACAGAATTAAACAATGCACATCCTGGATTAAGAGGAATTATGACATGGTCAATTAACTGGGATTCATCACAGAATAAGAACTCATTTGCACAGAGCAATGGTAGATTCCTTGATAGTCTTTCAGGAGAAGAAACAACAAAGACACCAGAGACAACAACAAAGGCACCTGAAACAACAAAGGTGGCAGAGATAACAACAAAGGCACCTGAAACAACAACAAAGGCACCTGAAACAACAACAAAGGCACATGAAACAACAACTAAAACACCAATTGATTCAGAATATCCACAGTGGAATAAAGATACAATTTACACAGGTGGAAACAGAGTTATATATAATGGAAAAGTATATCAGGCAAAATGGTGGACACTTGGAGAGAATCCGGAAACATGTGGCCAGTGGGGTGTTTGGAAATATGTTGGTGATGCAACAGTAACACAGCCAACAACAAAGGCGCCAGAGACAACAACAAAGACAGTTGAGACAACAACTAAACAGGAAATAGTTTTAGATAAACCATTTGGATTAGTAGTAACTTCAACAGCAAATAACTCAATTACAGTTGTATGGGGCAGAGGCACAATTGATTTATATAATGTTTACATTGATGGAAAATTAGTATCAAATGCAGTAGCATGTGGCTCATATACATATACAGGTTATACAGCTGGAAAACATACAGTTGCGGTAACAACAACTTATAATGGAAAAGAGTCAGAAAAGACAGAAACTGTAGTAGATGTAAAAGGTCAGACAGAGACAACAACAAAGGCACCAGAAACAACAAAGGCACCTGAGACAGAAGCAACAACAGCTAATAATGAAGAAACAACTAAAGTTATAGGAAACTATCCGGAATGGGTAGATGGAAAAGTTTATGTAAAGGGCGACAAAGTATCATATAACGGAAATGTTTATGAAGCTCAGTGGTGGACAAATGGTGATAACCCTGAAACATGTGGCCAGTGGGGTGTTTGGAGATTGACAGACGGAACAACAACTAAACCGGCTGCAACAACAAAGCCTGTAGAAACAACAAAGACGCCTGAAGTTACAACAAAAGCTCAGGAAGTAACAACATCAAAAGAAGAAGAAACAACTCAGGATAATAACTATACAGTTAACAAGAGTTTACCGGAACATATTGTTACAGGATATTGGCACAACTTTACAAATGGAGCTGCAAACTTGAAGTTAAGTGAAGTACCATCATACTATGATTTAATTTGTGTTTCATTTGCAGATTCAACATCAACACCTGGAGAAGTAACTTTTAGTGTAAATGGAGACTTAAGCAAGGCAGTTGGTGGATATACAGATGCACAGTTTATTCAGGACATTAAGACATTAAAGGAAAGAAATCAGCATGTAATTCTTTCTATTGGTGGTGCTGAAGGTACAATTTATATTACAAGTCAGGCAGCAGCAGATAATTTTGCAAATAGTTTAATTAAAGTAATAGAAAAGTTTGGATTTGAAGGTGTAGACATTGACCTTGAAGGTGGAGCAGTAGCAGGAACGGAATATATTGCAGGAGCTCTTAGAAAGGTTCATAACCATTTTGGTGACGAATTTATTATTACAATGGCACCTGAAACATATTATATGCAGAGCCCAACATCTAATTACTTTAAGTTAGCATTAGATATTAAAGATATTTTAACTGTAGTTAACATGCAGTATTACAATTCAGGAAGCATGGTTGGATACGGTGGAGGAGTTTATAGCTGTGGTTCAGTTGATTTCCTTACATCACTTGCAACATTGCTTATTGAAAATGGATTAAGACCTGATCAGGTCGGAATTGGTGTTCCATCATCAGCACCGGCTGCAGGAAGCGGTCTTGTATCTACAAATACATTAACATCAGCTCTTAATTGTTTGACAAAGGGAATGGCAAGTGGTGGAAGTTTTATGCCACCTAAGACATATCCTTCATTAAGAGGTGTAATGACATGGTCAATTAACTGGGATGCATCTAATGGATACGCTTGGGGAAGCGCAATGGATAAGGCAATAGATACATTACCAAAAACAAAATAAAGGTATTAAATGTAGCTGGGGAGCTATAAATATTGGGGTTTAAAGTAAGCCGTTTAAGTGAGAAATCACTTAGACGGCTTTTTCGTGCTTTATTAGGATGATTTCTTAATACTAATTTTAAAAGAGATGGTTGTGCAGGTTTTGTTTTGAATTGCTAGTTAAATAATAATTTTTAT
>ERZ827101.3701-NODE-3701-length-10435-cov-2.502216_pt1 | contig 10435 bp, 7 predicted proteins | sample MGYA00519869_ERZ827101 | MGnify/ENA primary metagenome ERZ827101 (study PRJEB31778, sample SAMEA3449256) | human gut metagenome | biome: human gut; feature: human-associated habitat; material: faeces | place: United Kingdom | collected 2010/2012 ...
GGACGGAGAACACATTAAAGGTATAGATGGCGTTCGTGCGGTAGATCAGGCGCGTTTCCTTCGGTCTGCGCGACATAACGCAGATGGTGCGTTCGGGATCGAGCTGGCGCATCTCCTGCACAATGGCCTCGAGGATGGCATCGTCACCGGCGTTGCCGCGTCCGTACGCGCCGCAGATGACAATGCTCTCACGCTCGTTTTTCGGACGATGGAACCGTGCCAGCAGATGACGGTAGTTTTCCATCTGGCGTTCGCACATCTTGTCGCGCGAGAAATCGCGGGAGGCTTTTTCGTACAGCGCATCCGCAAATTTCTGCCGCAGTTCGGCATCGTTGCCCAGACGGATCAGATATTCCGCCAGCCGCTTATCGTCCCCGACCGGGAAGATATAGCCGTTTTCGCCGGTGTCGATGAGTTCGGGCATGCCGCCGACATCCGAGCAGATGGTCGCACAGCCGGCACAAACGCCCTCCAGAATGGAATACGGGAAGGTTTCGGACACCGAGGACAGCAGGTTGATATCCATCGCGCGGAAGAACGGCATGACCGGCGATACCCAGCCGCAGAATGTTACGCGCTCGCGCACGCCGAGCTGGTCACACAGCTTTTTGAGCATGTCCTCGTCCTCGCCGTCGCCGGCGATGAACAGGCGCAGCTGCGGCGCGGATTTCAGCGCCGCGGCAAAGCCGCGAATGGTGGTCGCAATATCCTTGACGGCGGTCAGACGCGCGGCAATGCCGCACAGCACGTCGCCGTCCTCGATCTCGGCACCGTAGGTGTCCCGCAGATAGGCCACACGGTCAAATTCACCCTCCGGACGATCAAAATCCATACCGTTGTAGATTTTTACAATGCGCTCCGGGTCAAAGCCGCGCTCGATGAGCGTGCGCGCCATACGGTCTGCGACCGGCTGATAGAAGTCGAGAAAGCGCAGCGCGATGGCATTCGCCGTGCCGAGCGTGTACTGCTTGAGCGGACTGCCGAGGTAGTCCAGCCGGTAATCCGAGTGCACGGTCGTGACAATCGGCACCTGACGGCTGCGGCGCACCATGGCTCCCATCAGGTTGGCACGGCCGCCGTGGCAGTGAATAATGTCGGGCTTGAACGCATCTACCAGGTCGCGCATGGTCCGTGCCGCGCGAAACGGATTGTGCCGCTCGATCACGCGCACATCAATGCCGCGTTCGCGCGCTTCATCCGCAAACGGACCTGCGCGGAACGAGATGAGCATCACATCGTTATTGCGGTTGAGTCCGGTCACGGTATTCATAATCTGGGTCTTGGCGCCGCCTACATCGCCGCCGCCCATTACATGCATGATTCGCAAAGTCAAATACCTCCACTTGACAAGTATAATCAGTATACCATGAAAACAGGGGGATTGCAAAACCGTGAGACAGGAAAATGCGGCTTTTTCGGCGATTTTTCGGCAAACGAAGTTTGTGTTTCCACCGCTTTCATGGTATACTTAAGGCAATACCGCACAATTAAAGCTGCGGCTCCTTGCGCAGGCTCCGGTCGCGCTGCCGCGGGGCTTTACGGAAATTTTGCGCTTTTGTTCAATTATGCGGTCTTGCCTATCTATCTGACGGAAAGCGAGGGTTTTTCTTTTGTCCTCTAAAAATACCATGACGCGCGATGCGATGCTGTTCCTGCCGGCCAAGGTGGTCGAGGGACTGCTCGTCATCGGGTGTTCCTCGTTGTATTCCCACATCTTTGTGGAGGGTGCGGTCAGTGCATTCAACCTGACCAACACCACGATACAGCTGCTGTACCTCATCCTTGCGGGCTGGATGGCGAATTCCGCCACCCGCTATGTCGGTGAGGAGTACCGCGCCGATGAAGGACGCGGCCTGTTCTCCACGGTTTGTACCATCTATGTGGGATTGTGCGTGCTCGTTGCCGTCGGCTGCTGCATTACGGCAGCTGTGACGCAGAGTCCGGTTTATCTGGGCGGTGCGCTGATGTTCTGCACCTACACGGCGTTTCAGGTGCTCAATGCGGCGCTGATTCAGCTCGGCCGCGTCAAAGCATCCATCCTGTGGTCGCTGACCTCGGCGGTGCTCAAGCTCGCGGTTGCATTCGCGCTTGTCGGCGGCAAGTCGAATTATCCGTCGCCGTTCCCGGCCATCTTTGCCAACACTATTGCGGACGGCGTTGCGACCATCGGTGCGGTGTTTGCGCTCAGCCTGCCGGTTGTTGTGCGGCTGAAGTATTTCTCCAAGCCGCTGCTGAACCGATTCCTCAAATACGGCGTACCGCTGATGGGCGTTTCCATCTCGGTGGCGCTGCTCAACCAGATTGACAAATACCTCGTTGTCGGTTTTTACGGCAACATTCTGTACGCATACTACTCGAATAACAACTCGATCGCGAGCGGTCTGTTCACGATGATCTCGGTCGGTATTATGCGCGGCGTGTATCCTGCCGTGCTGCGCGGCTGGCGTGAGGGCGGCAAAGCCGCGGCAAAGCCGCTGCTCGATCAGGGCGTGCGGCTGTATCTGCTGATCGCTGTGCCTGCTGTTGCGGGTCTGACGGCGGTGGCGCTGCCGCTCAGCCGGTTTCTGTTCCCCGCGAAGTATGCCGCCGGTGCGCCGGTCATTGCGTATACTGCGCTTGCCATGCTGTTCATGGGTCTGACCGAGTACGCCAACAAGGCGTATGAGCTGGAGCAGTCCACCGTACACGTTCTGCAGAACAGCGCGATCGCAGCAGTTATCAAGGTGGTTTCGAGTGTCATTCTGCTCAAAGCCCTCGGATTTACGGGCGGTGCGCTCGGTTCGGTGGTCGCATTTGCGTCTTACTTTATCATTACCTGTGTGCGCGTGCGCAGCCGATTCCTGTTCCGTGTGGCACCGATCAGTCTGGTGCGCATCATCGTTTCGGCGCTGCTGTGCGGCGCGGCGGCCTTTGCGTGCACGCTGCTGCCGGTCGGCAATCTCATTCGCCTTGGCGCGGCTGTCGTGGTCGGTGCAGGCGTTTATGCGGTGTGCATTATCGTCAGCGGTGAGGGCCGCGAGGAAGTACAGGCGGTGCTCCGCAGGCTGAAACGATAAGAAAAATTGTCAAAACAGCGTGGATTTCACTGGTAAAACCTTGTCACGGCAGTAAATCCATGCTACAATAACTCTATCTGAAAATTGTAAACAGAGAGGCGTAATATTATGGAAATGATTCATGAAGCGGGTCAGTACGTTGACACCGTAAAGCGCGTCTGCGAAGCAGTCGGCAGCGAGGTCACGTTCCGCGGCACGGTTCACCGTGTACGCGATATGTCTGACTTTTCTTTTGTTGTAATGCGCGTTGAGCGCGGTCTGATCCAGTGCACCTTCCAGGGTGACGAGATCGGCGGCATCAAGCGTTCGGACGTCAAGGACGCAATGGTACTCGAGGTTACCGGTACCGTTCGTGAGGAGCCGCGTGCAGAGCACGGCGTTGAGGTCGTTCTGAGCGCACTGTCCATCCTCGGCAAGCCGTACGACCAGCTGCCGGTACCGCTCGGCAAGAAGTATATGGGTCTGTCCCTTGATGTTGATCTGCCGCTGCGTCCGATCACGCTGCGTCATCCGCGCAAGCAGGCGATCTTCCGCGTACAGGGTGCGATCGCTGACGGCTTTGCACAGTACATGCAGTCGCAGGGCTTCACCCACATCCACACCCCGAAGATCGTAGTTGCAGGCGCTGAGGGCGGCGCAAACCTGTTCAAGCTGGATTACTTTGGCACTCCGGCTTATCTGGCACAGTCCCCGCAGTTCCACAAGCAGTACCTCGCCGGTGCATTCGGCCGTGTATACGAGATTGGCTCGGTTTACCGTGCAGAGCGTCACAATACCTCCCGTCATCTGAACGAGTATATGGGTCTGGACTTCGAGATGGCCTACATTGATTCCATGTACGATGTAATGGCAATGGAGACCGGCATGCTGAAGTCCGTTATGGCTTACGTTAAGGAGCACTGCGCTGAGGAACTCGCTATGCTGAACGCCGAGGTTCCGGAGATCAAGGAGATCCCGACCATCCGCTTCCACGAGGCCAAGCAGATCATGGAGGAGAAGTTCGGTCATAAGTCCAAGAACCGTTACGACCTCAACCCGGACGAAGAAGTGCTGCTGTGCCAGTGGGCAAAGGAGGAGCACGACTCTGATTTCGTATTTGTAACCCACTTCCCGTCCGCAAAGCGCCCGTTCTACGCGAAGGACGACCCGGAGGATCCGAAGCTGGCGCTGTCGTTCGACCTGCTGTTCCGCGGTCTGGAGATCACCACTGGCGGTCAGCGTATCCACGATTATCAGGAGCAGATGGACAAGCTGGCGGCCCGCAAGATGAACGCCGAGCTGTTTGAGTCCTTCACCATGCTGCACAAGTACGGTATGCCGCCGCACGGCGGTCTGGGCATCGGTCTGGAACGCCTGACCATGCAGCTGCTGGGGCTGAACAACATCCGCGAGGCATCCATGTTCCCGCGTGATATGAATAGACTCGAGCCGTAAAAGGCTTGCGCCTGTAAGGGCTATTGCACCAAAAAGGACTCGGAATTATCGATTCCGGGTCCTTTTTGGTGTTTGTTAAAAATGACCCGGCGGCAGAGCCGCCTGTGTCCCTTGGTATGCGCCCGGAGAAGAAAATCTTCACTCCTCACTCTCTTTTCAGCTCTTTACGAGGATTTAACATTTTTTCCTCGGTTGGCTCTTGACGTTGGCTGAAATTTTACGCATAATAAGAATGGACAAAAAGATTTCCGGCTATGCTGTTTCAGCATGGGTCGCCTACCGAAAGGAGATCAGCACAATGAACGAAGAATTAGAGCTGCTTCGCGACAAGAAGGGCTTCATTTGCGATATGGACGGTGTTATCTATCACGGCAACCGTCTGCTGCCCGGTGTACCTGAATTTGTAGACTGGCTGCAGCGTGAAAACAAGAGCTTCCTTTTCCTGACCAACTCCTCCGAGCGTTCGCCGCTCGAGCTGCAGCAGAAGTTGGCCCGCATGGGTCTGGAGATCGGTGAGGAGCATTTCTACACTTCCGCGCTGGCTACGGCAAAGTTCATCGCCAGCCAGAAGCCGCACGCATCTGCGTATGTAATCGGTGCGCCCGGTCTGGTTGGTGCGCTGTACGAGGCAGGCATCGTGATGAACGATGTGGACCCGGATTACGTTATCGCGGGTGAAACCAACACCTACAACTATCAGACCATTCTCAAGGCGGTCGATCTGATCAACAAGGGCGCGCGCCTGATCGCGACCAACTCCGACCTGACCGGCCCGTCCGAGCAGGGCATTATTCCGGCATGCCGCGCACTGGTTTCTCCGATTGAGCTGGCTACCGGCAAGACCGCATACTATGTCGGCAAGCCGAACCCGCTGATGATGCGCACCGGTCTGCGCCTGCTGGGCGTGCATTCGCACGAGGCAGCTATGATCGGCGACCGCATGGACACCGACATCGTTGCCGGCATCGAAACCGGTCTGGACACCGTTCTGGTGCTCTCCGGCTGCACTACCCGTAAGGATGTGGAAAATTACGCATACCGTCCGCACTTTATTCTGGATGGTGTCGGCTGTATCCCGCCGCAGGCGTAAAGAAGCCGTCTAATCGAACTATACAAAAGCCTTTCCGAAAAAATTTCGGAAAGGCTTTTTTCATTGGATAAAGAATGGACAATTCTATGCTATACTAAATACAGGAAAAGGATAGACCAATGACAGATAGAGAGGGGGCATTCCCATGGCAGGACGCATTCTTTTGGCGGAGGACGACAAGGCGTTATCCGCGCTGATGCAGGATTTCTTTCGGGCGGCGGGCGTGGCGGTGACACCGGCGTATGACGGCGAACAGGCGCTCGTGCTGGCACAGGCGCAGCCGTTTGACCTGCTGGTGCTGGACGTTATGATGCCGCATCTGAACGGGCTGGAGGTCTGCGAAGCGGTGCGGCAGGAGAGCGACGTACCGGTCATTTTCGTCACGGCACTTGGGCAGGAGGGCGACACGCTGGCAGGGTTCCGCGCGGGCGCGGACGATTACATCACCAAGCCGTTTTCGTTTCCGGTGCTGGTGGCAAAGGCGCAGGCGCTCATGCGACGGGCCCGCGGGCTGCGGCTGGGCGCGAGTGAGCTCGGCTACGCGAATATCCTGATGGACACGGCATCCGGCACGGTAACGGTGGACGGAAATCCGGTGAATCTGCGTCCCAAGGAGGCGAAGATACTCGAACTGCTGCTGCGCGAGCAGGGACGCACGGTGTCGCGCGACCTGCTCATCGAGCGGGTATGGGGCACGGATTTCGACGGGGACGAGCGCATGATCGACCGGCACATTGCCAGTCTGCGTAAAGCGCTTGGAACAGCCTCGCAGCATATCCGTGCGGTGTACGGCAAGGGCTACCGATTGGGGGGATCGACATGACAAAGCGGATTCACAAAATCGGCATCGCGGCAAGGCTGACTGCGGTTGTGGCGGTGATTCTGGCGGTGTTTCTGGTGCCCTGGGTGGCGAGTGGCAGAGCTTGCACAGGATGAAGCGAGACGGGACGCTAATGCAGTAATGAGCATGAGCACTGACCAGCTGATGCGCGACCTTGAAAATCTGAAAGGCGATGCGGCGCGCTGTCCGGCGGCGGGCACAGAGGAATATGATTTGCTGCGCGCCAACCTGTGTAGAGATGGTGTAGATACGCCCTATTATAATGTAAATACGCCCTATATCATACGGTATTATGACGAAAATCATAAGCGGGTTCTGATTAGATCGCCGCTGATGTTGAACTGTCGTCCGGCAACAGGCTGCTGCTATGGCATTGATTTAAGTGATTTCTCCGAGCAATCGCTGCGTGAAATGAACGAGGCACTCGATCACGACCTTGCGGAACCTATAATTACAGTCTATGGCCGACAAGTCAAGACAGATACACAATTTGTCTTTTTCCCGAATCGAATTCAGATTGCTTATGACGAATGGACGGCTCAAACACCGGTTGAGGAAACAAATCAGTTCTGCTCCGACGAAGGTGAATACATAGGTGCATACATACGGGGAAAATGGCCGTTTCGCACGGACGAAGTGATGGAGGGCTACTTTGACGCACTGCGCTATCTGGATACCGAACTGCGGGCAATAGACGGCGAAAACATACCGGACGAAGAATGGGCAGAGATACGGGCATCGGAACGGTATGTCGGCACATTCAAAGGGATGCCGTATGATGACAAGGTGCTCATCGTTACGGCGGCGTTAGTTGACCAGCAATACGCATATGACGCGTGCTTTTACGGTATGCCGCTTATCACGATTGCGCTGTACCTGATTTTCCTGTTTATTTTCTATAAAATCGTGCGCCGCATGGTGTCCGACCCACTGGTTGACACGGCGCGAGAAGCAAATCTGGTTGCAAACCTTGCATTCGACGAATTCAAACCTGACCTGAACCGCGGAGACGAAATCGGTGAACTCAACCGTGCGCTGAGCGAAATGGCGGCGACTCTGCACGCCCGCTGGGACAGCGAACGCGACCTCGAGGACAAACGACAGCAGTTTGTCTCGGCGGCAAGCCACGACCTGAAAACGCCGCTTGCGCTCATCGGCGGGTACGCCGAGGCCATCGCGCAGGACATTTCGCCAGAGGAAAACGCGCGCTACCTTGCCGCCATCGAGCAGGAGACTGACCGCATGAACGGTCTGGTGCGCGAAATGCTGGATTACACCCGTCTCGACCGCACGGACGAGCTGAAAAACCGCAAAACACTCAATCTGACCGCGCTTGTAAACGATATGCTGACCGAGTACGCGCCGCTGTTCGAAAAGCGCCGCCTGACCGCCGATATCGCGGAGGGTGTGCGCATCCGCGGTGATGAAACGCTGCTGCGGCGTGCCGTCGGCTGTCTGCTGGAGAACGCCGCCAAGTATTCGCCGGAAAACGGGCGCGTGTCCGTTCGGCTGACGAACAGCCGCAATCATCTGCTGACCGTAGAGAACGACTGCGAACCCATTCCGGAAACCGAGCTGCCGCGCCTGTTCGAGATGTTCTATCGCGGCGATAAGGCGCGCGACCGCGCAGGCGGACACGGACTGGGACTGGCCATTCTGCAGAAAATACTCGCTCTGCACGGCCTGACATGCAAGGCAGAAAATATAAAGGGCGGCGTGCGGTTCATCGTCTGCAATAAAGATTAAAAGCTGAAAAAGGGCATAAAAATACCCCGTAAGAGATTCTCTTGCGGGGTATGCTTTTACTTTGCGTAGTCGATCGCACGCGTTTCGCGTACCATGTTGACCTTGATCTGGCCGGGATAATCCAGCTCGTTCTCGATCTTCTTGGCGATTTCGCGGGCGAGAAGCACCATCTTGTCGTCCGAAACCTTCTCTGGATTGACGATAATGCGAATCTCGCGGCCTGCCTGAATGGCAAACGAACCGGAAACGCCGGGCGTCTCGTTGGCGATGCTCTCGAGCTTCTCCAGACGCTTGATATAGTTCTCCAGGTTCTCGCGGCGAGCGCCCGGACGTGCAGCGGAGATGGCATCGGCTGCCTGAACCAGACATGCTACGATGGTCTTAGCCTCTACATCGCCGTGGTGTGCCTCGATGGCATGGATGATCGGCTGGGATTCCTTGTACTTCTTGGCAAGGTCTACGCCGATCTGAACGTGGCTGCCTTCAACCTCGTGGTCGATGGCCTTGCCGATATCATGCAGCAGACCTGCACGGCGTGCCGGAACCGGATCGAGGCCGAGTTCGCTGGCCATCATGCCGGCAATGTGTGCCACCTCGATGGAGTGCTGCAGGACGTTCTGACCATAACTGGTGCGGTAGCGCAGGCGGCCGAGAATCTTGACCAGCTCCGGATGAATGCCGTGGATGCCGGTCTCGAAGGTCGCACGCTCGCCTTCGCTCTTGATGATCTGCTCAACCTCACGGCGAGCCTTGTCAACCATTTCCTCAATGCGAGCCGGATGAATACGACCGTCAACGATCAGCTTTTCGAGGGCCAGACGTGCGATCTCACGGCGAACCGGATCGAACGAGGACAGGGTGATAGCCTCGGGCGTATCGTCGATGATGAGGTCTACGCCGGTAAGGGTTTCCAGCGTGCGGATGTTGCGGCCCTCTCGGCCGATAATGCGGCCCTTCATCTCGTCGTTCGGCAGCGGAACGACCGAAACGGTCGCCTCGGATACCTGATCGGCGGCACAGCGCTGAATTGCGGTCGAGATAATCTCGCGGGCGGTCTGCTCGCTCTCGTCCTTCAGGCGCTGATTGATCTCGCGCAGCTTGACGGCTGCATCGTGGGTCGCTTCGTTTTCAATGGACTGGACGAGCATGTCGCGTGCTTCGTCGCGGGTCATGCTGGCAATCTGCTCCAGCTTTTCTACCTGCTCGAGCTTGATGCGCTCAAGTTCTTCCTTTTCCTTCTGGCTTGCATCCAGCTGGCGGTTAAGGTCATCATTTTTGCGGTCGAGCATGTCGCTCTTCTTGTCCAGTGCTTCCTCGCGCTGAATCAGGCGGCGCTCAAGCTGCTGGGTCTCATTGCGGCGTTCCTTCAGCTCGCGGTCGGCTTCGACGCGCTGCTTGTGGATTTCGTCCTTTGCCTCGAGTATGGATTCGCGTTTTTTGGTCTCGCCGGCCTTGATCGCTTCGTTGATGATGCGGGTGGCCTCGGTCTCGGCAGAGCCGATCTCTTTTTCCGCAACGCTCTTGCGATACAGGAATCCGATGATTACGCCTACTGCGAGACACACGATACCGGTGATGATCGGTATGATGATGTTGCTCATGTCTGTTGGTGTGTCCTCCTATTTACGAATTTTGGGAGACGGCACAAAACCAAGACAATACCGCAGATCTGCGGTGCTGTTTCTCAATAGAGCGGCAGTTCGGCAGAAAACAAGCTGATTCCACGGTGAAACACGCGCAGCACGCATGAGCACTGCACGAAGAATAAAGGCAGAATACGCCGAAAAAGCGAAGATTCGCTCGAAAAATCAGGGTTTTGCGCTGTCAAAAGAAAAATGCGGTTCCGTCAATCCGCATCGGAATTGGCGGTTCATGATAATGCCCTAGGGCAATACCGCACAATCAAACTGCGGTGCTTTGCGGAAATTTTACGCCCTGACTTCGTTGCGCTTTCTTGCAATACATCAAGTATTGCTGCAAAAACGCACCTAATCAGGACACAAAATTTGCTCGCAAATCACTCTTGTTCAATTATGTGGCATTGCCTTTGAAAAAAGCCGTGCTCATCATTGGCACCGGCTCTGTTACAGCAGGTATTATACTATGTTTAATTGTAAAGCCTATTCGTCAAACTGTCAAGAAAAAGACAAGCTGACATACGCGGTTTTTGGTGTTTTTTGAAAACGGTCGGTGTGCGCTCTTGTGAACAGCAGGGCGATTTGCTATAATAATTCTGTATTCCCTCATGGAAGAGACGAGGAGGAACGA
>ERZ827101.3712-NODE-3712-length-10391-cov-8.287345_pt1 | contig 10391 bp, 14 predicted proteins | sample MGYA00519869_ERZ827101 | MGnify/ENA primary metagenome ERZ827101 (study PRJEB31778, sample SAMEA3449256) | human gut metagenome | biome: human gut; feature: human-associated habitat; material: faeces | place: United Kingdom | collected 2010/2012 ...
CTCTGGCGGCACAGCCGGGGCAGTATTTTGCCCGGTTGGATTTGGGGACGAACACACCGCCGCAGACCTCACAGCGTTTCAAGTCCTTATCCCGGAAAATCTCCGCTTCCAACGCCCCGTCCAGCGGCAAAACTGCCCAGCGGAACCACTTGCAGCAGACCGAGAAAGAAATCGTCTGCGGGCAGGTGCAGGCGTCCCCATCGTCAAGGGCAATGCAGTTGCCGTCCTCAAAGCAACAGCACTCCCGGCGTATCAGGCTGACCGCCTGTTTCCTCTGTGCCGGTGTCATGCGGTAAAGGGAACCGTCCGGCCTGCGTTCCAGCGGCGGCAAGTCTTTATAGGGGTTATCTCTCATGCGTTCCCTCCATTTTGCTTTCCGTTGCCGTTCTCTCCGAAAAGGCTTCCTGCCCCATTCCTGCGGCGTGTTCCGGCGTTGGCACGCTCCCCATAACTTCGGGACAACTTGTCCCGAAGTGACCTCTGGACAAAGTGTCCAGAAGTTGGCTCCTTGCGGTGCTTCCCCAGCCGGGGTATTCCTTTTCGGACGGTCATTTGGTTTTCAAGGTGCTGTCCATCGATGAACTAAGATAAGTGTATACCTAAATGACCGCCCGTCCCGTATATCCAAGAGGTAGGAAATCGGCTTAAAAAACAGGCTATTTCCACGCTTTCGGAATTGTGGTATAATAAAAATGATATTTGCAGACAAGGAGGGAGAGCATGGAATTATCCATACAAGAACGATTGAAAGACCTGCGTGTGGAGCGTGGGCTGACGCTGGAACAGCTTGCGGAGAAAACCCACCTCTCCAAGTCTGCTTTAGGCAGTTACGAGGGGGATAATCTCAAGGACATCAGCCATTATGCCCTTATTGAGTTGGCAAAGTTTTACGATGTGACCGTTGATTATCTGCTGGGCCGTTCTCAAACAAGAAATCACCCAAACGCCGATCTTGCAGACCTGCATTTGAGTGATGATATGATTGAACTATTGAAAAGCGGGCTGGTGGACAATTCTCTTTTGTGTGAACTGGCGACCCACCCGGATTTTCCCCGGCTCATGGCCGACCTTGAAATCTATGTGAACGGCGTAGCGGGAAAGCAGGTGCAGAGCGCAAACGCCATTGTGGACGCTGTGAGTGCAACGATTATGAAACAGCACAATCCCGGCTTGACTGACCCGCAGTTAAGGCAGCTTATCGCCGCCCATATTGACGACGACAGCTTTTGCCGCTATGTGATACAGCAGGATATAAACAAGATAGCCCTCGACCTGCGGGAAGCCCATAAGGACGATTTTTTCAGTGTCCCGGAGGACAACCCACTGGAAGATTTCTTGCAGACCGCAGAGGAAACCACCAGCCCGGACAGCGACCCGGAGCAGGCGGCGATGGCGTTTATTTGCAAGCGGCTCAAGCTGAACTATGGGAAGCTGTCAGAGGAAGAAAGAAAGTGGCTAAAAAGAATTGCACAGAAGTCGGACCTGCTGAAAAATCCAAAGCCACAACGGGGGCGAAAGTAAGAGAGTTTATTCGAGATTTATGGAGAAATTATGAAAAATTTATATCAAATTGCGTTACAGACTGTATCCCCTATAAAATTAAAGAAAAATGGGGAAGCAGGGCATGTAGGTTGTGCATTGGAAACAGTTGGTGGAGTAGTATTTACAGGCATTTGTATTGATGTGCCTTGTTCTATCGGTATATGTGCGGAACAAGCGGCTATTGCCGAAATGCTTAAAAATAGGGAAACAAAAATTAAGAGGATTGTAGCTGTATACGAAGATGGAAGCATTTTGCCTCCCTGTGGAAGATGCAGAGAATTGATGTCACAATTAGACCTTTATAATGAAAACACAATGGTTGTCGTCGATTTTGAAAAGGAAGTAAGGCTAAAAGAACTATTGCCGGAAAGATGGGACAAAAAATGGGATTGAAAAATCTGACCAAAAATATTTACTTTTTGCCGCATGAGCCTGAAGTTGACAGGCCAATGCTGGCCTATGTAAAAGGGGATAAATTTTCCTTAGCCGTTGACGCAGGATATTCAAAAAAACATGTGCAAGATTTTTATAGAGCATTAAGAAGTTGCGATTTGAAAGAACCCGATTTTACGGTCATTACGCATTGGCATTATGACCATACATTTGGCTTACATGATATAAGTGGAGTTAGCATCGCACACCAGAAAACGAACTTGTTTTTAAGAGAACAGCAGGATCGAGCAAATGATAAAAAATATATTGACATCCTAAAAAAAGATGATACTCATTTTGCTAAAGAATATGCTGGGGAAAATGAATTGAATATCGTAATAGCTGATATTGAATATGTAGAAAAAATGACATTAAACTTAGGGAATATAACCGCTCATATTTTCCATACTGTTTCACCACACTCCGAAGATACAACTTGTATTTATATCCCGGAGGAGAAAGTTTTATTTTTAGGTGACTCTACAAGTGAAGATTTTTTTAATGGCGGCTATATGGACAAGAGAAAATTACAGCATTTGATCGAGAGAATATATTCCATAGATTGCGATTATTGCGTGTTAAGTCATTGTGAGCCATTAAAGAAGAATGAGTTACTTGCATATTTAAACACGTTAAAATAATCAAAATTTCTTATTTATCGAGAATGGCAAAGCCAGCCGAGCCAGTCAACGGTCAAGATGAACGGCGCATAAATGCGCCGCCGCTGACAGCCCCGCCCGTCTTTGCTAAAGGGTAATCAAGGCGAGAAAGCCCTAAAATGGCTTCCCGCCCATTTCAATTTTGAGAGAAGAAACGCTCCAAAATCAGAAAAAGAGAGCAGCCAAGCACTTTGAGGGATTGGCCGCCTTGTCCACCCATTCAGCGGGACAGCGGGAGGCGGTCAAGGCCGGGTGTAAACCCGTTCATTTCAGCCTTGACGGTTGCCCGCTGTCCTGCTACTTTTCCGGGAGTGTGGCCACAACTTCGGGACACTTTGTCCACAAGTCGGAGCGCAGGACAAAGGACGGGGGCTTTCATATACCTGCCGCCGTTCTCTGAAAACAGCCCGATTTTTTGCTCATTCCCATTCGCAAAAATTCAGCCGGTTTTCCTGCCGGAGCAAACGGGGCGCATAAAGCACCGCCCCCCGTTTCCCCCGTCAGCCACGACAGCAGGTATAACACACTACACTTTGCTTCGCAAAGTCGTGTGCCAAATGGGGGCTTTGCCCCCTTTGGAAACCCCCACAAGAAAAGGCGGTACGCTACCCCTCCACGGGGCGCATACCGCCTTTTCTTGTTATCCAGCCCTCCGGCTGTATCGGTTGAGCAAAAGTCAGCGTGGGATTAGTGTGGTATCTTTATCTAAGTGATACCCCCTTCTCCCACTTGGAAATGGTCTGCCGGACCACATGCAGACGGACGGCCAGATCTTCCTGGGTTAGGCCCTTGGCCTTCCGGTAGTTTTTGAGATTTTCTTGGAACATAGACAGAAGCCTCCTTGTATTTCTTCTCTCAGCATAGTGAATTTGCCCCGTTGCGGCAAGCAACGGAAAGAAACAAAGGGGGAAACGGGTTAACGGACAGGCGGCGGAGCCTCCTGGGCCCATGTGCCGGAGAGGGCAAAACCGTGGTGCAGGGGACCGGAACCCTGTCCCAGGTCCAGCATAGCGGCCAGGGCCTGGGAGACGTAGTCCTTGGCCCGCTGTACCGCCTGGGGCAGGGAAAACCCTTTGGCCAGGTTGGCCGCGATGGCGCTGGAGAGGGTACAGCCGGTGCCGTGGGTGTTGGAGTTGGCGATCCGGCGGCCCCGAAACCACTGGAGGGTGCCGTCGGCGTAGAGCAGGTCATTGGCGTCGTTGACACTGTGCCCGCCTTTGCACAGCACGGCGCAGTGATAGGTCTGGCTGATCCGCCGGGCGGCAGTTACCATGTCGGCTTCTGTCTGAATGGAGCACCCGGACAGAACCTCCGCCTCAGGCAGGTTGGGGGTGAGAAGGTCTGCCAGGGGGAGCAAGGTCTGGGTCAAGGTTTCCACCGCGTCCTCATCCAGGAGACGGGCCCCACTGGTGGCGACCATCACAGGGTCCACTACGATGTTGGCCGCCTGATAGGTCCGAAGGCAGCGGGCGATGGTCTGGATGAGAGGGGCGGAGGAGACCATACCGATCTTCACCGCGTCCGGGGGAATGTCAGTGAACACCGCGTCAATTTGCTGCTGTAAAAAATGGGGGGTGACGTCCAGAATGGCCGACACCCCGGTGGTGTTTTGGGCGGTCAGGGCGGTGATGGCGCTCATGGCGTAGACCCCGTTCATGGTCATGGTTTTCAGATCCGCCTGGATGCCGGCGCCGCCGCTGGAATCACTGCCGGCGATCGACAATGCTGTTTTCATGGAGGTGTCTCCTTTGCTGCGTTGGTACAGAGATCAAAACCCGGCGGCACAGAGGCCGCAGGCTGTGAGGGAGGGACTAAGGAATGGGATGGGGGAACAAAACTTGCCGGGCCTGGCGGGCCAGGGCCTGGGCGGCGGCCTGGATATCCTCTGCCCCAAAGAGGCTGGAGACCACGGCGATGCCCGCCGCGCCGGACCCCTTTAACTGGGCCAGGTTGCTTGGGCCGATGCCGCCGATGGCCACCGCGGGGATGGAGACCGAGGCGCAGATGCCCCCCAGCTCCTCTGGCGTAAGGCGCTGGGCGCCGGGCTTGGTGGGGGAGGGGAAAACGGCCCCCACCCCCAGGTAGTTGGCCCCGGCGGCCTGGGCGGCCTGGGCCTGCTGGACGGTTTTGGCCGTGGCCCCAATGATAAAGTCCGGGCCCGCCCGCCGGCGGATATGCGCCACAGGCAGGTCCTCACTGCCCACGTGGACGCCATCTGCCCCGCAGGCCAGGGCCAGGTCCACCTGGTCGTTGAGGATCAGGGGGACGTGATACCGGCGGCACAGGGCCTTGACTTCCAGGGCCTCTGCCAGGAAGGCGGCTGGGTCCAGGTCTTTTTCCCGGAGCTGGACCAGGGTGACACCGCCCTGGAGGGCGGCCTCCAGCTGTTCCAACAGGGTTTGCCGCCCGGTCCAGGCCCGGTCGGTGACAGCGTAAAGGAGAAGCTGATCAGGGTGAAATGGCATGGGAAAAGCTCCTTTCCAATGTGTGCAGGTAGGATGCGGGGTCGGGACAGGTCATAAAGCCGCTCCGAAAACAGGCGCCCCGGGCCCCGGCCCGGCGTACCCCGGGGAGAGTTTCCGCCGTGATGCCGCCAATGGCGTAAACAGGCAGGGGGACAGCGGCGCAGACCTGGGCCAGGAAATCCAATCCCCGCCCGGGCAGGCCCGGCTTGCAGCTGGTGTCAAAAATATGTCCGGCCAGAAGATAGGTGGCCCCCAGTGCCTGGGCCTCCAAGGCCTCCGCAATGGAATGGCAGGAGGTACCCAGGGAGGAGAAGGCAGCGCGTTCCTCCTTGGGCATGGCGCGCAGAAGGGGCAGGGGAAGGTGAAGGGCCGTGGCCCCCAGGGCCCGGGCGGCGGAGGGGAAGGTGTGGAGGATGCAGGGGACCTGATGTTGCCGGCAGAGGGAGAGAACCTGGGCAGCCAGAGACCGATAGGCGGATTCACACAGATCCTTTTCCCGCAGGATCACCCCGGCAGGACCTGCCGCGGCGATGCGGGAAATCTGTGACAGAAAGTGTTCAGGACATAAGGTGCGGTCGGTGACGCACAGAATGGATGGGGCTGTGTGGAGCATGGCAATTCCCTCCGGGAGAAAGGGGGCGTACTGCCGGCCACCGGCGGCGTTTGGCCGGGGCGGGGGACATCGCTGTGGGATGGGTCCCTGTACTTTGTTTTTTCATTATAGCTTGCCGCCGGAACAAATACAAGAGGGGGCGGAGACGCAAACCCTCGACACAGCGGGGCCTTTGTGGTAAGATACAAAAAACATGCGGAAAAAAACGGAAACAAAGGGGGACGTGAGATGCATATTCCCACTTGCCAGACCCAGGAACTGGAGATTTTGACCTTTGAGCAGGCCCTGGTCCCGACCCAATGGGATTTTGACCGGGAGAAGTGGTTGTATATTCCCGATCACTACGCGGAGTACCGGTACCTGCTGGGGACCCGGGGAGAGAATCCCCTGATCTGTATCGGGATCAACCCCTCCACCGCGGTGCCGGGGGACCTGGACAATACGCTGAAATCGGTGGAACGGATCGCGGCGGGCAACGGCTACGACAGCTTTTTGATGTTCAATGTCTATGCCCAGCGAGCCACCCGACCGGAGGACATGGATGCCCAATGCAACCAGGCCCTCCACCGGGAGAATATGACGGCGTTTCGGTATGTCCTCTCCCAGGTGGGGGCGGGTTTTACCCCTGCGGTTTGGGCGGCTTGGGGCACCATCATAGAAAAACGCCCCTATCTCCGGGACTGTGTCCGGGACATGGTCGCCATCGGGGAGGAATACGGCGCCCGGTGGCTTTGCGCGGGGAAGTGTTCCAAGAAGGGGCATCCTCACCACCCGCTGTATCTGCGAAAAGAGGAAAAGGTCCGGGATTTTCCCGTGACGGCGTATTTGGATCAGCTGTAAAATCCCCCGCCCCCTGGCCTTTGCCAGGGGGCGGGGGACCTTTATGGCAGAATGGAAAGGGTTACAGTAACAGAGCCAGCGCCTAAAACGGAAGCCAGTCCATCTGGATGCTCTATTTGTCCCAGCGGAGTATAGGAATAGGAAGAGGGGAAACTTTGGTAGAATAAAACAAGGCAGTTTGCGCCGTAGAGCATGAGGTCTCCGGTCTGAAGGGCGCCAGGTTGTATGGCGTCAGTGGGGAGTGCCTCCGGCATGCGGGCGTATTTCTCGTTTCCATTGAGTTCCGCCAGTGTAAGGGTCATGGGCAGCTGGCGGACCAAGGCGCGTGTACTTGGGCTGTCCCGCAGGGTGACAGGATACTCTGCGCCGTGGACGGCGAGGCATAGGGTAGGCATAGGAGAGCCCTCCATGGTTGGAAATGTTTCTGGCAGTTCCGCATGTGCAGCCGGCCCGCTGCAGCCGGACAGACAGAGGAACAGGGCCGCCAGGAAGAACGCCCATCTCATAGAGCGGCCCCCATGGCGCGGGCCTGGGACAGGGCGGGAGAATCCTGTATCTCTCCAGCCCCGGTGACGCCGCAGCCGCAGACAACCCCTTGCAGGGTGGCCTTGGGAAAACAGGCAAGCCAGCCCTCCAGACCGTGGAGCGCACCATCCACAGCCTGGGGAGCTGCCTCTGCAGCCGCGGCCAAAAGATAAACTGCCCGGAAGGCGTATTCTCCAGAAAAAAGAGGATTGGTCCGGTCCAGAAGGGTTTTCATCTGTCCAGACATTTCGTAGAAATAGATGGGGGTGGCAAAGACCAGCACATCGGCGGTACGCATTTGCGATAGAATTTCTGCCATATCATCCTGGAGAACACAGCCTGGCGTCTCTTGACAGGAGAGGCAGCCCAGGCAGAAGTGAAGGGATTTGTCCCGAAGAGAACAGTGGCTTACCGTATGCCCGGCAGAGCGGGCCCCTTCGGCAAAAGACGCCGCCAAGGCATCGGAGTTGCCGCCCTGGCGGGGGCTGGTAGAGAGAATCAGCACGCGTTTTTTCATTGGAGTTCCTCCTCTGTCAGCGGACGCAGCAGACGGGCGGGGACCCCGGCCACCACGGTGTTGGGGGCGACGTCCTTGGTGACAACGGCGCCGGCGGCTACAATGGCACCGTCACCGATGGTGACCCCAGGGAGCACCGTGGCGTTGGAGCCGATCCAGACCCGATCACCGATGACGATGGGAGCTGGGTGGAGCCAGGCGCGCCGGGCGGGCGCGGGGTCGTGATTCAGGGTGGACAGCACCACGTTATGTCCGATGAGGACGCCGTTGCCGATGGTAATGCCCCCTTGGTCCTGGAACCGACAGCCGGCGTTGAGAAAGACCTCTTTCCCAAGGGAGAGGTTCTTCCCGCAGTCGGTGGTAAAAGGGGGGAACAAGGTGAAGCTTTCGTCCACCGGTTTGCCGATGAGCTGGGAGAACAGGGCGCGGATCTCCTCGGGAGGATGGTACCCAGTGTTCAGCATGCCGGTGATGGCCAGGGCCTCCTGGCTGAGCTGGTGCATGAACTGATGAACGGGAGAGCCTCCCTCCACGGGGAGACCCCGGTTGAGATGATCTAAAAACGCTGGTAAATCCATGGATAGGTTCCTTTCTGGTGGTTTGTCAGTAGGATAGCAGAGGGAAGAAAAAATAGCAAATACCCATAAAAAATAGTAAGATATGCTTGATAAGCATGGAAAAAGGTGATACGCTGACCCAGAACAGAGAGGAGGACAAGCCTGTGGAACTACGGGTTCTGCGCTATTTTTTGGCGGTGGCCCGCATGCAGAGCATTTCCGCTGCTGCGGAAGAGCTTCACATCACCCAGCCGACTTTGTCCCGGCAGCTGATGGAGTTGGAGGAGGAATTGGGGGCAAAGCTCTTTGACCGGGGGAGGAAGAACCGGCGGGTTGCCCTGACAGAGGCGGGCAAACGTCTGCACCGGCAGGCGGAGGAGATTGTGGCCCTGGCAGACAAGACGTTGCGTTCCTTTCAGGCGCCCCAGAAGGAGATCAGCGGAGAGATCGCCATCGGCGGCGGGGAGACAGACGCCATGCGTCTGGTTGCCCGGGCCGCCCGGGCCTTGACCCGGGAACACCCTAACATTCGCTATCACCTGTACAGCGGCAACGCCGAGGATGTCACGGAGCGGCTGGACAAGGGACTGCTGGACTTTGGCATTCTGATTGAACCGGTCAGCCTGGAGCGGTACGATTATATTCAGCTGCCCGCTGCGGATACCTGGGGGCTTCTGATGCGCCGGGACCATCCCCTGGCCCGGAAGCAGGTCATTTGCCCGGGGGACCTGCTGGGGGTTCCCCTGCTGGTGTCCCGCCAGCGGATGGTGGACAACACTTTCTCCGGGTGGCTGGGCCAGAGTGTCCGGTGCCTGAGGCAGGTGGGCACCTACAACCTTATCTATAATGCGGCACGTATGGTGGAAGAGGGCGTTGGCTGTGCCCTGGCCCTGGACAAGCTGGTGAACACCGCCGGGACAGAGCTTTGTTTCCGGCCACTGACGCCGAAGCTGGAGAGCCGTCTCAATCTGGTTTGGAAAAAGGACCCGGTCTTTTCCCAGGCGGCAGAGGCCTTTTTGAAAAAATTTCAGGAAATGCGCCCAAGGGAATCGGCTGACAGGGGAGGAGGGGAGAGAATAGGGCCAAAGAAAGCTTGACAAAATTCCTTTTCTCATATACTCTATTTTATAGAGTAATCTTGAAAGGAGAGGTAAAAATGGAAAATAACCAGACCACCCGAACCATGGCCATGGAGGACCTGCATCTTATCCGTCAGGTGCTGGACCAGACGGCCACCTCGTTTCAGACCCTGGCGCCTGTCTTTTGGCGGATGGGGCTGGTGTGGCTGCTCTATGGGGTTCTGGCGTTTTTTGTAAACACCTCGGATTTTATAGGCTATTATTTTCCTCCTCTTGCGCTGCCCCTCAGCTTGTATGGGCTCCTCACCTGGGCCAAGGTGGTGCTGGTGGTCTATCTGCTGGTGCAGTGTGTGCTGTGGCAGAGGAGAAAAGGGGGCTTTGCGGCTCTGAGCGGGCAGCTGCTGGGGATTTGGCAGCTGTTCTTGGTGCTGTACCTTCTGCTGTTTGGCGTGGTAGAGGCGGGGCTTCGTTTTGTACCCAACCTGGGCATGGAGATGGGTGTCTTTGACATCATGACGGTGTGCATGGCCTTCCAGTGGTTTCTGCCGGTGATTTTTCCGGGGATGCCCCTGATAATCACAGGAATCCTGCTGCGGGAGAGGGGACTGTGGTGGTTGGGCGTGGGGATGGCCGTCTTGGGAGGAATTCTCTCCTTGGGCGGGATTCTGCTGACGGGCTATCCCCAGCCGGCGTCGCGGCAGGTGCTGCTTTCCATAGGGGCGCTGGGGCTGCTGCAGTATTTCTTCCAGCCCGCGGCGCTGCTTCTGCTGGCCCGCCGTCTGAAGCGGCGGCCGGAGGGGGCTTGAGACCATGGAACTGTCGCAGATTCCTGCTGCCCTGCAATCCCGTCTGCGGCTGTCGGTGATTGCGGCGCTGCTGTCTGGGCCCAAAAAGTTCCGGACCCTCCAGGACCTTACCGGGGCCACCGCCGGTAACCTGGGCAAACAGCTGGAACAGCTGGAGGAAGAGGGATACCTGGACAGCAAAAAGGAGTTCGTGGGCCGCCGGCCCAATACCACCTATCGTCTGCTCCCCTATGGGCGGGAGCAATTTACCCAGTATGTGGCCCTGCTGGAATCTCTTTTGGCCCAGGCAGAGGAGGAGAAGCCAGAGACGTAAAAGCTGCCGGAGCGAAACTTCGCTCCGGCAGCTTTTTTGGTTT